>Ga0207683_10001328_pt1 | contig 22311 bp, 16 predicted proteins | sample KBSM73metaG_FD_184333 | JGI IMG/M metagenome (GOLD analysis project Ga0207683, IMG submission 184333) | Miscanthus rhizosphere microbial communities from Kellogg Biological Station, Michigan, USA - KBS M7-3 metaG (SPAdes) (version 2) | ecosystem: Host-associated > Plants > Roots > Rhizosphere >... | reverse complement strand
TAGGAATGGAACGCATTCTCATTCACCCGGTTGCGGGGGTGTTGTCGGCTTATGGCATCGGCCTCGCCGACGTAAAGGCCATCCGCGAGAGAAGCTGGCTGAAGCCTTTGGGGGAGAATTTCTCGACTGCTTTGGCTGAGCTGGAACGGCGCGCGCACGACGCGCTGGTCGAGCAGGGACTGCACGGCGAGCACATCGAGCTCCGACATCGCGCACGACTGCGCACTGCGGGAAGCGACACGACTCTCGAAATTGAAATTGCCTCGGCGAAGCAAATGCACGCGGATTTTTCCGAGTTGCACGAGAAGCGCTTCGGCTATTTCGACGAAGGAGCCGAAGTCATCGTCGATGCAATTGTGGTCGAAGCCATTGGCCACTCAGAAAGATTCGATAACGCCGTGGCCGCAGAAAATGCGGGTGAAAGCTTCAACGGGCCCGCTCTGATCTTCGAGCCGACTTCCACCATCGTGGTCGAGGCGGGATGGCATGCCGAGCGCGCTGCCGATGGGACGCTTGTTTTTTCGCGCGAGGTTCCGCTCGACCGTGAAAAAGCGATCGGGACGGATGTCGACCCTGTCCGGCTCGAGATTTTCAACAACCTCTTCATGGCGATCGCCGAGGAAATGGGAGTCGCGCTCCAGGCGACGGCCACGAGCGTCAACATCAAGGAACGGCTCGATTTCTCCTGTGCAATCTTCGATTCCGAAGGAGCACTGATCGCCAACGCGCCGCACATTCCCGTGCACCTTGGTTCGATGGGCGAAAGCATCCGCCGGATCATCGATACAAGGGGCGCGAACGCTGACAGCCGCGGGATCCGCCGCGGCGACGCCTACGTCCTCAACGATCCATATCGCGGCGGGACCCACCTTCCGGATATCACGGTCATCGTGCCCGTGTTCTATGGCGATGAAGAGAGCCCTTCAGCGTTCGTTGCGGCCCGCGGCCACCATGCCGACATTGGCGGGATCGCGCCCGGGTCGATGCCGCCGGACAGCCGGTCGATCGATCAGGAAGGGGTTCTCATCGACAATGAACTTCTGGTCGACGAGGGTCATTTTCGTGAGGCTGAAATGCGCGTGCTCCTCGGCTCGGGAAAGTGGCCGGCGCGCAATGCCGATCGCAATATCTCCGACCTGAAGGCGCAACTCGCGGCATGCGTCCGCGGAGCGGAAGTGCTTGTGGCAACCGCGCGCGATTACGGCCCGGAAGTTGTCGCAGCCTACATGCGCCATGTGCTCGCCAACGCCGAGGAATCGGTGCGGCGGTTGCTCGATCGGCTCGATGACGGAGATTTCACTTATGAGATGGACAATGGCGCGCACGTTAGCGTTGCCATCCGCATCGACAAAAAGGCGCGCTCCGCAACATTTGATTTCAGCGGGACAAGCGAGCAGCTTCCCGACAATTTCAATGCACCATATTCGATCGTTCGAGCCGCGTCGCTGTACGTCGTCCGGACATTGATCGACGATGTCATCCCGATGAACGATGGATGCTTGCGGCCAATCAGGCTGATCGTGCCCGAAGGCTCAATGCTCAACCCCCGATATCCTGCCGCCGTTGTCGCCGGAAATGTCGAGACGAGCCAGGTCGTCACTGACACATTGTTTGCAGCGACGAAGCGGCTCGCGCCGAGCCAGGGGACCATGAACAACTTCACATTCGGGAACGAGCGCCATCAATATTATGAAACGATTGCAGGAGGTTCCGGCGCTGGCCCCGATCATGACGGGACGAGCGCCGTGCAAACGCACATGACCAACAGCCGCCTCACGGATCCGGAAATCCTGGAAAGCCGGCTTCCGGTCAGGCTCGACCAGTTCGCCATCCGCCGCGGATCCGGTGGCGAGGGCGCGCACACGGGTGGCGACGGTGTCGTACGGGCCGTCACATTCCTTGAATCGATGCGCGCAAACATTCTCGCAAATCGCCGGCGGATTCCTCCCAAAGGGTTAGAAGGAGGAGCGGATGCCCAGGCCGGTCGCAATTGGGTCGAGCGCACCGACGGCACAGTCGAAATGCTGACTGGGACCGATTACGCCGAAGTGCAGCCGGGCGATCGATTCGTGATCGAAACGCCGGGCGGCGGCGGATTTGGGAGGCGGGGGGAATGATCGATTACTGGCCGCTGGCGGGCATCGCGCTCGTCATTATCGGCTTCGCATTGCGGTTCAATCCGCTGCTGGTTGTTGCAGTCGCCGGGATCGTCACCGGTCTCCTGGGTCAGATGCCGTTCCTCAAGGTGCTGGGCACACTCGGGCACGGCTTCAACGAGAACCGCTATGTTTCGATCATCTATATTGTCCTGCCGGTCATCGGCCTGCTCGAACGATACGGGCTGCAGCAACGGGCGCGAAGCCTGATCGCCAACATGCGGGGTGCGACGACCGGTCGCCTGCTGGTCGTCTATCTCGGCTTTCGCCAGATCACCGCGGCACTCGGCCTGGTGTCTGTTGCGGGGCATGCGCAAACCGTGCGGCCTCTCGTCGCGCCGATGGCGGTCGCGGCAGCCGAAAAGCAGCACGGCAAGCTCGACGATGACACGGCCGAGTACGTCAAGGCCATGTCCGCAGCCACGGACAACGTCGGCGTGTTCTTCGGCGAAGACATATTCCTGGCGATCGCTTCGATCCTGCTGATCCAGGGCTCGTTGGCCAGCTTCGGAATCCATCTCACTCCGTTCCAGCTTTCGGTCTGGGCCATTCCGAGTGCGATCTGCGCATTCGCCATACACGGTACGCGTTTGCTGCTGCTCGACCGTCGGTTGGGGCGAGGTAAATGATCAATCTTCACTGGCTTTACGTCCTGGCCGGCGTCGTCTTTGCGAGCTTTGCTCTCGGCAGCCTGCGCGACGGCACCAACCCGAAGCGCCTTGGTAATGTCGCCTTCTGGAGCCTTCTCACAATAAGCTTCTGGTTCGGAGATTTCCTGGGCGACATCGGCAACGGATTGCTGGTTCTCGTGCTCGTCGCCATTGCCGGGTCTCACCTGATCGGCCGTGGATCGCGAGAATCGACGAGCGTCGAACAGCGGGAGAGTTTTTCCCGGCGCTACGGCAACAAGCTTTTCCTGCCGGCCCTGGTCATTCCCTTCACCGCGTTCGTCGGGACATTGCTCTTCAGTTACACGCCGCTCAAGGCGACGGGCCTGATCGATCCCAAAGCCGTGACGCTCGTCTTGCTCGGCTGCGGCGTGATCATTGCATTTGTCATTTCCTATGCGTGGCTTCGGCCACCTGCGTTTTCAGCGATCGACGAAGGCAGTAGGCTTTCCAATTCGATCGGATGGGCAATGGTCCTGCCGCAGATGCTCGCTTCGCTCGGAGTGATTTTCGCCGCCGCTGGAGTCGGCACCACGATTGGAGCGCTCGTCAGCGCGATCATCCCCGAGGGCAGCATCCTGCTCGCCGTGCTCCTTTACGCATTTGGGATGGTCCTGTTCACGATGATCATGGGAAATGCCTTCGCTGCATTTCCGGTCATGGCCGCAGCGATCGGGATTCCGATCCTGATCCACGCGGACGGCGGCAATCCCGCCGTCGTCGGAGCGGTTGGAATGCTCGCAGGCTTTTGTGGGACCTTGATGACTCCCATGGCCGCCAATTTCAACATCGTACCGGCGGCGCTGCTCGAGCTGAGGAATCAATATGGTGTCATCAAGGCACAGGTTCCGACCGCACTCGCGATGCTCCTTGCCAACATCGTCATTCTCTATGTCGCGGGGTTCCGTCTGTGACCAGGCTCGACGCTGAACTGGCATCCCACATGGCCAGTATCGCGCTCGGCCATGTGGCAAAGGAATATCCGCACAAGCTCGACCATGCGATGGGCGGCGATGAGGACGTCCAATCGCCTCGCGCTCTGCACCCTGTCTTCTTCGGCAGCTACGACTGGCACAGCTGCGTGCACGGCTGGTGGACGCTTCTGACGGTCAGGCGATTGTTCCCGCACATCGCCGAAGCGGAAGCCATCTTCGAACTGGCGGAGAGCAGCTTCACTTCGGAAAAGATCGAAGTGGAGCGAGCCTATTTGGACCGACCGCTGAGCCGTGGCTTCGAGCGTCCCTATGGATGGGCCTGGGTGCTGCAGCTTCATCTCGAAGCAATGAGGCACGACGAGCGCTGGGCCGCAAATCTCGAACCGCTGGCCCGTGCATTCGCTGATCGGCTGCGCGACTATCTAGCGATCATGACCTACCCGATCAGGGTCGGCACCCATTTCAACACGTCCTTCGCGCTGATCCTCTCGCTTGAGTGGGCCGAAGCGTTCGATGCAGCGCTGGCACAGAAGATTCGGGAGCGCGCGCTCCATTGGTTTGGGGGTGACCGCGACTGTCAGGCGTGGGAGCCCGGAGGCGACGAGTTCCTGTCCTCCGCACTCACCGAAGCGCTGTGCATGGCACGGGCTCATCCTTCGCAATTTCCGGGGTGGTTCGCCGATTTCCTACCGCGCGTCGATCGACGCGAGCCCGCGACCTTGTTCAGCCCGGCAATCGTCAGCGACAGGAGCGACGGCAAGATCGCCCATCTCGACGGACTGAATCTCAGCCGAGCGTGGTGCTGGCGGAGCATCGCCCCGCTGCTGCCGTCGACCGAGCAGTCGGTCGCTCGGGAATGTGCCGATGCGCATTTGGCCGCTGCAATGCCGCACATTTCCGGCGATTATATGGGCGAGCATTGGCTTGCCAGCTTTGCATTGCTCGCAATGCTTTCAGCGGAGCGTCAGGCGGCTTAGCCCGGGGTGCACTCCGGCGCGATCCGCGCACCGGCCAGCTGGTCGCCGGGAAGTGCCTGGCAGACCGGCGTCGCGTGGAGAAGCGTGTCGCCCCCGATCGACTGGTAGAGATCGACGATATTCTGGGCTGCTGCGAGCTTTGTCAGCACCATTGCCTGTTGCGCCAGATAGAACGACCGTTGGGCGTCGAGCACGTTGAGGAACGGATCGATGCCGGCGCGATAGCGCGCCTCGACGAGCCTGTACGTATCGGCGGTCGCCGCCTGTTGTCGTTCGCGCGCTCCGATCTCGTCGTTCATCGTGCTTCGACGGGCAAGCGCGTCGGCAACCTCGCGGAATGCCGTCTGGATCGTGTGCTGGTAGGTTGCAACCGCGGCATTGCGCTGCGCTTCGGTCAGGCGAACATTGGCATGGCCCGCACCTGCCTGGAAGATCGTATAGCTTGCATTCGACCCGACGCTCCAACCGAAGGCGCCGCCCGTGAAGAGCTTGCCCAGCGCTCCGCTGGCGACACCAAGGAGCCCGGTGAGCGTGATCCGCGGAAACAATTCGGCGCGTGCGACGCCAATTTGCGCATTGGCAGCGCGCAATTGATATTCCGCCTGGACGACATCCGGCCGCCGCAGCAGCACATAGGAATCCAGTCCCGCGGGAACGGGCGCCATTTTCGCAAATGCCTCGTCGATCGAGCCAGGGAGAAGTTTCGCATCGACCGGCGCGCCGACCAGCAGCTGGAGAGCATTCACATCCTGCGCAACGGAAGCCCGCTCACGCGCGACGTCGGCCTCAGCCTGACTGAGGATCTGCACCGCCTGCTGCAGGTCGGTGCGCGGAGCCACGCCTCCTTGCAGCCGAAGCCGAGTGATCGTGACGCTTTTTTGCGCGCTGGCTGCAGTCCGCTCGGCGATCAGGCGCTGGCTTGAATCTGCGGCGTGGAGCAGCCACGCATTCACGACTGCGGCAACCAGCGTGAGCCTGGTCGCGCGCGCCCCTGCTTCCGTCGAAAGATATCGTTCCAGCTGCACGTGCGTCAGCGAGCGGAGGCGGCCGAACAGGTCGATCTCGAAGTTCGGGACCGTGATCCCGGCCTGATAATCGGCGCTGGCCGTATTGTCCTTGTCGCCGGTCGCCGTGACGCCAGCTGCGGCATTCACCGTCGGCAGCTGCTGCGCCCGCTGGATATGATATTGCTCGCGAGCCGCCGCGATGTTCGAAGCAGCGACCATCAGGTCACGATTATTGAGAAGGGCCTGCGCGATCAGCGTCTGCAGCCTCGGGTCCTGGAACACCTGCTGGTAGGTGAGCACTGGAAGCCCGACCTCGACCTGGACGAGATAGGGATCCCCAATCGGCCAAGAGGCCGGGATGGCTGGATCCGGTCGCTGGTAAGCGGGCTCCATCGTCGCGCAGGCCGTCGAGAGCAGCCCTAGCAGGCTCACCGCGCGCTTCATGCCTGCGCCTCCCGGCGGCGCTGGCGCAGGCGCTCGCGGATGACAACCAGCCCGTCGCGAACGCCGCGGCGGACGAGCACGAAGAAAAAGGGGATGTAGAAGATCGCCAGGATCGTGGCGGTGAGCATCCCGCCGACCACCGCGGTTCCAATCGCGGCTCGGCTGTTCGCTCCGGCGCCGGTCGCGAGTGCCAGCGGAAGGACGCCGAAAATGAATGCGAAGCTGGTCATCAGGATCGGGCGAAGACGGATCCGAGCCGCTTCAATCGCGGCATCGATCACGCGTTGCCCCTCGCGCTCCGCCCGCTCGGCGAACTCGACCATAAGGATCGCATTCTTCGCCGACAGGCCCATGGTCGTGATCAGGCCGACCTGGAGGTAGACGTCGTTCTCCAGGCCGCGGAGCGTTACGAAGAAGATCGAACCGACGAGGCCCAGCGGAATGACGAGCAGCACCGCGACCGGGATCGACCAGCTTTCATAAAGGGCAGCGAGGCAGAGGAAGACGACGATCAGCGCAACGCCGTAGAGGATCGGCGCCTGTCCCGAGGAGAGCCTTTCCTGATAGGATTGGCCCGCCCAGGCGACGTCTATGCCGGGAATCTGGCTCGCGAGATTCTCGATGACGTCCATGGCGTCGCCCGAACTTACGCCAGGTGCGCCCTGACCGCTGAGCTCGAATGAGGGATAGCCGAGGAACCGCGACGAGCTGGTCGGCGTCGTGATCCAGCTGGTCTGCGCGAACGACGAAAAGGGTACCATTCCGCCCTGATTGTTGCGGACGAACCATTGGTCGATGTCATTGGGCTTCGCGCGATAGGGCGCATCGCCTTGCACATAGACGCGCTTCACGCGTCCCCGGTCGATGAAGTCATTGACGTACCGACCACCCCAGGCCGTGGACAAGGTGCTGTTCGCGTCGGCCGTGGTGATGCCGAGCGCCGCCACGCGCTGCTGGTCGATATTGACCTTGAGGCTAGCGACGTCGGGAAGCTCGCTGAGCCGGACCTGCGAAAGCTTGGGATTGGCCGATGCGGCTGCGAGCAATCGGTCGCGCGCAGCTTCGAACTGCTCCTGGCTCATGCCGCCGGTGTTCAGCATTTCCATCGTGAAGCCGGACGATTGCCCAAGGCCTCGGATCGCTCCGGGAACGAGCGCGAAGACCTGCGCGTCGCGCAGGCCGCGGAAAGCGCCGGACGCTCGCTGAACGATCGCGTCGGCGCTGTTCTTGCTGCCCGAGCGCTTGTCGTAATCGGCGAGATTGATGAACGCCTGGCCGGTGTTTTGGCCCGCGGAGCCCTGGCCACCGCCGGCGACCGTGAAATAGGTTCTGACGTTCTTCTTTTCCGCGCCCCTCCAGAAGTAATTCTCGACGGTAAGCTGGACCTGACGAGTACGGGTCATGGTCGCTCCGGCCGGAAGGCGGAACTGGATGAATGCCGCCCCCTGGTCCTCGGTAGGCAGGAAGCCGGTGGGCAGGCGGACGAACAGCAGGATCAGGATGGCGAACACGCCGGCATAAATGCCGAGAAACAGCCATTTGCGGCTGACGACCCTGTTTACCGAATTGACGAACCAGTCGCGGAACCGGTCGAACCCGTTGTTGAACTTGATCCGTCCGAGCTCGAGCGTGTGTGCAACCTTTGGAGCCACGCGGCCGAGCCAGGATTCCTCCACCGTCGCATGCTTGCGGCGAAGGATGTTGGCGGCAATCGCTGGACTGAGCGTGAGCGCGATGAAGACTGACAGCGCCATCGCCGAAACGATCGTCGCAGAGAATTGCCGATAGATGACGCCGGTAGAGCCGCCGAAGAAGACCATTGGCAGGAAAACGGCGGAAAGCACGAGCGCGATGGCGACGAGTGCCATCTGGATCTGCTCCATCGATGCAACCGTTGCGTCGCGTGGAGTCATTTCCGGATTTTCGTGCATCAGTCGCTCGACATTCTCGACGACGACAATGGCATCGTCCACGAGCAGGCCTGTCGCGAGCACAAGGCCGAACAAGGTCATTGTGTTGATCGAGAAACCCAGCGCGTAAAGGATTGCGAATGTACCCAGCAGCACGACCGGGACGGCGATGAAAGGGATCAACGTCGCCCGCCAGCTTTGCAGGAAGACGAACATGACGAGGACCACCAGCAGGATGGCCTCGAACAGGGTCTTCACGACTTCATAGACCGACAGTTTGATGAAGTCGGTCGTGTCGTTGGCGTAGGCGTAATTGTAACCGGCGGGCATGCGCGGAGCGATCTCCGCGACCTTCGCCTTCACCAGGTTCGCAGTCCGCAGTGCATTGGCGCCCGGCTCCAGCGAGACACCGATACCTGCGCCCGGGTGACCGTTGGCGCGGATCATCGCAGAATAGTTATCCGCACCGAGCTCGACGCGCGCCACGTCGCTAAGAAGCACTCGGGCGCCGCTCGGATCGGCCTTGATGATGATGTTGCGGAACTGGTCTGGTGTCTGGAGCCGCGACTGGGCCGTCACGGTCGCGTTCAGCATCTGGCCTTCGGGCTGCGGCAATCCGCCGACCTCGCCCGCCGCCACCTCCGTGTTCTGGCTTTGAATCGCCGTGATCACGTCGCTCGGCATCAGGCCGACGCTCGCGAGCTTGTGCGGATCGAGCCAGATGCGCATGGCATAGGATGAGCCGAACACGTTGACGTCGCCGACGCCTGGGATGCGCGACAGCTCGTCCTGCATGTTCGTAGTCAGCCAGTCGGATACGTCGAAGTTCGTGCTCCGGTCGGTCTCGTCATAGATGCCGACGATCAGAAGCAGGTCAGGCGACGACTTGCTGACCCGAACCCCCTGTTGCTGCACCTGCTGCGGAAGACGCGAGATGGCGGTCTGGATCGCGTTCTGGACCTGCACCTGCGCGATGTCGGGATCCACGCCCTTCTGCAGGATCACGCTGATGTTGACCTGTCCTCGGGCCGTCGATGAAGACTGGAAATAGAGCAGCCCGTCGATGCCGGTCAGCTGCTGCTCCAGCACCTGCGTGACGCTGCTTTCCAGCGTTGAGGCCGAAGCGCCGGGATAGGTGGCGCGGATGTTGATCTGCGTTGGAGCGACGTCGGGATATTGGGCGACGGGAAGGGAAACGATCGCGCCAATGCCCATAAGCATGATGATGATCGCGATCACCCAGGCAAAGATCGGGCGATCGATGAAGATCTTGGACATGCGCTAGCCGCTCTGACGCGCGCGCATCGTTGCGCCGGCTGGCGGCGCCTTGACCGGTTGCGGCGCAGTCTGCGGTACCGCCTTTATCTGCTCGCCGTCCTTCAGGTTGGCCGTTCCCTGGGTGATTACCTTTTCACCAGGGGCAAGACCGCCTGTCACAACCCAGTACGTGCCCACGGTACGCTCCGCCTGAACCGTGCGTTGCACCGCCCGGTTGCCAGGCCCCACCACAAACAAGGTCGCATTGCCCTGCGGATCGCGAGTGATCGCCTGCTGAGGCACGAGGATCGCGGAGGTCTGCACGGCCTGCGCGAATTGCGCGGTGACGTACATGCCGGGAAGCAGGATCGACTGCGGATTTGGGAAGCGGGCCCGGATCGTGACCGTTCCCGTGCTCTGATCAACGATAACCTGGCTGAATTCGACGGTGCCCGTGTAGGCGTATATCGATCCGTCGGGCAATTTCAGGCGGACCTGTGCCGAGGTCGGCACCGCACCTCCCTGCGAAAGCGCTTGCCGCAGGTTCAGGAGGTCGGAAGCCGATTCCTGGATATCGACGAAGACGGGATCGAGCCGCGTGATGGTCGCCAGGGCATCCGCCTGGTTGGCAGTCACGAGCGCGCCTTCAGTGACATTCGACAGGCCAATCCGCCCGCTGATTGGAGCCGGGACGCGAGTGAAGCGCATGTTGACCTGGGCCGCCCGAAGCGCAGCGCTGTTCTGGGCGACGGCGGCATCAGCCTGCCGCGCCTGCGCGACCGCGTCGGTATAATCCTGCTTGGCGATCGCCTCCATCTGGGCGAGCGGCTTGTAGCGTTCGGCGCGGGTACGGGCAGCTACGGCGCTCGCACGAGCGCTCTGGAGGTTCGCAGAAGCCTGCGCCGTCTGCGCGGCGTAAACGCTGGGATCGATCTGGTAGAGCGTCTGGCCCTGGCTCACGAGCGATCCCTCGCGGAACAGCCGCTTCTGGATCACACCCGAGACCTGGGGCCTCACTTCGGATACCTGGAAAGCTGCGACCCGGCCGGGAAGCTCCTGCTGGAGCGGAGCGCTGCCCTGCTGGACGATGACGAAACCGACCGTCGGGGTGCCTCCGGCTCCGCGCCCTCCACGCCCTCCGGATCCGGGATCGCCGGCACTGCTGCCGCAGGCCGCCAGCAACGTCATGGCGGCAAGGAGGACTGCGGTCCGGCGAGGGATCGGGTTCGAATGATTCACGAGCGGCGGCAATTTCGATTGTTTGGCGGGAATGCAAGCCCTTGTGCCCCGTAGACCGGGAGACATGGGGAAGTGCAGGCCGCTAGGTTAACTTTCGGAAAGGGTAGCACATAGTTCGACGAACGGCCGAGAGAAGCGACAAACGGTCCGGCTAAGTGCTTCTTCGCACTGCAATCTGCCGGTCATAAAGCCCTGAGATCAGCCGGCGCTGGTAGAGCCATTCCCGGTCTGCTGCCGTCCCTGACAGCCATCGCTCCAGCAGGTCGCCGAAAGTGACATGGAGCTGAAGCGCCTCCCAGGCGGCTTCGCTCTTCACCGAAAGCCGTGAATAGAGTGCCCGGTCGGTCGCAAGGCGCCCTATGGCGGACGCGAGCCTGTCGCTATCCTTCTCGGGGAAAATCAGCGCGCTCTCCTCATCGACCAGGGCACCGCGAAACATCGGATGGTCGGACGCGATGATCGGCGTCCGGGCGGCGAGCGCTTCGTAAATCGTGAGCGGGAGCCCTTCGGGATATTCATGGCGCGAGGGAATGACGACGACATCCGCTTCGCGCATGGCCGCAGGAACGTCTTCGTTCGCAATCAAGCCTGCGAAACGAACATCATCCTTGAGGCCGAGGCTCTCGGCCAATCCGGTCATCCTTCCGTCCGGGTCGTGGCCGATGACGGTGAGGGACGGCGGGACACCTTCCTGTTTGAGCTTCTTCAGCGCTTCGAGAAGGTCGCCGACACCCTTCGCCTCGACAACGGAACCCACGTAGACCAGCTCAAGGGGGCCGGAATTCTTGGCTACCCGCGGGTCATGGTCTGATGGCCGGTGCGACGGCGGCCAATCCCATGGAATGATCTTGTCGCGATCGACACCGATGTCGAGCAGCGAGAGGCAGGCTCCAATCTGGTGATTTCCAACCCATTCGACATTCGGCCGATTGAGCTCGTTGGCCAATATCCGATGGCGGATCGCCGCCTTGATTCCACCTCGTCGAAAGGAGTCCGCCATGGCGGTTATCGTCCGAACGCGATTGCTCCGAGCCCAGCGGAGCAGGGGCGTCATGGGAGTGGTCAGGCAGAGGCGATCGGGCGCAGTTCGCGACAGGACGGGGATCAGCTCCCGCGGGTGAAAACCCGGTTTCAGACCCGCTCCAATCGCCCGAACATTGTTGGGAAGGATCACGCCATAGGGCTCGTCCGTCAGCGCACAAATCACGGCAACCTGGTCGAGCTGGTGCGCTAGTGAGCCGACGAAGCCAACCGAATAGCGCTGCGCTTGGTAATTGGCCTTGCCGCCGGCCTCGAACCTCTCCCAGGCCTCGCGGTAATCCCCGGCATATTGAACGATCGTCAGCCGCATGGCCGCAGGTATAGGGAGGTGCTGATCTGCGGCAATGGGACTAGGGCAAATCGATGACAGGCAATTTCCGATATTGATGTAAGTATTTGTACTTGTGGTGTTTCTTTGCCGCGTGAAGTATGAAGTGGCTCTGGCGGTCTCTGGTTAGCCCCTGAGCCAACCGCCCGGGAGGCGACCCGGTTAATCGCAGCGTGATAGCCGGGCCGTCTCTTGGCATCGCTTCCCGCGTACTCTCCGACTAGGTCGGTTACTGCGGCTTCTCGACATGGCCGCCAAATCCGAAACGCATCGCGGACAACAGCTTGTCGGCAAAGCGCTCATCGGTCCTGCTGCGATAGCGCGCGAACAGAGCGGTTGTGAGAACGTTGGCGGGGACCGCTTCCTCCATCGCCGCGTCAACGGTCCATTGGCCTTCGCCGCTGTCTGCGACCCGCCCGGAAAAGCGCTCGAGATGATTATCCTCCGCCAGCGCGAGGGCGCAAAGATCGAGCAGCCATGACGAGATGACCGATCCCCTCCGCCAGACCTCAGCCACATCGGGCAGGTTGATCGTGAAACGCTGGTCCTCGGGGAGCCACTCGGACCCTCGTCCCTTCAGAAGGTCGAAGCCCTCCGCATAGGCCTGCATGAGGCCATATTCGATCCCGTTGTGGATCATCTTCACGAAATGCCCGGCTCCCGCCGGACCCGCATGGATATAGCCGCGTTCGGCGCGATCGTCCGCTCCGTCCCGACCCGGAGTGCGCGTTATCGTTCCATATCCCGGAGCAAGCGCGTCGAAGATCGGGTCGAGCATGTCGACGATCGGCTTGTCGCCACCGATCATCAGGCAGTAGCCGCGCTCCAGGCCCCAGACCCCCCCTGACGTTCCGACGTCGACATAATGCACGCCGCTCTCGGCGCATTCGCGATGACGGCGGATATCGTCCTTGAAGAAGCTGTTGCCGCCATCGATGATGATGTCTCCCGACTGGGCAATAGACCGCAGTGAAGCAACCGTTTGTTCGGTCGCGTCGCCGGCGGGCAGCATGACCCAGAAGATCCGTGGCGCTTCGAGCTGCCCTACGAGCTCATCCAGGGAACTGGCACCCAGCGCGCCCTCGGCGACCAAATCTATGACAGTCTGAGGGTTGCGGTCGAACGCCACAATCTGGTGGCCGGCCCGAATCAGGCGCCGGGAAATATTTGCCCCCATCCGGCCGAGGCCAATCATTGCCAAGCGCAATTGTGGTGACTCCCTTTCACTGAGTTGCATCGGACCATATCAGCGCTGGGAAGGCAGCGGTATCTGCACGCATTGCGGACCAGCCTTAGAAATTGCAGCATCGTTCGATGCGGAACGACTGCCGGTGAAGAGTCTGATCGATCGCGAAGGTCTGCTGGCGAGCGGACTGGACGATATCCGAACCCAGTTCGCAGTCCCGACCAATTTTCCGGACGCGGTCCTGGCTGAAGCGGAACGAGCGGCGAGCCGCCCGATCACCGACCATGCGGATTGGACGGATCGCGACTTCGCGACGCTCGATCCGAAAGGGTCGATCGACCTTGACCAGGCATTCTGCATCGAGCGGTCCGGGGCTGACCTCATCCTCCATTACGCGATCGCGGACGTTCCCTGGTTCATCGCGCCCAATGACGCCATTGACCTGGAAGCGTGGAGGCGCGGGACGACCATTTACATGCCGGATCGAAAGGCGAGCCTTTACCCGCAACGGCTCAGCGAGGATGCGGCGAGCCTCCTGCCGAATGTCGAACGGCCGGCGGTCGTCTTCTCGGTCCGGATCGACCCCGCTGGAAAGGCGTCGCTCGAGGGGGCGCTCAGGGCGAGGATCAGGTCCAGGGCGAAGCTCGCTTATGAGGACGTCGCGGCAGCGGACCTGCATCCGGACTTCATCGAACTGTCACGCCGGATCGGCGAGGCCGAGGATGCGCGTGGCGCCGCCCGGGTCGATGCCCCGGAGCAGGAGCTGCGAGTTGACTCGGCGGGCCATTTCTCGCTGGAGTTCCGGCCGCAGCTTCAATCCGAAGTACAGAATGCCGCCATGTCGCTCGCGGCCAACCTCGCTATCGCGGACACACTCCTCGCGCATCGCACCGGCCTTTTTCGAGTGATGCCGGAGCCTGACAAACGTGCCATTCGGCGGCTGCGGCACACGGCAACGGCGCTCGGCCTGGCTTGGCCAGAAGGAGAGGCGCTCAAGGCCTTCGAACGCGGCCTCGACGCAAACAGCCCGCGCGATGCCGCCTTCATGACGGCGGTCCGGAAGGCGGGTCCGAAGACGACATATGCGCCATACCAGGCAGGCGTGATCCCCTGGCATTCCGCGATGGCCGCCACCTATGCCCATGCCACTGCTCCTTTGCGCCGACTTGCGGACCGCTATGTCATCGAGGCTGTGCTGCTCATTGCGAATGGGAAGACGGTGACAGCGGAGCTCACTGCGATTTTCGAACGCCTGCCGCCGATCATGGCCAAAGCCGAGGACAAGGCCAGCCAGGTTGACCGAGCGGTTCTCGACCTCGCCGAAGCGGCGGTTCTCAAGGGTCGCGAAGGGTCGCGCTTCGACGCGGTCGTGACCGACGTGGACGAACGCGGCGCGCGAATTCACCTGGTCGACCTGGCGGTGGTCAGCAGGGTCGATGCAGAGGGAGCGCTCCCCGGCGATCGAATCACGGTTCAACTGGTGAGCGCAGACCCCGCACTTCGCCAGGTGAAGTTCCAGCATGACGCTTAATGAGGGGCCTAAATCCTTGCGTAGGTACCAGATGGCGGGCTGAGACCAGTTTGGCCTCCGCCGCTGCAACTATGGCTGCTTTCTGATATTCTGCTGTTCGCTCGGTGAGTCGCGAGGTGCGGCTGTGCGGGCGTTTAACTCATTCAATGTTCGGCATTTCGCCGGGATCGCGAGGCGCGGACTATTGTCCGCGGCCGATCTCCATCGCGCTATTTGTCTACCGGCGATCGCGAAACGAAACCCCGATGCAGAGACCCTAGCCAAAGGAGCGTCCAATGCATTTCATCGAAACATCGCTTGGCTTTTCGCCTGACGCCGGAACTGGGGCGACGGAGCTACTGTATCTGATCGTGTTTGCGACTGCGTTCCTGGTTCTTTTTGGTCGCAAGCGGATCCGCAGATTTGGAGATCAGAGACGGACGCATCGATGAACGATGCGGGAATTCCACTTCTGATCATGTGCGCGTCGTTCGTTCCCTTGCTGGCCGTGGAGATTCGATCCGGTGGCGCAGGCGCGCAAGGCGGAATCATCCGCCGATCGGAATGCTCGGTGGGATACTGGATCGCGATCCTGGCGCAGATGTCGGCCGGTCTTTCCATAATAGCGATCGCATTGGCTTTATAGTCGAGGGACGTGCGCCGGAACCGCACGCTGTCGGCTGATCTGTGGAGAACGTCATGGAAGAAAATGACGACGCCATGTCAGAAGAAGAATTTCGCCGCCAGGTACTGGAATTACTCAGAAAGCAGGCGGAATATCTTTCGCGGATCGAGATTTCTGCCGGCGTCGACACGTGTCTTCTCGACAAGATCGCGCGCATTCTGTGCATGCTTGCGAACGAGAGCCACAAACAGGCGCTGCAAAACAAAGCGACAAGTGAGGCGATCCGGTCACTTCTCGAGCTGTACAAGCTGGCTCATCCGGAAGCGGCGCAGCATCTGGAGAAGTTTGAAGCGTTGCGGGCGGAAATCGAGAAGTGCTGTCCGCCGGAGTGCGACGACGATCTCATCTGTCACTACGAACCTTGCGAACCGCACGGAGGAATTCGCGGGGGCGACGGCTACTCGGCGAAATCGAGAGGCCACGTGGACCCCATCAGGGTAAGCGGGCGGCCGCACCCAGCCTGGACCATCAAGCCGAATCCTCTGAACGACATCGAAGACCTGCCCCAGGTCCAGCAAGGCCCGATTGTTGGTCAACTCATCCCCGCTCTCCCGACTCCGGGGGTCCTCGATTTTCGCTCAGGCGGCGGACCGACTCCCGGCGGCCAGGCCCCAGTGACATTCCGGACGTTCACACAAAGCGGCGTCACCACGGGTCTATGGCCACCTGACATGAGCGGAGCCAAGGCGGGGGATGTCGTCCTGATGTCCGGCAATCTTTGGCTGAAGCTCTCGGTCGACGGCGGAAAGACGTTTACCGACCTGGACTTCACCAAGGTCTTCGCAGCCGACAACACGTACGGCGGATGGGCCGGGGACCAGGTCATCCACTATGTGCCGCAAATCGATTGCTTCGTGCTGTACGTGCAGTCGTTCCTGGGTGCCAAGGGCACCCCGAACGCCAGCAAGAGCGTCGTCAAGGTCGCGCTTGCAAGCCCTGCCGATCTGAAAAAGTTCAAGGGCGCGAAAGCAGCCTGGTGGCGTCAGTGGGACTTCACGTCCGACACTTTCGGCCTGAATGCCTGGCTTGATTTCCCCGACATCAGTTACGGGGACGCCTATCTTTACATCAACACCAATGCATTCACCCGTACCTATGATTCCAAGGGCAAGTCGAACGACGCATTCCAGGGCAAGCTGTTCTTCGAGCTGCCGCTCAAGGAAATGCAGGCGGGATCGGGGTTCAGCTTCTACTTCGGGCTTTGCAGCGATTCCCTGGTCTACGGCTCGCCGACCCAATCGATTTCCGACGAAAACTATTGGGCCGCACACATCGGCAATTCGAGCATGCGGATCTATTCATCCAAGGGCGGCGACCCGAATTATTACTGGCGCGAGCGAACTCTCAAGGCGAACTGGCCGCTCGCCACTCTCGATTCGAACAACGTTCGCGATATCATCAGCGCGGCCCCCGATTCCGGCGACTGGCTGAGCGACGACCATCGAATTATCGGCGCCACCAAAGTCGGCAACATACTCTGGTTTGGCTGGACCGCAGCAAAAGGCGACGGCGGGGGAGGCGGCTTCAGCTTCCCGCAGCCCCACATCCAGATCGCCAAGTTCGATATCAGCCAGGACTACAAATGCGTCGAACAGACGCAGGTGTGGAATCCGGACATCGCGTTTGCCTACCCAAGCCTGACCACCAACTCGAATTTCGAGGTCGGCATCTCCTTGGCATGGGGCGGCGGCAAGAGTTTCGGAAGCCATGCCGTCGGAATTCTCGGTGATTTCATTGTGTGGTTCGGCGAAGCCAGCACGCGCACCAGCTCACGGGCGAGTCCGACCCGATTTGGCGACTATCTGCATGTCCGGCTCGCGCAGCCCGACACTCGTTTCTTCAGCGCTTTCGGTTACGCGGTCACGAACGACAGCAGCACGCCGCCGAATGAACAGGACGATTATTTATACGTGGAGTTCGGCCGGGAGGCCGTGCCACCATCACCGATCCACTAGCGAAGAAAGGCGATATGCGGGAATCCGCGATTTGGGTGTTTCTACGCGCCATTCTCTACGAGTGGATCGGCGCCCTCCACGACTTGCTCAAGGCTCTCTGTGCCTGGTTCAAGCGATGGATGACGGGCCAGCCTCGTCCAACTCATCCCGGTTGCGTCTGGATCGATGATCCGGCGTTCGTGCGCCCCGATCCGCTAATCTACTCGCAGCAATATCTCACTGCGCAGGGCCTGGCGGTAACTTGGGACAACCCGGACATTCAACTCTTCCAGAATGGCTCGCCGGTGAGCTCGTCCGGTTTAAGTCCCGGTACAACGTACGAAGTGCGGGCGCGCATCTGGAATCACTCCGCCGAGGCGCCGGTGATAGACATGCCGGTTCATTTGTCGTTCCTCGACTTCGGCGTCGGCACCCATTCAAATCCGGTCGCCTCGACCAAGATCGATGTCGGCGTCCTTGGAAGTGCTGAGCAACCGGCCTTCGCGAGTTGGTCGTGGACGACGCCGACCACGCCCGGCCACTATTGCCTGCAGGTCCTGCTGGACCCGGCCGACGACCTCAATCCGGCGAACAATTTGGGACAGGAGAATACCGACGTCGTCGCCGCTCATTCGCCCGCGGAGTTCAAGTTCACGCTGCGTAACGACACGCGTCAGGCGCAACGCTACCACTTCGAGGTCGATGCCTATCAGATCCCCGAGCTGCCGAGTTGTGCGCAGTCCCGTGACAAGGATCCGCTAGGGCTTCACCGGCGAGGGCGACACCCCGTTCCGGCCGGGTTTGCAGTTAACATCAACCCGGCAACGCCCACTCTCAACCCGGATGAGAGCACCACGATCCTGGTCAGCATTGAGCCTCCTCCTGGGTTCATTGGAAGACAGCCGATCAACGTCAACGCGTTTCACGCAAACGGCTTTGCCGGCGGCGTGACCCTGACCTGCGTCAAGGAGCCGTAGCCGTGGCATTCAAGCAATATACGAAGTGCGTGGACGCCGCGGACTATCAGGCCAGGCTCCAGTACATCAGCGTGGCTTCGCTACTTGCGGGCACCCCCGCAGCCTTGATTACCGTTGCCCTTGGACAGCCGCAGTGCCTGTGGATCGTGCTGGCAATCTATGCCGCGGCCGCAGCGGTCGCCTATTATCATAACTGGCTCTATTCTCGCCTGATCTGCCTTGGGGGCGACCGAGACTGCGTCGGCGCAATCGTCAGCATCGGAGGGCCCACGGAGCTTGGTCTGAATTTCCTGGACAGGGACACGGATTATTCGATCAATCTCCTTCTCAAGAACACCAGCTACGGCCCCTCCGAGGATAGTTTTGCGACCCCGGCCGACGAGGCCGCAGCGAAAGCGGCCTTACAGGTCGCAGCGCAACAAAGTCAGCCGTATGGCGAGCTGGTAACTCCACAGCCGCAGGTCACGGCGATCATGACCGTCGAAGGACATTTCGCAACCGACGCCCAGACAGGCCAGATCGCGGCAACATTGCACGCGGAGTTCGAAGGCGACGGCAATTACAAGATGCTGCAGGCGTCGAAGGTTGCACTGGCGGTATCGATATACGCGCTGGTCGCCTGCCTTCTGGGCCCTCTGGGCGGCCTCTTCGCCGCCGCAATACTCATACTTGCCCTTCTCGGCCTGTTCATCACCAGCCTGCTCACCCTGTCCGGTGAGGGGACGCCGTCGGATGTCGATGCCGGCGAATTGACCGACAACACCGGAACCAACGCGAATGGACAGGGAGTTGGTGCCGATATTGTCTATGTGCAGGGAGCCTGGGTCTGCGACACCCTGCACGAGCGCTGGAATGAGCTCCACCCGATCAAGAAATGCATGAAGTGCGGCACATGGGATGGAAGCTGGCCACAGGATGATATCATCCTGCGAATAAGGCATGGGTTCGAAGTTGCGCAGGATCTGGCGACCGTAACCGCGCAGGCTCAGCCGCAAAATCAGTGGTCCTTCCACCCCGATCTCGACGGTTGCGTCGCTGACGGGCCGATACTCTGAAGCTCATTCGCCCTCGGAGAGACAGCGATCACTTAGTCGTTTCTGGGAGCAGAGATCCTCCGCGGGCGTTAACGCCGCATGCGCCGTGTGAACACCACAGGGGCAGTACTACTCACCTTGCTGCTGTCGTTAGCGCTCGTGGCGTATGTCTTCACCGGGAACAGCGGAGTGCGCTCCGACAAGGAGCCTCATTGCACGTCGAAGCAAGCGCTCGACCAGGTCAAGGCCGAGTTGTTTCGGCGTGCCGCAGCGAAACTCAAGCTGGACGCCGGAGCCTTCTCTCACATCGCCGATAATACGATGATCAGAACTACTTCGCGCATCTATCGCCGGCACTACCGCGGCTCCGATTCCATCACATGTTCGGGACCGATTGCCCTTGAGCTCCCGCCGGGAGTTCTAGCGGCCGGGGGCGGCGTGAATATCTCCTCCGGCATCGACTATGAGCTGGAACCAGGAACTGGGGCAAACGCACGCCTGCTTACATTGAGCAGGGCTGACGCCTTGGAAGTGCGGCTTGCCAGATTGTTCAAATCGGAAATCGAAGGCCGCCAACCGATCGCGACCGTCCCAAGTCCCGGCAGTCCAAAAGATACCGCAGTTGCAACGAACGAGCGCTTACCCGAGCGAGTACAGCCAAATCGGCTTCCGGACGCTGCCCGACCGGCAACATCTCCAGCGCCCAAACCCAATCCGGGTTCGGCAGGCCAACCCGAAGAGCCGGTCGTTTCCCAGTCTCCCTCCGGGCCCGAATCTCAAGAGCCGCCACCGGCTCCCAAGCCCTCAGTCGTCGCGGTAACGTCCACACCGCCGGCCGTTCCAAAGTCCACGTTGGGGGCAGGAATTTCCACGCAGCCAACACAGCCGAGGTCCGCACCCAGCGGAGGAAACCTCGCGCCGCGGGCGCTTCCAGTCGCGGGGCCGAGTGTCAAATGCCGGCATGCGCGAACGAAGAGCGAGATCGCCCTGTGCACCAATGACAGCTTGGCGAGTCTCGACCGTCAGATGTCTTCTCAATTCTCTGGCGCGTTCTCCGCAGCAAGGCCCGGACAGCGCGTGATGCTTGAGCGTACGCGCCGTCGTTTCCTGCGGTATCGCGATTCCTGCAAATCCGAAGCATGCATCGCAGACGCGTACCGTCGGCGTATCCAGGAGATCAGCGCCATCATGGCTGGCCCCTGGTAGCCGCAAATCGAACCTACATTTCCACGTGCCTTCGTGCGTCCACGTGAATGTCCGGTTCGCGCCGCCTGAGACCCAGAAGTCCAACCAGGCCAAGAAGGCCCAGAAGCCCCAGCCTTGGATTGCCGGTGGTGCTTCCGACGTCCACTTCATCGGCCCTGCTTGTTTGCGCAGCCGCCTGCGCAGGCGGCGTTAGCAAGGCCGCTGCGATGAAAAAGATGCTCGCACGCATGGGTGGGTCCTTTCGCAGGAATGGCGCAGGTCAAACCGTCACACGCGGCGCTCGTTCCGCCGCACATCGCGTCACGGCCGCGAAACGAACGGAACGGTGCGCCTGCGTATCAGTTCAGGAATTGCGCTTCAGTGTCCGGGAGTTAGCCTCGCATGACCGACAGGAAGCTCGTTTCCAAACCGGGTGATTCCAAGGCCTTGGAAAGCTCCGAGGAGGTCGCCGCAATTCCCCTGGTCGAGGAGCGGCTTTCGATAGCCAAACGCCAGGTGGAATGCGGACGCGTTCGCGTTCGCGTGACAGTGGAGGAGCGGGTTGAGACCGCGAGCGAAGAACTGCTCCGCGACAAGCTCGAGATCGAGCGAGTTCCAAAGAATGTGCGGCTCGCCGAGGTCCCTCATGTGCGCGTCGAAGGCGAAACCACGATTTTTCCCGTCGTTGAGGAAATCCTGGTCGTCGAAAAAGCCTTGATGCTGGTGGAAGAGATCCACGTCACGCGGCACTCGGTAACAGAGACAGCCGAAATTCCCATGACCGTTCGCACGGAACGTGCCACGGTCGACCGGGAGGCACTCGACACGCCGGCAGCGACCGAGGATTGAGCCTATGCCGCGGACCATCGCAGCCTTGTATGATAGCCGCCCTGAAGCAGAGTTTGCCCGCGCCCAACTCATTTCAGGGGTAAAGGCAAGATTCCCCCGGATCATCGGTAAGGACACGATAGGGGCCCTCGAGGGTCTGGAGATTGCCGCGTCCGATCTAGAGACTTATCGCGAAGGAGTTAGTTCCGGTGGCTATCTGCTCGTAGCTCAAATACCACGCGGGACCAGCGCCGATCGGGTCATCGAGCTGGTAGTCTCGGCTATCGGCCATGGGGCGGAGGAAGAGTCTCAAGATCTGCGGTGGGACGAGCAAGGCGTCAGGGTAGAGTTGCCCACGGACATTCCGCTTGAGCTGACGCCGGCGGACTCGGTGAACGCTTCGGAGATCGGCCAAGACGACCTCGAACCAGAAGTGGATTCTACGCCGCCAATTGTTCCGGAAGAGGAGCGGCCGGTTGCAACGCAGGAGCCCGCCCGTGAGGGGGCCCGGGTTCGAGCCCACACTCACGACGTCCCCGCAGAGGAACAAGTCGCCTTGAAGGTGGAGACGATCGAAGTGGAGAATCGCGTCGCCGAAAGGAAACTCAGTGAAAGTGAGGTGGAGGCCGGCGGGTTGTTCAAGGAGCGTGTTTTCGAGATTGCCGAGATGCGGGAGGAACCGGTCGTCACCAAAATTGCAGTCGTCCATGAGGAGGTGATTGTCAGAAAGATCGTAAAGGAACGAACGGAGACCATCCGAGACTCCGTGCGGCAGACGCAGGTCGAAGTGGAGGATTTGCCCCTACCGGAAGAGGAAGGTCCAGGCCTTTTCGGAAGTGATAAGCGGGGCGGCCGCTGAGGAATTGCCGATCCGAGCGACCCGCGTCCTCGCTACCGTCGCAGAAAGAAAGTGGTGGACGCACTAGGGCTCGAACCTAGGACCCGCTGATTAAGAGTCAGCTGCTCTACCAACTGAGCTATGCGTCCACTGCCGTGAGGCGGATGCTCCG
>Ga0207683_10001324_pt1 | contig 22331 bp, 24 predicted proteins | sample KBSM73metaG_FD_184333 | JGI IMG/M metagenome (GOLD analysis project Ga0207683, IMG submission 184333) | Miscanthus rhizosphere microbial communities from Kellogg Biological Station, Michigan, USA - KBS M7-3 metaG (SPAdes) (version 2) | ecosystem: Host-associated > Plants > Roots > Rhizosphere >... | reverse complement strand
CATGCCGCACCGTCCTCGGTCGCGGCGCCCGTGGCCAGCGCGAGCACCTGCTCCTCGGTGGAGCCGGCGGGCAGCTCGCCGACGAGCAGGCCGTCGCGCATCACCAGGATGCGGTCGGACATGCCGATGACCTCCGGCAGCTCGCTGGAGACCATCAGGATCGCGACGCCGTCGGCGGCCAGCTGGCGCATCAGCTCGTACACCGCGTGCTTGGCGCCGACGTCGATGCCGCGGGTGGGCTCGTCCATCAGCACCACACGCGGCTCGATGCTGAGCCAGCGCGCCAGCACGACCTTCTGCTGGTTGCCGCCGGAGAGGAACTGCACCTCCTGGTCGAGCCCGCGGGCGGAGACCTCGAGGCTCGAGAACACCCCCGGCAGCTCACGGCGTGCGGCGCCGGCCTTGGACGGCATCACGGCGCGCACCACGCCGAGCGCGTTGTCGAGGATGGACTGGTTGAGCGCGAGGCCCTTGGCCTTGCGGTCCTCGGTGACCAGGGCGAGCCGGCGACGAACGCCCTGGCGGGGGCTGCGCACGGTGACGGGCTTGTCGTCGAGCGCCATCGTGCCGCGGTCGAACGGCTGCACGCCGAACACCGCCTCGACCAGCTCGGTGCGGCCTGAGCCCTGCAGCCCGGCGAGACCGACGATCTCCCCGGCGCGGACGGCGAGGTCGACCCCGTCGACGTACGGGTTGCCGGCGCCCAGAGCCTCCGCATCACCCTCAAGCCGCTGACGTTTCGCGACCAGTTCCCGCCCACGCCAGCGGTGGTCGATCGCCCGTATCCCGCGCCCGTGCTCAGTCTGCGCGAGATCACCGCACCCGTCACGAAGCGGGCTGCCGGGGTGGATGTCGAGGTCACCTCGGGGCCGCTGAACACCTACGACATCATGCAGGTGATCGCGGAATACACGCCGTCCGAATAATCCGTGGGTGCTCGTTCTTCAGTTGGGCTTTGCACAAGAAGTCGGGATAGGTCCGCGCTCCGGAGCCCCGAAGGGGCGGGACCTCTTCAGCCCAGGGCGAAGCCCTGGGTACGGCCGACCACAACGTGAAGAGCCCTGAAGGGGCGGTCGCGAGGCGCTGGTAGGGTCGAACCTCGGTCACCGGAATCGCGCGCCCCTTCAGGGCTCGAGACTGGTGTGGCGGCGGCGGACCCAGGGCTTCGCCCTGGGCTGAAGAGCTGTCGCCCCTTCGGGGCTCCCAGAGCTCGGCCTCCCGCCGGCGCTTGCGATGACCATCGCGACTACCGGTCACTGGTCACACCTTTTTCTTCTACGGCGCCAGCGGATCGCACGGCGCCGGCAGCGGCACGGGCGGGTCGACGCCCTCGACCACGTAGGCCTCGGCCGTGATCGTGTCCATCACGAGCTCGCCGGAGAGCCCCGCGACGACGAAGCCGGCGGCATCCACGGCCGTCGCGGCGCGCGCCACGAGCGCGGGCTCGTGCTCGGCCCACCACAGCAGCTTGGGCAACGCGTGATCGTGGGTCACGCCGAGCCGCTCGCGCTGCTCCTCGGCGCGGCGGTCCAGCCCGAACAGCAGCGCCGGCGAGAGCGGCTCGCCCTCGCGCGTGACCAGCACGGGAGCGGGCCCGAGCGCCGAGACGGCGATCGCGTCGACGGCGACGCCTGCCTCGGTCACGGCGGCGGCGCCGGCCTGCAGCGCACCGCGCAGCCACTCGCGCGGATCGGCCTCGGCCCGGCCGGCGCTCAGACGAGTGCGGCAGGCGGCGCGGCCCGTGCCGAGGAGCGCGCCCCCCTCGTCCACGACGGCGGCGCGTACCCCCGACATGCCGACGTCGATGCCGAGCGCCGCAGTCACACCGGGTCGAAGCTCGTGCGCAGCGACTGGGTCTGGCCGCTCTCGGCGGCCAGGTAGCCGCTCTCGATGATGTCGATCACGTGCCGTGCGTGCTCGGGATTGGCGGCCGTCGGCGTGCCCTCGCGCACGAGGCCGACGAGCTGCATGACGTCCTCGAAGACGTGCGACTCCGGGATCTCGCGGTGCGGGCCGACGACATGCGGCAGGACGTGCATCTGGGCATCCCAGTCCCAGGCGGGCGCGTGCGTCGTCAGCTCGCGTCCCGCGAACTCGAAGGGCTCGCCATTCAGCTCGAGGCCGACGATCGCGCCGGTCGTGCCGTAGTAGGAACCCGCGGCGAAGTCGTCGATGATCGTCCCTGCCGAGGCCGCGCCGTAGGCCACCGCGAAGGCGCCGTCACCGAAGTCGAGCAACAGGATCGTGTTGTCGTCGGCCTCGACCTCGATCGCGCGCCCGAGGAACTCGCGCACGGGCACGACCTGCCCCGAGAGCGCCGTCACCCGCCGGGCCGGGCCGAGTACGGCCGTCAGCTGGTGCAGCGCGTAGACCGTCATGTCGTACATCGGCCCGCCGCCGGGCTTGCGGAAGTACCAGGCGGGGTCGATGGGCGTGTCGCCAGGCGCCGCAAGCCGCTCCGGCTCGTCGCTCTCGTGGTAGGCGCCAAAGGCACAGCCGCAGACGGCGAAGGCGAGCCGGCCGATGGCCCCGCCGGAGATCAGCTCGCGGATCCGGTGGAGCTGCGGGCGTAGTGCCTCCCCGGGCGAGGCGACGAGGCCGAGGCCGTGCTCCGACGCGAGCGCGATCAGGTCGTCGGCTTCCGCGACGGTGGTCGAGAGCGTCTTGTTGACGTGGACGTGCGCGCCGGCCTCGAGTGCGAGCCGCGCCTGCGCATGGTGCAGGCCGATCGGCGATGCGATGGAGACCGCGTCAACGTCGCCCTGGGCGAGCAGCGTCTCGATGTCCATGAACGACTGCGGAACGCCGAAGCGCTCGGCCACGGCCTCTGCGCGCCCCGGCACCGGGTCGCACACCGCCGCCACCTGCACACGGTCCTGCACGTCGTCCTGGGTGAGGTGCGGGAGCAGCCCACGCAGAGCGATCGCACCGGTGCCGACGATGCCCAGGCGCAGGGGAGCGCCTCCTGTCATGCCCGTCCCTCCTCTTCGGATACGTCGACGAAGCGGCCCACTCCAGCCGCGCGCCGGGCGGCTGCGACGACCGCGAGCACGTGGATGGCGCGATCGGCGGAGAGCGAGGGCTCGCTCCCAGTCGCCACGCAGTCGACCAGCTGCTCGACGCCGAGCAGATGATCAGGGCCTGCCTCGCGCTCGTGCGGAACGCGCGTCTCGTGCCACTCACCCTCGGCGAACAGCCGCACCGGCTCGGAGACGTCGAGCAGGCTGAGGGCCAGCGTGCCCGCGTCGCCGCGGATCTCGAGCTCGGGTGCCGCCGTCGCCTGCGCGCAGAAGTTCGCCTCGACCGACGCGGGTACCCCGCCGTTCAGCTCCAGCACGAGCTGCCAGTTGTCGTCCACCTCCACCGGCACACGCCGGCCGGCCGCGGGCCCCTCAGTCACGTCGAACGCCTCACGGGTACGCGAGCTGACGGCCGCCACACGCGCAACGGGCGCGATCAGTCCGGCGATCGCGGCCAGCGGATAGACCGCCATGTCGACCAGCGGCCCGCCGTCGGCAGAGAAGAACGGCGAAGGGTCGGACGCGTAGCCCTCCCAGGGTGGCGCGCCGCCGAAGGCCGAGGCGCGCACCGAGCTCGGCGCGCCGACGGCGCCCGAGGCCAGCACCTCCGCCGCATGCACCACCTGCGGGAACAGCATCACGCACGGCGCGCACACGAGCACGAGCCGGCGCTCCGACGCTGCGTCGCGGATCGCCCGCGCCTCCGCAACGCCGCCCGCCAGCGGCTTCTCGCTGTAGACGTGCTTGCCGGCGGCCAGAGCCGCGAGCGTCACCTCGGCGTGCAGGCCGATCGGCGTGAGGTTGAGGATCGCGTCGACTGCGGGGTCGCCCAGCAGGTCCGCGTAGCCCGCGTAGGCCGTGCCGCCCCAGCGGGACGCGGCCGCCCGCGCACGCTCGCCGTCGCGCGAAGCGAACGCGGCGATCTCCGCGCGGCCCGCGAGCCGCCCCATCTCCGGCAGGTAGTCGCGCTCGGCGACATCGCCCGGGCCGATGACGCCCAGCCGCAGCGGCCCGGTCACGACGCCGCCCCGTGGACGATCCGGCCGAGGTCGCGCACCATCGCCGCCGGATCCGCCGCACCCCAGACGTTGCGGCCGAAGGCGACGCCGGCGGCGCCTGCCGTCATCGCGTCGGCGGCGTCCGCCAGCGAACGCGCGGGATCGCGCGGATCGCCGCCGGCCAGCACGACCGGGATGCCGCAGCCGATCGCATCGGCGATCGCCGCGGAGGGCTGAGGGAACGAGGTCTTGACGATGCGCGCGCCCAGCTCGGCGGCCGTGCGGCAGCAGGCTGCGATGGCAAGCGGATCGTCGCCCGCCGGCATGATCTCGCAGACGTACGCGACCCCGGCGGCATCGGCGGCGGCGGCCACGCGCCCGGCCAGCTGGAGCGCCGCGAGCTCGAACGGCGTGCCCACCTGAACGAACGTGAGCACGGCGCCGGCGCCCAGGCGCACGGCGTCGTCGACCGTCCAGGCTTCCACGTACTCGGTGGTGCCGTAGCCCTCCAGCGTCAGCGTCGTGAGGTCGAGCTTGAGGATCGGCGCCGCGTCGCCGAGCGCGTCGCCGCAGTCGCGCAGCGTCCCGTAGCTGACGATCACCGCATCGGCACCCGCGGCGACGACCGCGCGCAGCAGTGCCTCGCGATCCTCGAGCCCGCGACACGGCCACGAGTAGAGCGGATGGTCGATCGCGACGATCACGCCCCTGCCGTCGGCGGCGAGCGGAGGCGTCATGCGCTCACAGCGTCTCGGCGCCGAAGTCGTTGTAGAGCGCGGCGGTGACCAGCCGGATCGGGCTCTCGACGCCGTCGAGCTCGCGCGCGATCTCGTCCAGCGCCGCGTACGAGGGCGCGCCCCAGAACGCGAGCCCGCGCGGGTCGGGCCCGAGCTGCCCGATGCGGTCGCAGAGGAGGTTGATCTCGAGCTCCGAGTGCCGCTCCGCGCGCTCCTCGTAGTAGGCGCGGACGTTCTCGCGCGTGGCGCCCGGCGCAACGTCGAAGAATTCGGCGTAGTAGCGGCCGGCGCTGCCGACGACCGGCTCCAGCAGAGGCTCGTAGGCGCCCGAGCGATCGATGCGCGCGGCCAGCCGGAAGGGCTCCTCGAAGCGCTCGGCGTCGCCCGACTTGAAGATCCGCTCCCACTCGTCGAGGCGCTCGAGGCCCGCCGACGGGCTGTACCACGCGGTCAGGTACTCGGGCTCGGGCCCCATGCGCCACGTGCGGCCCAGGTTGAGCACGGCGACGTCGGCGGCGTAGTCGCCCGCCCAGCCCTCCTGTCCTCCGCCCGCGACTGCGTGAAAGGCCTCGAGGGCCACGCCCGGGCGGCGGCTGATGAACTCGATGTAGATCAGGGACACGTCTAGGGCTCCTGCCTGGAGGCGGCGGCTGCCACGGCCACGACGGCCGCGGTGAGTTCGGCCCGGCGCGCATTGAAGCGCTCGGTCGGGGTGGTGATCGTGTACGCGGCGACGGGCACGCCGCCCTGCAGGACCGGCGCGGAGACGCCCGAGACGCCCTCGGTGAACTCCTGGTCGTCGAAGGCGTGACCGCGCGCGCGGATGGCCGCGAGCTCGCTCCGCAGAGCGTCGGGATCGACGATCGTGTGCGGCGTGCGGGGAGGAAGGGCGCCGGCGAGGTAGGCCTCGATGCGCTCGACGCCGGCGTAGGCCAGGATCAGCTTGCCCGAGCCGCGTGCGTGCAACGAGCCGCGGAAGCCCACGTGCAGGCCGCGGACGCGCACCGCGTGGTTGCCCTCGACCGAGGCCACGACCACGACGTCGAGCCCGTCGGCCGTACTCAGATAGGTCGTCTCGCCGACGTCCTCGGCCAGGCGGCGCAGGGGCGCGAGCAGGTACTCGGGCGGCGAGTTCTGGCGCTGGAACGCATCCACCATGAGCCCGACGCTCGGGCCGAGGTGGTAGAGCCGGCGCTCGTCCTTGAAGAGCATCCCGTCCTGCGCGAGCGTGTCGAGCAGGTGGTACGCGGTCGCGATCGGGAGCCCGAGCGCGGTCGCGATCTGCTTGGCCGAACGCGCCCCCGGCTGGCCCGCGAGCCAGAGGAGGATCGAGACCGCCTTGCCGACCGAGCGGATGCGGGTCGGCGTGCGCAGCTCCGCTTTCACGATGTGAAGGAGATGCCGACCACGTGGAGCGGCAGGCTACACCCGCGCCCAGGCCGCTTTCAACCTGGCTACTGCTCGTCGGGCGGACGCGTGCGGTCGTGCTGGTGGTGCAGCTCGCCGGGCGGCGGCACACGCAGGTCGAGCGGGTCGAAGCTCGACCCGACCGCCACCGCGCGGCGCTCGCGCGAGGCCACCCGCGCGGCCGCGATGACATCGAGCAGGTGCAGGTCGTGTGAGTCGCTGGCCAGCGGCGCCCGCTCCTCGCGCACGCAGGAAACGAGCTCACGCAGGCCGTCGCACCACAGCCACGTCGGATCGAGCGAGTCGTGCGACTCCCAGAAGGCCGCGCTGTTGCGCCACAGCTCGTAGCCGGACGAATCCCAGTCGTCGCCCAGCAGGTTGGCCGTGCCCTCGGTGCCGTAGATCTCGAGCGCCGGCCGGCGGTAGCGCTGGATGGCCTGTCCCGTGACGATCGACGAGAGCGCGCCGCCCTCGTGGCGCAGGATCACGTGTTGCACGTCGTCCCCCGGGTGCTCGAGCAGCTCGCCGGCGACCTCGCGCTGCGGCACGGCCGTGCTCTCCGCGACCTGGATCTCCTCGACCGCCCCGAGTAGCGCGGTGAGGCTCTTGAGGTTGTAGATGCCGAGCTCGGCGAGCGGCCCGACGCTGCCGTCGTGGAACCACGCCGCCCAGGTCGCGCCGGCCGTGCCGTAGAGCGCCCGCCCCGAGTGCGGCCTCCCGATGGCACCATCGGCGACCGCCGTCCAGAGCGCGCGGAACGTCGGGTTGAGCTGCACGAACGGTGCCGCCAGCAGCAGCAGGCCCCGTTCCGAGGCGAGGCGATAGAGCGGCTCGGCCTCCTCCCGGCCCTCGCCCACCGGCTTCTCGCAGAGCACGTGCTTGCCGGCCTCCAGCGCGAGGCGGACGTGCTCGGCATGCAGCGCGGGCGGCGTGATCACGGCGATGACGTCGACGGCCGGATCGCCGACGACATCCGCGACGCCCGCCACCAAGCGCATCCCGGGACGGCGGGCCGTGAGCTCCTGCCGCCGCTCTGCCGAATGGGCACACACCGGCCCGAGCTCCGCGAGGCCCCGCGCGACGAGTCGATCGAGTTGTCCGAGGTACGCCCCGAGCACGTTGCCGGCACCCAGAAAACCGACAACAGGGCGCTCAGTTTTCACGATGCGGAGCGCTTGCAATGATCATGAAATGAGCCTAGCATCGGCCATCTCGCAAACCCGCGCGCCTCAGCGGGCGTCCTATGCGGTGTCCGCAGTCCGTGCCTTCAGGAGGATGCGATGTCCGAGTCCACGTTTGAGAGCGCACTCAGCAGGCGCCGCCTGCTGCAGGGAGCGGGAGCCGTGGTGGCGTCGGTCGGCGTCTCGCCCTGGCTCGCCGAGTCCACGGCGTTCGGCGCCGAGTCCAAGGTCGGTGGCACCATCGACTTCCTCTCGTGGCAGGGCTACGACAGCCCCAAGTCGCTGGGGCCATGGCTCAAGGCCAACGGCGTCAAGCTCAAGCCGACCTACATCGCGACCCACGATGACATCCAGGCCAAGATCCTGGCGCTCCATGGTGGCAAGGGCTACGACATCATCACCTACTACCAGGGCTACAAGCAGCTGTATGACCAGCTCAAGATCCTCACGCCGCTGGACGAGAAGAAGATCCCGAACATCAAGGGCATGCTCCCGTTCTTCAAGAGCAACTACCGCGGCTTCTGGGTCAAGAACGGCGTGCGCACAGCGGTGCCGATGTACTGGGGCGCGCTGGGCCTCGTCTACGACTCCAAGGCGATGCCCACGGCGCCGAACTCCTACGACATTCTCTTCACGAAGAAGCTCAAGGGCGCCGTCACCGTCGACGACGATCCCGTCGGCGTCTACACCCTGGCCGGCCACACGCTGAAGATCAACGTGGCGACCATGACCCAGGCGCAGTTCGACAAGATCTCGGCGTATCTCGAGAAGCTCGTCAAGCAGTCCAAGGGCGTCGCGCCGAGCTACGGCGACTGTGCCAAGCGCATCGCCGACGGCGACGCCGTGATCGGCTGGCCGGGCTGGGCGGCGCAGGTCGGATTCGCCGCGGGCTCGGGCAACAAGAACGTGAAGTTCGTGCTGCCCAAGGAGGGTGGCTACGCCTACTGCGACTCGTGGGCGATCCCGATCTCGAATGACAATCCCGATGCGACCTACGGCTACATCAACAACGCGATCTCGCCGAAGGTCAATGCGGCTGCGGCCGAGGAGCAGATCCTCGGCGGTGTCACGTCCGCAGGAGCCGTCAAGTACCTCGACAAGCAGACGGCCGCGCTCTACGACTACAAGAACCTCAACAACTTCTTCGCCAAAGCGCCGCTCTACGCGAATCCGCCCGTGAAGTCGTCGAACTACATCACGATCGACAAGGTGATCGCGAAGTGGCAGGAGATCAAGGCATCGTAGACACCGACGGACGTTGATCGCGCTTGAGCGCTGCGGAGAACGAGGCGACTCAGGCGGCGCGAGCGCGCGGGCTCCAGCTGGGGCCCGTGCTGCTCACGCTGCCCGCCACGGCCGCGATGCTCGTGTTCTTCGTGGCGCCGATCGCGATCTTCGTGGTCTACAGCTTCCTGACCGCGCAGCTGTATGACGTCTCGCGCCCGTTCACGCTCGACGCCTACAGCGCGGCGCTCAACTCGGACCTGAATCGCACGCTGGCGCGCAACTCGATCGAGATCGGGCTGCTGTCGGCGATCTTCTCCGTCGCATTGGCACTGCCCGTCGCGTACTGGCTGCGCTACGCCACCGGGCGCTGGCGCATGGTCGTGCTGTTCCTGATCACGGCCTCGATGTTCGCGAGCTACCTCGTGCGCATCTACGCCTGGCGCACCATGCTCGGCGAGCACGGCGTGGTCAACAGCGCGCTCGAGAGCCTCGGCATCATCGACCAGCCGCTCGGGTTCCTGATCTTCAACCGCTTCGCCGTGACCGTGGCGCTCGTGCACATCTTCCTGCCCTACGCCGTGCTCGTGCTGTTCGCCGGGTTCCAGCCGATCCGGCCCGGCCTCCTGGAGGCCGCCCAGGATCTCGGCGCCGGCGCCTACGTGCGCTGGCGCAGGGTCATCCTGCCGCTCGTCGCGGCGCCGGCGCTGAGCGCCTTCCTGTTCGTGTTCGTGCTCTCGGCCTCCGACTACGTCACGCCGCAGTTCGTCGGCGGCTCGAGCGGCGTGATGCTGGGCGTGCAGGTGCAGGCCAACTTCACGACCGTCGGCAACTACCCGCTGGGTGCCGCCACCTCGCTGCTCATGCTGGCGGCGTTCGTGACGCTCTACTTCGCGATCCGGTTCGGCCTGCGGCTCGCGAAGCTCGACCGGGTGCGCTTCTCGTGACGGTCCGCTCCCGCGGCGCGCTCGCGATCACGATCGCGGCTCTGCTCTTCCTGTACGTGCCGCTGGCCGTCGTGGTGCTGTTCTCGTTCCACGAGACGGGGTCGCTCTCGCTGCCGTTCACGGGCTTCTCACTGCGCTGGTACCGCTTCGTGCTCTCCGACCCGGGCTTCCGCTCGGCGCTCGAGAACAGCCTGTTCGTGGCCGCCTGGACATCCGTGATCACGCTCCTGCTGGGCACGCTCGCGTCGTTCGGGCTCGCGCGCACACGTTCGCGCCTACGCGGCCCGCTCGCCCTGCTCTTCTTCCTGCCCATCACGCTGCCGGGCCTGTTCATCGGCCTCTCGATGCTCGTGTTCTTCGTGCGCGTGAACATCGACCTCTCGCTCACGACGGTGATCATCGCCCACTGCGTGTACGTGTTCCCGTACTTCCTTCTGATCGCGATCGCGGCGCTCGAGCGGCTCGACCCCGCCCTGGAGGAAGCCGCGGCCGACCTCGGCGCGAACGGCTGGCTGCGCTTCTGGCGCGTGACGATGCCGCAGATCTGGCCGCTGCTCGTGGGCGCCACGTGCCTCGCCTTCGCACTCTCGTTCGACGAGTTCGTGATCACGTTCTTCGTGATCGGGCCCGACGGCACGCTGCCGCTCTACATCTGGTCGCAGCTGCGCCGCACGGTCGACCCGTCGATCAACGTCGTCTCCACGCTGCTCATGACGGTGACGCTCGTGCTGTGGCTCGTGGCGTTCCTGTTCGCCCTGCGCGCCGCCCGGCGGAAGGCCGCCAGCGGCGACGATCTCGTGGCCGAGGTCGTGCCGCTGTGAGCGAGCAGGCGGCGGCCGTCACCGTCGATCACGTCACGCACCGCTTCGGCTCGGTGGTGGCGCTCGACGACGTCAGCCTGGCTTTCCGGGAGGGCGAGTTCGTGACGATGCTCGGGCCTTCCGGCTGCGGCAAGACGACGCTGCTGCGCATCGTCGCCGGCTTCGAGCGGCCCACGAAGGGACGCGTGCTGCTCGGCGACACCGACATCACCCGTGTTCTGCCCCATCGGCGCCCGCTCAACATGGTCTTCCAGCGGCCCACGCTGTTCCCGCACCTCGACGTCGCCGACAACGTCGCGTTCGGCCTGCGTGTGGCCAAGGTCGAGCGTGCCGAGCGCGACAGGCGCGTGGCGGAGGCGCTGCGGCTCGTGCGGCTCGAGGGCTACGGCAAGCGGCGCGCCGACGAGCTTTCGGGCGGGCAGATGCAGCGCATCGCGCTTGCCCGCGCGCTCGTCAACCGCCCGCGGGTGCTCCTGCTGGACGAGCCGCTCTCGGCGCTCGACCTCAAGATCCGGCTCGAGATGGAGGTGGAGCTGCGGCGCATCCATCGCGAGTCGGGTGCGACGTTCGTGTACGTCACGCACGACCAGCGCGAGGCGCTCGCCCTGTCGGACCGCGTCGTCGTCTTCAACGAGGGCCGCGTCGATCAGGTCGGGGCGCCGGACGAGATCTACCACTCCCCTGCCTCGCCCTTCGCGGCCCGCTTCGTCGGCGACGCGAACGTCCTGCCCGTGCAGGTCACGCGCGTCGACGCCGGCGAGGCGGAGGTCGCAATCGGAGGCCAGAAGCTGGTCGTGCAGGCGCGCGGCGACGGCGCGCGCGTCGGCCCCGCGTGGCTGGTCGTGCGCGCCGAGGTGGTGCGGCTGGCCGAGGGCGGCTCGCTCCGCGGCATCGTCCGCGACGGTGCCTTCCGCGGCACGGGTTTCACCTACCAACTCGAGGTCGCGGGCATCGGCGAGCCGTTCAAGGCCGAGGTCACGAGCGAAGGCCAGGCCGTCCTGCTGCCGCTCGGCAGCGAGATCGGCCTGCACTGGCACCCGAGCGCGTGCGTGCTGCTCGCGCGGGAGGAGGACGGATGACGGACGGCGATCTCCGCGGCGCCAAGGTCGTGGTCACGGGCTCGTCCCGTGGCATCGGCCAGGGCGTGGCTGCGATGTTCTGCGCCGAGGGCTCGGCCGTGGCCGGGATCGACCTGCGCGACGGCGGCGAGACCGCGAAGCTGTGCGGCGAGGGCTTTCGGCACTTCCCCTGCGACCTCGCCCGGCCCGAGCAGATCGCCTCGGCCTTCGCGGCCGTCGACGAGTGGTTCGGCGGGGCCGCGCCGGACGTGCTGGTCTGCGTGGCCGGCATTGCGCCCGAGGTCTCCTTCATCGACACGCCCGTCGACGTCTTCGACGAGGTCTTCGCGGTCAACGTGCGCGCCGTCTTCCTGTGCGGACAGGAAGGCGCGCGGCGGATGCGCGCGGCCGGCGGCGGTCGCATCGTCAACATCGCTTCCACGGCGAGCGTGCAGGCCTGGGCCATGCAGGCCGTCTACGGCGCGTCGAAGGGCGCGGTCGCGCTGCTCACGAAGTGCATGGCGATCGAGCTTGCCGCGCACGGCATCACCGTCAACGCCGTCGGCCCCGGGACGATCGAGACGCCGCTCGCCGAGCACTTCCTCGCCGATCCGCGCATGCACGCGAACGAGATCGGCCGCGCGCCACTCGGCCGCCTCGGCACGCCCGAGGACATCGCCGCCGCCGTGCGCTTCCTGGCGCGCGACGCGCGCTGGATGACCGGTCAGGTCATGTACGTCGACGGCGGGTTCCTCGCGGCCGGGCTGACGATGGCGCCCGGCGATGAGACCAAGGTCAAGCTGGACAGCTGATGGACCTCGGACTCACGGACGCGCGCGTGCTCGTCTCGGGCGGCAGCTACGGCATCGGTCGCGAGATCGTGCGCGTCTTCCTCGCCGAGGGCGCGCGCGTCGCGGTCGCGGCCCGGGGCCAGGAGCGCCTCGACGCGCTCTGCGCCGAGCTCGCCGCGGGCGATCGGCTCGTTCCGCTGGCCGCCGACGTCGGCGACGCCGCCCAGGTCGAGTCGCTCGCCGAGCGGGCCATCGCAGCGCTCGGTGGCCTCGACGTGCTGATCGCCAACGCCACCGCCAACCGCGAGGGGCGTAGCGACGACGACTACCAGGCCTCGTTCGCCGTCGATCTCATGCAATCGGTGCGACTGCTGGAGGCCGTCCGCACACGCCAGCCCGGCACGCCGCTGTCGATGGTGTGCACCTCGTCGATCGTCGGCAAGTCCGGCGACACGCCCGAGCACGCCTACGGCGCGGCGAAGGCCGCGCTGCTGGCCTTCACGAAGAACGCGGCCGTCACGTTCGGGCCCGAGGGCACGCGCGTCAACGCGGTCGCCCCGGGTGCCATCTTCTTCGACGGTGGCTGGTGGGACGGCGTGCGCACCCGCGATCCCGAAGGCTTCGCGCGCGCCCTCGCCAACATCCCGCGCGGTCAGATGGGCGCGCCCGAGGAAGTGGCGGACGTGGTGTGCTTCCTGGCCTCGAAGCGCGCAGCGCACGTCAACGGGGCGACGGTGCTCGTCGACGGGGGCGAGTTCAAGGGCTACGCCTGAGCGCGGCTACCAGAGGCCGCCGAGCGCGACTCGCAGCGCCTCGCCGTTGACGCCGCTCGCCTCCTCCGAGCAGAGGAACGCGATCGCGCCGGCCACCTCGGCGGGGTCGAGCACCCGGCCCGCCGCGTACTCCGCGGCGTGGGCGGCCCAGACCTCCTCGGGAGTGCGGCCGGTGCGCAGCGACTCCTGCGCCACGTCCTCGTCGGCCATGCGCGTGCGCACCCACCCCGGCAGCACGGCGTTGCAGGTGACGCCGAACGGGATCACATCCTGGGCGATGGCGCGCATGAGCCCGATCACGCCGTGCTTGGAGGCGCAGTAGGCAGGCTGACTCTGGCCGCCGACCTCGCCCGCGGTCGAGCTGACGAAGACGATGCGCCCGAAGCCGCGCTGCGTCATCTCGCCCGTCACGAGCTTGCTGAGGTAGAACGGCCCGTCGAGATTGATCGCGAGCGTCTCGCGCCAGCGCTCGTGCGACAGATCCCAGATGGGCTGCTCGCCCCAGGCGCCGAGGCCTGCACTGCAGACGAGGATGTCGATGGGGCCGGAACGCTGTCGCGTCTCCTCCACGATCGCCGCGCAGCCATCTGCCGTCGCAGCGGACGCTGCGATGTAGTCGCCTCCGATCTCCTCGGCGACGGCTGCGACCTCATCGCGCGTTCGCGCCGTCACCGTCACGCGCGCGCCCGCGCGCGCGAGGGCCAGAGCCGTCGCGCGGCCGATTCCACGTCCTCCGCCCGTCACGAGTGCCACGCGCGCTGCGCTCATGCGCCCTGCCACGGGCGAAGCACGTACTTGAGGCCGCGGTGCTCGCGGATCGCCGCGAACGCGCCCACGATGCCGTCGAGCCCGACCTCCCCGCTGACGAGCCGCTCGACCGGCACCTCGCCGCTCGCGATCAGGTCCAGCGCATCGGCGTAGCGCTCGCGCCGCTGGTTGGGAGGCGTGCCGATCCACTCGCTGCCGACGAGGCTCACCTCGCGATAGTGGATGACATCGAGGTTGAGCGTCGCGTGTGGCGCTGCGCCGAAGCCGGCGAAGAGGACGACGCGACCGCCCGGCGCGACGGCACCGACGCAGGTCGCCACGAGGTCCACGGCTCCGATCGTGAGGATCACCGCCTCGCTGCCGTGGGCAGCCGCGGCCAACTCAGGGGCGTCCGCCGTCTGCGCGGCGCCGAACTCCGCTGCGAGCGCGCGCCGCTCCTCATTCGGCTCGACCACCGTGACCTCCGCGCCGGCGGCGGCCGCAACGGCCACCATCTGCAGGCCCATCTGGCCCGCGCCGACGATGCACACGCGCGACCCTCGTCCGACGCGCGCCTGGTCGTGCACGGCGTGCACGCAGTCGGCGAGCGGCTCCACGAACGTGGCGCGCACGGCGTCGAAGTCCGCGGGGATCGCCAGCGCGCCGTTCGACCAGGCGCCCGGCTCGACCGACAGCACCGCGAACTCGGCGTAGCCGGCGTACGTGTCGCCGCAGACGCGCTGCCCGACGCTCCACTCCGCCGCATCAGGCCCGACCTCGACGACCTCTCCGACCCACTCGTGACCGGGATTCAGGGGGTAGCCGTCGCGCGTCCCGATCGCGTACTTGCGCACGTCGGTCGGGCAGATGCCGCAGGCCTCGACGCGCACGACGAGCTCACGCGGGCCCGGGCGGGGAACATCGAGCGACTCGATGCGCAGATCGCCGATCCCGTGCAGACGGGCCGCGCGCATCGAGCCGCTCATCTCGCGCTCGGCTTCAAAGTCGCATCGCCGCGAGCGTAGCCGACTACTGCTCCAGCGCCAGAGCCTCCGCCACGCGCAGGGCCTGCCGGCGTGCGGTCGCGACCAGGTTGGCTCGCGTGATCACGCCCGGCGTGCCGACGATCATCACGCGCGAGATGGTGTTGGCCTGACGGAACTGCGCGGAGAGCGCGAGCTCGGAGAAACCGGCGACCGTGTCCTGGTGGATATAGAGCCTGGCACCTCCGGCGATCGGGAGCCTGCCCGGTGCAAGCCGGAGCCCCGAGGGGGCAAGGTGCGCGATAGCACGCCGAGCGCCCTGCGCACTCGCGAAGACGAACACGCGGCTCTCGACCACGAGCACGCCCTGCAAGGACGTCGGGTTCTGCCCGAATGTGCGCAGCGCCCCTGCGCGCCAGCCGTTCTCGCGCAGGATCGCGCGCTGCGCATTCTCGCGCTCCGCGCTCTCCCAGAGAGACAGCGGGCGGGACGCGAACGGGTACGAGACGAGCCCTGGCACGTCGCTCGCTCGCAGCAACATCGGCGTCGTGGCGGCGCGCGCCGAGGCTGCCGGAAACGCGTTCGCCGACGGACGGGCGAAAGCGCCGCCCGCCCCGGGCGCTGCCAGAATCGCGATCGCAAGCGTGGCAGCGAGTCGTACGTGAATCGCAGGCATGTCGGTCTCCCTCGTCGTGACCGCTCGGCGCGGTCGGATACCGGCGAGAATGCGCAGCGCCGCTAACGCGGCACTAACGCCCACGCGCGAGGGATCACGCTTGCCGGCATTCCGGATACTCGGACCACTCGAGGTCAGCGACGGTGACCGGGCGCTGACGCCGTCGGGGGAGATCCAGGGCGCCCTGCTGGCAATCCTCCTGCTCAACGCCAACCGCGTCGTGTCGGCCGATCAGCTGATCGACCTGCTGTGGGGCGAGCAGCCGCCCCACTCGGGAGCGACCGCGCTTCAGGTGCGCGTCTCGCAGCTGCGCAAGGCGCTGGGCGAGGCCGGCTCGGCAATCGTCACGCGCGCGCCCGGGTATGTCATTCGCGTCGAGAGGGACGAGCTCGACCTCCACCGCTTCGAGTTGCTCGTCGAACGAGCAGATGAAGACCTCGCCCGAGGCGATGCGGGCCCAGCCGCGGAGAAGCTCCGGGACGCGCTCGCGCTCTGGAACGGGCCTCCGCTGGCCGACTTCACGTACGCCGCATTCGCCCAGGCGGCGATCGGCCGTCTCGACGAGTTGCGCATCGCTGCGCTCGAGAAGCGGGTCGAGGCCGATCTGGCGCTCGGGCGCCACGCCGATCTGATCGGCGAGCTGCGCGCGCTCGTCGACGAGAACCCGCTGCGTGAGCGGCTGCGTGTGCAACTCATGCTCGCGCTCTATCGCGCGGGGCGACAGGCAGACGCCCTCGCGGAGTACCAGGCCGGCCGGCGCATACTCCTGGACGAGCTCGGAATCGAGCCCGGCCCGGATCTGCAGGAGATGGAACGGGCGATCCTCCGACAGGAGCACGCGCTCGACGCGGTCGAGCGCGTGCCGATGCGGTCGATCCTCGTCGCGCCCTCGCGCGATACCGTGTTCGGCGGTCTGATCGCGCTCGCCGAGCCGCTCGCGAGCAGGCCTCGCCGCGCGCTCGTCGTCGCACGTGCCGTCGCCGACCGCGACTCGGTCGCTCGAACGACAGCGTTGTTGCATCAGCAACGCGAGGCGCTGCTCGCCCGCGGTGTGAGCGTGCGCGTGGCGGCCTTCACGAGCGCGGCGCCCGCGCGCGATCTGGTGCGGGTGGCGCGCGAGCAGGACGTGGACCTCCTCCTGATGGATGCCCCGCCCGCACTGCTCGACGATCCCTTCGTGCAGGGGGTGCTCGCCTCCGCCCCCTGCGACGTCGCGATGCTCGCGGGCGACGATGAGGCGCTCGCGGGCACGTTCGTGCTGGTGCCGTTCGGGGGCGGCGAGCACGACTGGGCCGCCATCGAGCTCGGCGCCTGGATCGCGGCAGCCGAGGAACGAAGCCTGCGGCTCGTCGGCTCGATAGGAGATGCCAGCGGTCCCGACGCGAGCAGACAGCTCGCGAGCGCATCGCTGGCGATCCAGCTGGCATTCGGAGTCGCGGCGGAGCCGATCCTGGTTCCGCCGGGCGCGGCCGGCATCCTCGGCGCAGCAGAGGGCGCCTCGCTCGTCGTCGCAGGGCTCTCCGACCGCTGGCGACGGAGCGGTCTCGGCGAGGCCCGGCACGCGCTGGCCACCGCGGCGCGGGTGCCGACCCTGCTCGTGCGGCGCGGCCTGCGGCCGGGCGGCCTCGCCCCGCGGGCGAGCCTCACGCGCTTCACCTGGACGGCCGCGCCATCCGGCCTGGGCGGTCGTCCGCCCTGACCGGATGGCGGGGCGGTCTACGTCACTTGATCCACACGTTCGTGACGTCGCAGCTGAGCGTGTACCAGAAGAAGTTGCAGCCCTGGAGCCGGGCAGAGTGGTAGATCGGCCACTTCTGGACGTTGATCGGCACATAGCCCGCGTCCTTCATGACGAACGTCTGCGCCGCCGCCCAGAGCTTGTTGGCCTGGGCGGGCGTGCGCGCGGTCAGCGCCTTGTCGACGAGCGCGTTCTCGGTGGGATTGTCGTATCCGCCCCAGTCGGTCGAGCCCAGACCGGGGTTGGTGAAGAGCGGCTGCACGACGGAGCGGCCGTTGTTGCCGAACCAGTCGGGGATGTAGCCGGGCAGCGCGATGTCCCACGCGCCCTTCTTGGCGATGCTCGGCTGCGTCAGGTACTTGCCGTAGTAGTCGGTCTGAGTTACCGGCACGAGCGTCACCTTGAAGCCGCCGGCGTTCAGGCTCGACTGAATCGCCTGGGCCACGCGCGGGCCGGGATCGCTGGTCGACGACAGGATCTTGATCGCCACGCCGTTGGGGTAGCCGGCTTTCGCGAGCAGCGCCTTGGATGCCGCCGCGTTGCCGCCCCCGGTGTTTGCCGGGTACGCGTTGAAGCCGGGCACGAATCCGACGTTGCCGGGCGGGATGATCTGGTCGGAGACCGCGTTGACCTTGGGACCGCCGAGGATCTGCACGATCGATTTCTTGTTGACCGCCGTCGCGACCGCCTGGCGCACCAGCTTCTTCTTCATCACGCCGGCGTACTGGTTGAGCGCGAGGTAGTAGCCGATGGCCACGTAGTACGGGCCCGTCGGGCCGAGGATCAGACCCTTGTCGCCGGCGGAGATCAGGCGCGGCAGGTCCTGGCTGGGCGGCTGGATGTCCCACTCCATGTCGCCCGTGCCCGCCTCGATCTGCTGCTGCACGCTGGTCGAGCTCAGGCCCTCGGTGATCGTGATCTTGTCCACGTAGGCGTGGCGCAGCGGATCGCTGGCCTGCGTCCAGGCAGGATTGCGCTCGAGCGTGAAGCCCTTGGTCGCGGTGTAGCTCGTGATCTTGTACGGGCCGTCCGCGATCGTGTGCTGGCGGAGCTGCGCGCTGTCGGGCAGATACTGGTCGTACTCGACCGGCCGCGCGGACGCGAATCCCATCGTCAGGATGTTGAGGAAGTCGCCCGCGGGCTGGAGCAACTTGAACGTGAGCGTCGACGGGTCCGTCGCGACGACGCCGGCGAGCTTGTGGCCCGAGACGTACGCGGCGATGCCGTCGACGGTCGGCTTCTTGACCTTGGCGAAGCCGTCGCAGTAGGCCTTCATGCCGACGATGGTGCTCGTGAAGTAGCCAGGCGCGCCCACCGGCGAGATCGGGTTGCAGAGCAGCTTGAACTCGCGCACGAAGTCGTCCGCCGTGACCTGGCGCGGCGGCGTGGTGTCCCACTGCACGCCCTGGCGGATCTTGAAGGTGTAGGTCTTGCCGTCGGCGCTGATGCCGTTGCCGTTGACCGGAAGCGCGGCGGCGACATCGGGGACCAGCTTGATCGAGCCGGGGAAGGTCGGCGCGTTCACGTAGGACACGAGCTGCCGGGTCCAGGCGCGCTCCAGCAGGTTGCTGACCGTGTAGTACGCGCTGACGGTGTCGATGTTGAAGATGTCGCTCGTTCCGAGCAGCTTCAGCTCACCGCCGCGCGTCGGAGTGTCGGCGCGCGTTCCCGCGCGGGCATTGCCTGTGCCCGTGAGCGCCGCGAGCGCAACTGCAGCCGCCAGCGCGAAGAGGACGAGCCCCACCCCCTGCCGGCGTCGCGTCCGGCCGGGCGGGCGTTGCAGGGCGGACGGATGCTGGGGCATGTCACTCCTCTATCTGGGGTACCGGGCGGGATACTAGGCGGGCAAAGAAATAGAAGTCAAACGCTGGGATCCCCGGGGCGTGCCGGCTGGGCAGGCTGACGCGCATCCACCGTCCGCCAGGCCTCAGAGCTCGACCGCTCGCCGCGTCCGGGCCGACTCGTAGAGCGCGTCGATCGTCGCCATGTTGGCGAGCGTGTCGTCGTGCGAGACGACTTCCGGCTGGCGCCCGGCGGCGACGCAGCCGGCGAAATCCTCGACTTCCAGCCGGTACTCGTCGTCGCCCGCGACGTCGACCCGCTCGCGCTCTCCGCCGGCGTCCTCGACCTCGAACCAGAGCGGGTCGCTGAAGTTGACGAAGGCGCGCGGTACGAAGATGCGCCCCGCGGTGCCGAGCACCTCGACCTCGGCCCTGTAGGGCTGCGAGAGACTGCTGAGGAACAGCGAGGTCACGCCGCCGCCGAAGTCGAGCATCCCCTGGAACTCCTCGTCGACGCCCTCGGGGCTCAGCTGCTGCTGCCCGCTCACCGCGATGGGGGAGCGGCCTGCCAGCCACCGCGCCACATTGACGCAATAGGAGCCGACGTCGTAGAGCGAACCGCCGCCGAGCTCGGACCGGCGGCGGATGTTCTGCGCATCCTCGACCGTGAACGTGAACACCGACCGGATGCAGCGCAGGTCACCGATCGCGCCGGCGGCGAGGCGCTCGCGCACGACTCGCCACTGGGGATGGAAGCGGTACATGAACGCCTCCATCCAGATCACGCCGCGCTCGGCGCAGTAGGTGATCGCGCCCTCCGCCTCCGCGCGCGTACGAGCGGCCGGCTTTTCGCAGAGCACGTGCTTGCCCGCGTCGGCGCAGCGCTTCGACCACTCGGCGTGCAGGTGGTTCGGCAGGCCGATGTAGACGGCGTCGATGTCCGGATCGGCGAGCAGCTCGTCGTAGGTGCAGATCCGCACCGCGTCGCGCAGCGGCCGGCCCTCCCTCGTCGTGAGCTCGGTGTCCGCGAGGAAGCGGGCGCCGCGGTCGGAATTGCTGCCGATCGCCGCGAGCACGACGCCCTCGGCGGTGAGCATGGACGGGATCACGATCACCTGTGCGATGTTGGCCGCCCCGAGTACGCCGATCCGCAGCTGCACCATGCCCGCGGACTCTAGAGGGACTCAGCCCGACCGGTCAGGGCAGCAGGCGGCCCCCGGTCACGCCGATCACCTCGCCCGTGACGAAGCGTGAGTCCGACGAGGCGAGGAACACGTACGCGGGCGCGAGCTCTGCCGGCTGAGCTGGCCTGCCCGTCGGGTTCGACTCGCCGAAGTGAGCGACGCTCTCGGGTGTCGTCGTCGACGCGATCAGCGGCGTCCAGACGGGGCCCGGCGCAACCGCGTTGACGCGGATGCCGCGCTCCATCAGCTCTTTCGAAAGGCCCTTCGTGAAGGTGACGATCGCACCCTTCGTCGACGCGTAGTGCAGCAGCGCCGGCGACGGGTCATAGGCCTGGATCGAGGTCGTGTTCACGATCGCTCCGCCCGCGGGCAGATGCGGAACCGCCGCGCGGCAGAGCGCGAACAGCGGGAAGACGTTCGTGCGGAACACGCGCTCGACCTCGGCGTCCGTGATCTCGAGGAAGGACTCGTGCGTCGACTGCGTCGCTGCGTTGTTGACGAGGATGTCGAGGCGGCCGAACTGCTCGAGCGCTCGCTCGACCACGCGCCGGCAGTGAGCGGGGTCGGCGAGATCGCCGCGGATCGTGGCGGCGCGCCGGTCCGCAGCCTCGACGAGGCGCGCTGTCTCGTTGGCATCGGCCTCCTCGTCCAGATGCGAGATCAGCACGTCGGCGCCTTCACGCGCAAACGCGATTGCGACGGCGCGCCCGATCCCGCTGTCGCCGCCGGTCACGATCGTGGCCAGGCCTGCGAGCTTGCCGCTCCCGCGGTAGGACTCCTCACCGTGATCGGCAGTCGGCTGGAGCTCGGCGTCGCTTCCGGGATGCGCTTGCTCCTGTTCGGGGAACGGCGGTTTCGCCCCTTGGCGGGGGTCGCGTTGCCGGGTCTGACTCATTGCTCCTCCACTTCGGGCTCGTCCGCGGGCGGATCGCCGAGGTCGGGCTCGTCGATCTCGATCTCGCCGGTGTCGGGATCCTTCGGGGCATCGGCTTCGTCGGGCAGGAAGGGAGCCGGACGGCGTGGGTCGTCGCTCCGCTCGGGTCCGGCCGTAGGACCTGGTTGTCGGCTCTCGCTCATGGCCATCTTTGCCCCGGCCCGCGAAAACCGAACGCGCTCGTACGCTACTGCTCCTTGAGCTGCTGCCGCAGCTCCTGGAGGTGCTGCTCCGCCGCATCGCTGCGACGCAGCGCCTGCTCCGCGAGCTTCTGGGTCCGCTGCCATTCTCGCTCGGCCGCCCTCGCGGCGTCTGAGGCCTCACGCGCCTCGCCGCGCTTCTCCGACGCGGCGGATTCGGCAGCGGCGATCTGCTCGCGCAGCGCGCGCCGCTCGGCGTCGCGGTCGCGTCGCGGGTCGGGCTTGCTCCTCGGCTTGCCGGAAGTGGGCGGCAGGGAGCCCAGGAGGTCGCCGATCGACGGCGCCTCCGGCTCGTGGATCAGCCGCCCGCTGCGGAGCTCCTCGCCGACGTCGGAGTCGGCGGCAGCGGCACGCGCGGTCTGCCGGAGACGCTCCATCACGGGCTCCGTCAGCTTCCGCCCCTCGGAGCGGGCGAGCTTGGCGGCGGCATCGACGACGGCGGCCTCGGCCTCGCGCTCTGGCGACGTCGCGGCGCGGATGTCACCCCCGGTTCGATACGCCTCACGTAACTGCTCGGCCGAGTCCAGGAACGCCTCGATCAGCTTCGGCTGGTCGCGCGCGAGGTGATTCAGCGCCCAGAGCGAGACCGGCGGCCGCGGCAGGCCCTTGATCGCCTCCGCGGCATCGCGCTGCCCGTCGGCGCGAAGGCGCTTGGCGGCGGCATTGCGGGCTTCGGTGAATTCCTCCGGCGGCAGCGCGAGCAACTGGTCCAGGACGTCTTCGCTGCCTTCCATGCGCGCAAATCTACCCGGCGCGCTCGCCGTTTCGCACGCCGCACGGGCGGGAACGAACGATCGTCCCAGCCCCGCGCGACGAGAGGAGTGAGCGATGCCGAAGGGCAAGGCGCATGTCAAGAACGAGAAGCAATACGAGGCGCTGAAGGACAAGGGCATGTCCAAGCAGCGCGCCGCGAGGATCGCGAACTCGCCGAAGGCCTCGAAGCATGGCGGCAAGAGCTCCGGCTCGGGTGGCGATGCGCGCCAGGGCGGCACCGCGGCGCAGAAGAAGGCGGCGGGCCGCAAGGGCGGCAAGGCGACGGCGAGCAAGAAGAAGTCCTGACCTTCTCGCGTCCGGCACGCACGTTTGCCGGCCGAGGCGCGGGGTAGAGCCGACGCTCACACCCCTGACGAA
>Ga0207683_10001323_pt1 | contig 22335 bp, 18 predicted proteins | sample KBSM73metaG_FD_184333 | JGI IMG/M metagenome (GOLD analysis project Ga0207683, IMG submission 184333) | Miscanthus rhizosphere microbial communities from Kellogg Biological Station, Michigan, USA - KBS M7-3 metaG (SPAdes) (version 2) | ecosystem: Host-associated > Plants > Roots > Rhizosphere >... | reverse complement strand
GACGCAGCAGGATCAGGATGCCGGCGAAGCCGGTGAGCGCCGCGATCCAGCGCCCGCGATCGGGCCGTTCGCCGAGGATCGGGCCCGACAGCAGGACCACGATGATCGGTGCGAGGAAGGTGATCGCGGAGCCTTCCGCCAGCGGCAGATAGCGCAGGCCGCCGAAAAAGCAGATGGTCGCGCACAGCAGCATCGCCGAGCGCAGCAGCTGCAGGCCGGGCCGGCGCGTGCGCCAGAATCCCGGACCGGCCCGCCGCCAGGCGAAGGGCGTGACCACCATCATCTGCCCCGCGTAGCGCGCCCACACGACGAGGAATAGCGCATGATCGCGCACCAGGTATTTGGCCGTCGCATCGAGCGACGAAAGGCACAGCCCCGCGAATAGGAACAGCGGCAGGGCGCGGGCGAGCGTGCGCGCGTCCTGGGCGCTTTGCCTTCTCGAGGCGTCGACGATCGCCGCTACCTCAGGCGGCCAGCAGCTCGCGCAGCACGTAGGGCAGGATGCCGCCGTGAAGGTAGTAATCGACCTCGATCGGCGTGTCGATGCGCAGCAACAGCGGGACGCGTTGCGCGGCCCCGTCCTTGCGACGTATGACCAGCGCTACGTCCATCTGCGGCCGGATGCCAGATTCGAGTCCGACGATGTCGAATTCCTCACTGCCGTCGATGCCCAGCGAGGCAGCGCCGTCGGTACCTTTGAATTGGCACGGCAGCACGCCCATGCCGACCAGATTCGAGCGATGGATGCGCTCGAAGCTGCGCGCAATCACCGCCTTGACGCCGAGCAGCTGCGTGCCTTTCGCGGCCCAGTCGCGCGAGCTTCCGGTGCCGTATTCTTCCCCCGCGAAAACCACCGTCGGCGTCCCGCGGGCGATATACGTCATCGCCGCGTCATAGATCGCCATCTGCTTGCCATCGGGTTGCAGGATGGTTTCGCCACCCTCGATGCGCGTGCCGTCGCCTCGCAGCGGCAGCATAAGGTTCTTGATGCGAACGTTGGCGAACGTGCCGCGCATCATCACGTCGTGGTTGCCGCGCCGGCTGCCGTAGCTGTTGAAGTCGGGCACGCCGACGTCGTGCTCGAGCAAATAGATGCCGGCCGGCGAGGTCGGCTTGATCGATCCCGCCGGGCTGATGTGGTCGGTCGTCACCGAGTCGCCAAAAATGCCCAGCGCGCGGGCGCCGTGCACCGCGGCAACCTTGCCTGGTTGCATCTTGAAGTCGGCGAAGAACGGCGGCTCGGCGATGTAGGTCGACTTGTCCCAGGCGTAGACCTGCCCCTTGGTCGTCGGAATAGCGTTCCACAGAGGGTTGTCCTTGGTGAAATCACCGTACAGGCGGCGATAGGTCGCCGGGTCAGTCGCGTACTGCATCACCGCGCCGATTTCCTGCGAGGTCGGCCAGACATCGCGCAAAAAGACCGGATTCCCGTCGCTGCCGGTGCCGAGAGGCTCGGTAGTCAAATCGATGTTGGCCCGACCGGCTATCGCGTAAGCGACGACCAGTGGCGGCGAGGCCAGAAAGTTCGCCTTGATGTTCGGATGGATGCGGGCCTCGAAGTTGCGATTGCCCGAAAGGACCGCCGCGCAGACCAGATCGTTTTTGGTGATCACCTCCTCGATCGACGGATCGAGCGGCCCCGAATTGCCGATACAGGTCGTGCAGCCGTAACCGGCCAGGTAGAAATTGAGCTTCTCGAGCTCGGGAAGCAGCCCGGACTTGCTCAGGTACTCGGTGACCACCCGCGATCCGGGCGCCAGCGAAGTCTTGATGTGGCGCCTGACCGTCAGGCCCTTGGCCGCCGCTTTTTTCGCCAGCAGTCCTGCGGCAAGCAACACGCCTGGATTCGACGTGTTGGTGCACGATGTAATTGCGGCGATCAGGATGTCGCCGTTGCCGATGTCGAGCGGCTTCGGACTCTGCACGCGGACGGGATCGGGCGTCGGACGGTTGTCGACCATCTCGACCACGTTGCGCGGCTGGCCGTTGTCCGGCAGGCGCTGTTTGGAGTCGTTCGAGCGCGGCTCGGGGGCGGCCGCGATCTGAACCGGATAGCGGCGGGCGAGCTTGTCCGGCGACTGCGCGAACCCGTTCTCGGCGACAGGCTTGGAGAACAGCGTGTCGAACGATGCCTTCATCTTCGGCAGTTCGATGCGATCCTGCGGGCGCTTCGGGCCGGCAAGGCTCGCGACTACCGTCGCCAGGTCGAGCTCGACCGTCTGCGAATAGTCGATCGTGCCGGCGGCCGGCATGCCGTACAGACCCTGCGCGCGGCAATAGGTCTCCAGCGCTTCGATCTCGGCCGGAGTCCTTCCGGTATTGGTCAGATATTCGATCGTCTTGTCGTCGACGGCGAAGAAGCCCATCGTCGCGCCGTACTCGGGTGACATGTTGGCGAGCGTCGCGCGATCCGGCACCGACAGCGACGCCGCACCCTCGCCGAAATATTCGACGAACTTGCCGACGACCTTGGATTTGCGCAACAGCTCGGTCACGGTTAGCACCAGATCGGTCGCGGTCACGCCCTCGCGCAGCCGCCCCTTGAGGTGCACGCCGACGACGTCCGGCGTCAGCATGTACAGCGGCTGACCCAGCATGCCGGCTTCCGCCTCGATGCCGCCGACGCCCCACGCAACGACGCCGATGCCGTTGATCATCGTCGTATGCGAGTCGGTGCCGACCAGCGTGTCGGGATAGTAGATGCCGTCCTTCTGGTGGACCCCGCGCGCCAGATATTCGAGGTTGACCTGATGCACGATCCCCACGCCTGGCGGCACGACCTTGAACGTATCGAAGGCCTGCATCCCCCATTTCATGAACTTGTAGCGCTCGGCGTTGCGCTGAAACTCGACTTTCATGTTGAGGTCGAGCGCGTTCTTCGTGCCGTAATAGTCGACTTGCACCGAGTGATCGACGACCAGGTCGACGGGCACCAGCGGCTCGATCACCTTGGGATCCTTGCCGACCCGCTGAGCGACGCCGCGCATCGCGGCGAGATCGCATAGCAGCGGCACGCCGGTGAAGTCCTGCAGCACGACTCGCGCGACGATGAACGGGATTTCCTCAGTACGCGGTGCATTCGGCGCCCAGTTGGCAAGCTGCCGCACGTGCTCTTCGGTCACCTTCTTGCCGTCGCAGTTGCGCAGCACGCTTTCCAGCACGATGCGAATCGAGACCGGCAGCCGCGAGACGCGACCGATGCCGGCAGCCTCGAGCGCAGGCAACGAATAGTAGCGTCCCGACACGCCCGACTCGGTGCTGAGCGTTTGCAATGTGCCGTGCAGATTGTGCGTCATGGAAAAGCCTTTCTTCGAAGTCGGCCCACGCGCCGCGGCGCAGGACCGGCAATGCGAAAACCTCAGCGCATGCGTCTATTTCGTGATCACGCTCTTGATGTTGATCGTCTGCCCCGATTCGAGCGTCATGTCGCCCGGCTTCTGCCCGGCCGGGCACTCCCCGACCCATTTGGCGTCGATCGACGAATTCTGCTTGGAGATGTTCAGCATCGGAGGATCGTATGTTGCGCTGCCCTCGGTGTGGTAGGCAGTGTTGCCGGAGAACGTCATGACCGAGTGGGCAGTCAATGTCGTCACGCCCAGCTTGCAGACCGCGTCAATGGTCAGCCGATTGCCCTCGACGCGGCGATCGCTCTTCGAGCACAGTTCCTTGGCCATACCCAGTCCGAAGTCGCGCATTTCGGCCTGCACCGATTCATCGAGGCACATCGTCGTCATGCGCTTGGTTTCCGGCTCCTGACTGGTGCTGCGCGAGAGCTCCCACAGCCCCGATTTGAGGACCGGCAGTTCGGCAGCGACCGCGCTCGCACCGGCAAGACCAAAGCAACTGATAGCCAGCACACTCGCGATGCGGACTCCGCGCGAGGCGATCGGGAAGACAGGAAACTCGGTCCGCATGGCTTGGGTCCAGTCGGGCGATTAGGGTGTCAGATGACGAACAGGTCGACGAATTCGTGCACCGGCGTCGCGTCGAGACGGCCGGCGTCGAGCGCGACATCGGCAATCGCGCGCTGCTGCTTCGGCGGAAAGCGCCGGGCAAGATTGGTGCGGAACTTCTCGACCAGCAGCGGAATGCCCTGGGCACGGCGGCGGCGATGACCGACCGGGTATTCGACGACCACCTCGTCGAGCCTGGTGCCGTCCTCGAACTCGACGGTGATCGCATTGGCGATCGATCGCTTGGCAGGATCGAGGTAGTCGTGGGAAAACTGCTTGTCCTCGACGCAGGTCATCTTGTCGCGCAAGGCGTCGATCCGGGGATCGGCGGCGATTTCGTCCTCGTAGTCGGCGGCGGTCAGCCGGCCGTAGAGCAGCGGCACGGCGACCATGTACTGGATACAATGGTCGCGGTCGGCCGGATTGGAAAGCGGTCCCTTCTTGTCGATGATGCGCATCGCCGATTCGTGCGTGCGAATGGTGATGCGGCGCACTTGGCCGATGCGATCGCGAACGCGCGGGTGGAGCGCCATCGCGCATTCGACCGCCGTCTGCGCGTGGAACTCGGCGGGGAAGCTGATCTTGAACAGGATGTTTTCCATCACGTAACTGCCGAATGGCCGCTGCAGCACGAATGGCTTGCCCTGGAACAGCACGTCGTAGAAACCCCAGGTTTTGGCGGTCAACACCGACGGATAGCCCATTTCGCCCTTGGCCGCCATAAGCGCCAGCCGCACCCCCCGCGACGTCGCGTCACCGGCGGCCCAGCTCTTGCGAGATCCGGTATTCGGCGCGTGGCGGTAGGTGCGCAATGCCTGCCCGTCGACCCAGGCGAGCGACACCGCGTCGACGATCCCTTCATGCGACAGCCCGAGCATCTGTCCGACCACCGCGGTAGTGGCGACCTTGACCAGCACGACGTGATCGAGCCCGACGCGGTTGAAGCTGTTCGCCAGCGCGATGACGCCCTGGATCTCGTGCGCCTTGACCATCGCCGTCAGCACCGCCTTCATCGTCAGCGGCGGCTTGCCTGCGGCGACCGCGGTGCGCGACAGCCAGTCTGCCGTGGCGAGAATGCCGCCGAGGTTGTCGGACGGATGGCCCCACTCGGCCGCGAGCCAGGTGTCGTTGAAGTCCAGCCAACGGATCATCGCGCCGATATTGAACGCCGCCTGGACCGGATCGAGCTGAAACTGCGTGCCCGGAACGCGCGCCCCATTCGGTACGACGGTACCCGGAACGATCGGGCCAAGCAGCTTGGTGCAGGCTGGATAGGACAGCGCCTCGAGGCCGCACCCCAGCGTGTCGACCAGGCAGTAGCGGGCGGTTTCGTACGCTTCGCCGCTTTCGATCTCGTAGCGCGCGGCGTAATCGGCGATGTCGACCAGGACCTGGTCGGGTTTCGGACGGACGGTGGCGATCGGCGCGGACATCGTTGTAGTCTGTTGTGCGTAAGAGGCTAGGGCCTGCCCGAGCCGGTGGAGCGTACCGGTGGCGTCATGGTGTCTTCACCGAAGAGAGCTGGATGTCGTAGCCGGCGACGTGCCACTGCCCGATCGCGTCCCTGGCGACCGCCAGCGTCTCCTCGACCAGCGCAGTCTTTTCGAACTTGGTCAGGTAGGTAACGGTCACGTAGTCGCCGGTCGGCGCGCCGCGCAGCGTCTTCGAGTAGGTTGCCGACTTGCGCTCGCGCATGATCGTCCTTCCGAGCTTGGGCCGCCGCGCAGCGAGGTCGGCGTTCCATTCCTTTTGCGTGATCGTCTCCTGCAGCACTACGGCTGCCGTCATCCAGCTTTCGTCGAACTTGCCGCGATCGATCAGGTCAAGCCAGCGATCACTTTCCGCGCCTGCCGCGGCGATCAGGGCGGCCGTCGCGCCGCTGACCGCGGCATCGTCCGGCTCCGCCGGTGCAGTTGCAGCCGGCGCCGTCGGCATCGCGGACGGCTGGGCTTTGGGCGCCGCGGGCGCCGGCGCTCCCTGCGCGGCGGCGGGCGAGACCTGCAGCCAGACCAGCGCCATGGCCGACAGTACGAAAAAAACGCGAACCTGCGTCACTTCCGCTCCGCAAGCGGAACGAAGACCTGGTCTTCGGGACCGATGTAGTTCGCCGACGGCCGGATGATCTTGCCATCGCTGCGCTGCTCGATCACGTGCGCCGCCCAGCCCGCCGTGCGCGAGATGACGAAAAGCGGGGTGAACATCGCGGTCGGGACGCCGAGCATGTGATAACTGACCGCCGAGTACCAGTCGAGGTTCGCAAACATCTTCTTCGCATCCCACATCACCTGCTCCAGCCGCTCGGCGATGGCGAACATCTTCATGTCGCCGGCATCGGAGGACAGCCGCTGCGCCACCGCCTTGATCACCCGGTTGCGCGGGTCGCTGACCGTGTACACCGGATGTCCGAAGCCGATGACGACCTCCTTGTTGGCGACTCGCCGCCGGATGTCAGCCTCCGCCTTGTCGGGCGTCGAGTAGCGCTGCTGGACCTCGAACGAGAATTCGTTGGCGCCGCCGTGCTTCGGGCCGCGCAGCGCGCCGATCGCGCCGGTCAGTGCCGAATAGATGTCCGAGCCGGTGCCGGCGATGACCCGGGCGGCGAACGTCGATGCATTGAATTCGTGCTCGGCGTAAAGGATCAGCGAAGTATCCATCGCGCGTACCCACGGCGCGGACGGCGTCTTGCCGTGCAGCAGGTGCAGGAAATGAGCGCCGATCGAATCGTCGTCGGTTTCGACGTCGATTCGCTTGTGATGATGACTCCAGTGGTACCAGTAGAGCAGCATCGAGCCCAGCGATGCGAGCAGCCGGTCGGTTATGTCCCGCGCGCCGTCGGCATCGTGCAGCTCGCGCTCGGGGAGGATTGCGCCCAGCGCCGAGACCGCGGTGCGCATCACGTCCATCGGATGCGCGCCCGCAGGCAGGCGCTCGAGGATCTCCCGGACCGGGTCCGGTATGTCGCGCAGTCCGCGGAGCTTCGTCTTGTACGCGGCGAGCTGGGGCAAGGTCGGCAGCTTTTCGTGGACCAGCAGATGGGCGATTTCCTCGAACTCGCAGGCTTCGGCGATATCGAGGATGTCGTAGCCCCGGTAATGGAGATCGTTGCCAGTGCGGCCGACGGTGCACAGCGCGGTGTTGCCGGCGACGACGCCGGAGAGAGCAACCGATTTTTTCGGCTTCGGCATCGTGGCGGCGGGTGCGGCGGATTCGCTCATCGGTGCTCCGCGATAGTCGGGCGAGGAGGGCAGGCGTTCATTGCGACTGGCGCGCGAACAACTGGTCGAGTTTCTGCTCGAAGGCGTGATAGCCGAGGAATTCGTACAGCTCCTGCCGCGTCTGCATCGAGTCGACGACGTTTCGCTGCGTGCCCTCGCGACGCACGGCGCGATAGACGCCGAGGGCAGCCTGGTTCATCGCGCGAAACGCCGACAGCGGGTAGAGTGCGATCGCGACGCCGGCGTCGCGAAGCTCGTCGACGGTAAACAGCGGGGTCGCGCCGAACTCGGTGATATTGGCCAGTATCGGTACGGCGAGCGCATCGGCGAAGCGCCGGTACATCGCGAGCTCGGTTATCGCCTCGGGAAAGACCATGTCGGCGCCGGCGGCCACGTAGGCGGCGGCGCGGTCTAGTGCAGCGGACAGGCCCTCGACAGCCAGTGCGTCGGTGCGCGCCATGACGACAAAACCGGGGTCACTGCGCGCGTCGACAGCAGCCTTGATCCTGTCCACCATCTCGACCGCGGCAACCAGCTCCTTGTTCGGCCGGTGGCCGCAACGCTTGGCGCCCACCTGGTCTTCGATGTGCATCGCCGCCGCGCCGGCCTTGATCAGCGAGCGCACAGTGCGTGCAACGTTGAATGCCGAGGCGCCAAATCCGGTGTCGGCGTCGACCAGCAGCGGCAGCGACGTCGCTCCGGTGATGCGCCGGACATCGGTCAGCACATCGTCGAGCGTCGAGATTCCCAGGTCGGGCAGCCCGAGAGAGCCAGCTGCGACGCCGCCACCGGAAAGATAAAGCGCCTGGTAGCCGGTCTTTTCGGCGAGGATCGCATGGTAAGCGCAGATCGCGCCAGGAACCTGCAGCGGCTTTTCGCGCGACAGCGCCGCGCGGAATGACGCGCCTGGCGAGAGTGCGGCGTTCATCCGAGCAGCGCGGCGACGCCGGCGCGCTCTTCCTCGAGTTCTTTAAGCGTGGCGTCCATTTTTTCACGCGAGAAAGCGTCGATCTCGAGTCCGGTGATGCGCTGATACTCGCCGTCAGATGTCGTTACCGGTACTCCGTACATGATGTCCTTCGGGATCCCGTAGCTGCCATCCGAGGGCAGACCCATCGTCACCCACCTGCCGTCGCTGCCGGTGATCCAGTCGCGCATGTGGTCGATCGCGGCGTTGGCGGCCGAGCCGGCAGACGACAATCCACGGGCCTCGATGACCGCGGCGCCTCGTTTGCCGACGGTCGGCAGGAACACTGTGCGGTTCCAGTTCTCGTCGTTGATCAGCGTCTTCAGCGATTGCCCGTCGGCTGTCGCGAATCGATAATCCGGATACATCGTCGGCGAATGATTGCCCCAGACGATCAGCTTGTCGATCGATCCGACCGGCTTGCCGGCCTTGGCCGCAAGCTGCGACAGCGCGCGATTGTGATCGAGCCGCAACATCGCGGTGAAGTTTTTCTGCGGCAGACCGGGCGCGGACTTCATCGCGATGTAGGCGTTGGTATTGGCCGGATTGCCCACGACCAGCACCTTGATGTCGCGGCTGGCGACCGCATCCATCGCCTTGCCCTGCTCGATGAAAATCCTCGCGTTCTCCAGAAGCAGATCCTTGCGCTCCATGCCCGGGCCGCGAGGCCGTGCGCCGACCAGCAGCGCCATCTCCGCGTCCTTGAAGGCCGCCTTGGGGTCGCCGCTGCCGGACATGCCGGCGACCAGCGGAAAGGCGCAATCCTCGAGCTCCATCATCACGCCCTTGAGTGCGGCCTGCGCCTTGTCGATGGGCAGCTCGAGCAATTGCAGCAGCACGGGCTGGTCACGTCCGAGCATGTCGCCGTTGGCGATCCGGAAAAGCAGGCTATAGCCGATCTGGCCGGCGGCGCCGGTCACCGCGATGCGGACGGGCTTTTTCATCGAGAGCTCCAGGACGACGGGTTGGTTCGGGAGACTTCAGGCATCCCGGCATGCCACGGGCGGAAAAGCCGCCGTCGGCATGGCGCGTCCCTGCAGGAAAATTCTACGGGCTTTGGCCACCGGGTGTCAATTGACTCTTATGTAAGATATAAGATATAAAAGACGGCGTCGCCGCCTGGTTGCCGGGCGGCATTTTGCGCTTCGGTATCGTCGATGCCCGCTGCCGCCACCCAACATGCTCCCGCCTTCCGGCCGCTGTATCTGCAGCTCAGGGATCTGTTGCTGCGGGACATGGAAACGCGCCAATGGCGGCCCGGCGAGGCGCTTCCCAGCGAGATCGAGTTGGCCGCGCGTTTCGGCGTCTCGCAAGGCACAGTGCGCAAGGCGATCGACGCGCTGGCCGCCGACAATCTGGTCGTTCGGCGTCAAGGCAAGGGAACGTTCGTAGCGACGCATACGGAGGAAAAGACGTCGATGTTCCGGTTTCTGCGCATCCGGCGCAGTGACGGGCGCGATGAATACCCGGCAAGCCGGCTGCTCGATGTGCGCCGCGGCAAGGCCTCGGCCGAGGTGGCGCGATTGCTCGAGCTCAAGCCCTCGGAAGCGGTCTTCGTCGTGCGCCGGGTGCTCGAGTACGGCGGCGAGCCGGTCGTGCTCGACGACATCACGCTGCCTGCGACGCTGTTCAAGGGGTTGACGCGGGCCCGTCTCGAAGCTTATCGCGGCTCGATGTACGGATTCTTCGAAACACAGTTCGGCGTGCGCATGTTGCGGGCGCAGGAAAGACTGAAGGCGCTCGCCGCCGACAGCGCCACCGCGGCAATCCTGAAGGTTCGCACCGGTGAGCCGCTGCTCGCCGTCGAACGGCTGACGCGCACCTATGGCGAGCGGCCCGTAGAGTGGCGGCGCGGCTTGTGCAGCACGCGCCGGCACTACTATCTGAACGACCTCGGCTGAGGGCGCGGCACCCGCGCCGGCGCTGGCGAGCGCCGGGCGAAACACGGTATAATTTGCGTTGTGCACTTTTCGTGCACGGCCCTCAAGACCGCGCCGGAAGGAAGGGCCAATCACGAAAGACCAACGTCATGCCGTTTCCGACGGATTCGCGCCAAGCGGCCGCAACCTGCGCGGCGTGTCGTGCGTCACCCGGAATGCGCGACGGCGGGACTCCTGATGCCGACGGCAGCCGCCGGGTCGCCGATGTCCGATAGCGAGCTTCCAGGGCAACTACCTCGGGCTGCGCGTCCGGTATATCTCAATCTGATCGCGATCCGGCAGCCGATCCCCGCGATCATTTCGATCCTGCATCGCCTGAGCGGTGCACTGCTGTTTCTGGTCGGGATTCCGCTGCTGCTGTGGGCGGTCCAGCAAAGCCTTGCGTCGCCCGATGCGTACGCTGCGCTGCGGGCCAGCCTCGCCCATCCGATCGCCAAGCTGCTGGTGCTTGGGCTGGTCTGGGCCTACCTGCATCATTTCTGTGCCGGCATCCGCTATCTGCTGCTCGACCTGCATATCGGAACCGAGCTGACACCATCGCGGCAATCGAGTTACGTCGTGCTCATCGTCAGTCTCGCGCTGACCGCGATCATCGGAGCCCGGCTTTGGTAGCGCGCATCATCGTCGGCGCGCACTACGGGTGGAAGGACTGGCTGGCGCAGCGCGCGACTGCCGTAGTCATGGCTTTGTACACGCTGCTGCTGCTCGGCATCGCGCTGTACCAGGGCGGTATCGATTACGCCTCGTGGACCGCGCTTTTTGCGCATCCTGCGTTTCGCATCGCCACGCTGTTGTTCGGCCTGGCGCTGTTGTGGCATGCATGGATCGGCATGCGCGACATCTGGATGGATTACGTCAAGCCGGCGGGTCTTCGGCTGGCGCTGGAAGTGCTGACGGTGCTCGTTCTGGTCGGCTACGCGGCATGGCTGTTCGAGGTCCTGTCGGGGGCGGGACGATGAGCCTCGCCGTGCGCAAGTTCGATGCTATCGTCGTCGGCGCCGGCGGCGCCGGCATGCGCGCGTCGCTCCAGCTCGCCGAGTCGGGCATGTCGGTCGCCGTTCTGTCGAAGGTTTTTCCGACGCGCTCGCATACTGTCGCCGCGCAGGGCGGCATCGGCGCCAGTCTTGGCAACATGGGCGAGGACAGCTGGCTTTGGCACATGTACGACACCGTCAAGGGCTCCGACTGGCTCGGCGACCAGGACGCGATCGAGTACATGTGCAAGATGGCTCCGCAAGTCGTCTACGAGCTCGAGCACTTCGGCATGCCGTTCGACCGCAACGCCGACGGCACGCTCTACCAGCGTCCATTCGGCGGGCACTCGGCGAACTTCGGCGAGAAATCGGTCCAGCGCGCGGTCGCCTCCGCGGACCGGACCGGACACGCGATGCTGCACACGCTTTATCAGCGCAACGTTCGCGCGCGAACTCAATTCTTCGTCGAGTGGATGGCGCTGGACCTGATCCGCGATCCGCAGGGCGAAGTGCTCGGCGTCACCGCGCTGGAGATGGAGACCGGCGAAGTGATGCTGTTGCAGGCGAAGGCCACGTTGTTCGCTACCGGCGGCGGCGGCCGGATTTTTGCGGCGAGCACCAACGCATTCATCAATACCGGCGACGGGCTGGGCATGGCCGCGCGTGCAGGCATCCCGCTGGAGGACATGGAGTTCTGGCAATTCCATCCGACCGGCGTGGCAGGGGCCGGCGTGCTGATCACCGAGGCCGTGCGCGGCGAAGGGGGAATCCTGCTCAACGCCAGCGGCGAGCGGTTCATGGAGCGTTACGCGCCGAACCTGAAGGACCTGGCATCGCGCGATATCGTGTCACGATCGATGGACCAAGAGATCAAGGAGGGCCGCGGCTGCGGTCCGCACAAGGATTACGTATTGCTGAAGCTCGATCATCTCGGACCCGAGGTGATCATGAAACGGCTGCCGTCGATCCGCGATATCGCGATCAAGTTCGCCAATGTCGATCCGATCCGCGAGCCGATTCCGGTCGTGCCGACGATCCACTACATGATGGGCGGAATCCCGACCAATGTGCATGGCCAGGTCGTCGCTCCGGACGGGGGCGACCCGAATGCGGTCGTGCCGGGATTCTTCGCGATCGGCGAATGCGCCTGCGTGTCGGTTCACGGCGCCAATCGTCTGGGTACCAATTCGCTGCTGGATCTGCTCGTGTTCGGCCGCGCCGCCGGAGACTTCATCGTCGGCCAGAACCTGCAGAGACAAGCGCACAAGCCGCTGCCGCCGCATGCCGCCGATGCCGCGCTCGCTCGTCTGGCGCGGCTCGATGGCGCGGCGTCGGGCGAGCAGGTTGCCGACGTCGGGAATGCGCTGCGCCGCACCGTGCAAACGCACTGCGGCGTCTTTCGCAATCAGGCGCTGCTGACCGAGGGCGTGACCAAGATCCTCGAGCTGGACCGACGCGTGCAACGAGTCGCGATCCAGGACAAGAGCCGGACGTTCAATACTGCGAGAGTCGAGGCGCTCGAGCTCGACAACCTGATCGAGGTCGCCAAGGCGACGATCATATCCGCGGAGGCGCGCCGGGAAAGCCGCGGCGCGCAGGCGCGCAGCGATTATCCGAACCGTGACGACGCGAACTGGCTGAAACACACGCTGTGGTTCCGCGAGGGGAACCGCCTCGCCTACAAGCCGGTAAACATGAAGCCGGTCTCGGTCGACGCGTTCCCGCCGAAGACGCGGACTTACTAGCCCCTAGAGCGAGACGCGATGAAGTTCCGCATTTACCGCTACGATCCGGCCAAGGACAGCGCCCCCTATATGAAGGATTACGACGTCGCTCTCGATCCGCACGACCGGATGCTGCTCGATGCAATGATCCGGCTGAAGGCGGTCGATGACACGCTGGCGTTCCGGCGCTCATGTCGCGAGGGCGTGTGCGGGTCCGATGCGATGAACATCAACGGCAAGAACGGCCTTGCCTGCATCACCAACCTGCGCGAGCTCTCCGAGCCGATCGTGCTGCGGCCGCTGCCTGGCCTGCCTGTGATTCGCGATCTGATCGTCGATATGAGCCAGTTCTTCAAGCAGTACCATTCGATCAAGCCATACGTCGTCGACGACACGCCGCCGCCGGAGAAGGAGCGACTGCAATCGCCGCAGGCGCGCGAAGAGCTCGATGGATTGTACGAGTGCATCCTTTGCGCCTGCTGCTCTACCGCGTGCCCGTCGTTCTGGTGGAATCCCGACAAGTTCGTGGGGCCGGCCGGATTGCTCAACGCCTACCGTTTCATCGCCGATTCGCGCGACCAGGCGACCAGCGAGCGGCTCGACAACCTGGACGACCCGTACCGGCTGTTCCGCTGCCATACGATCATGAACTGCGTCGACGTTTGCCCGAAGGGGCTGAATCCGTCGGCGGCGATCGGCAGGATTCGCAGTCTGCTGGTCAAACGAGCCGTCTGAAGGCCAGGCGTGGATACCCGGCCCGCGCTTGCGACGCCTTGCGAGCCTCCGTCGTCGGCCGGCGAGCGGCCGGGGGAAGCCGGGGTCGATGCGCGCTGGCTCGCCCGTCTGCGCTGGCGCTGCCGTCGCGGAATGCTGGAGAACGATCTGATTCTCGAACGATTTCTCGATGCACGCGCCGATGCGCTGAGCGCCGCCGACGTTGCCGCGCTCGACCTGCTGCTGGACTATAGCGACAACGACCTGTGGGACATTCTGTCCGGCCGGATGGAGCCCGCCGACGTCTCGCTGCTCCCGCTGATTGGATGTCTGAGGTCCATTTGAGGACGCGACGGGAAATTCCGCCGGTCCACCCGTGACCGCCGCCTGGAGCTATATGCCATGACCGACCGCAACGCGACACTGAACTTCGGCGACAGCGCCGCGCCGATAAGCTTTCCGGTGCTGCCAGGCACGATCGGCCCGGAGGTGATCGACATCCGCGCGCTGTATGCCAAGACCGGCAAGTTCACCTACGACCCGGGGTTCCTCTCAACCGCCGCGTGCGCGTCGACGATCACCTACATCGACGGCGACAAGGGCGAGCTTCTCTACCGCGGCTACCCGATCGAGCAGCTCGCCGTGCAGTGCGATTTTCTCGAAGTCTGCTATCTGCTGCTGAACGGTGAATTGCCGAACGCCAAGCAGAAGGAAGACTTCGTGCACATGGTGACGATGCACACGATGGTGCACGAGCAGATGGGCCAGTTTTTCCGCGGCTTCCGCCGCGACTCGCATCCGATGGCGATGCTGGTGGGCGTGACCGGCTCGCTGTCGGCGTTCTATCACGATTCGCTCGACATCACCGACGCGCACCACCGCGAGGTCTCGGCGATCCGCCTGATCGCCAAGCTGCCGACGCTGGTGGCGATGTGCTACAAGTACACGATGGGTCAGCCGTTCGTGTATCCGCGCAACGAGCTCTCCTACGCCGCGAACTTCATGCGCATGATGTTCTCGGTGCCCTGCGAGGAGTACAAGGTCAACGACGTCCTGGTCCGCGCGCTGGACCGGATTTTCACCCTGCATGCCGACCACGAGCAGAACGCATCGACGTCGACGGTGCGGCTGGCGGGCTCGTCGGGGGCCAATCCGTTCGCGTGCATAGCCGCGGGCATCGCCTGCTTGTGGGGACCTGCGCACGGCGGCGCCAACGAGGCTGCTCTCAACATGCTCGAGGAGATCGGCGATGTGTCGAGAATCGGCGAGTTCATCAAGCGCGCCAAGGACAAGAATTCCGGCGTCAAGCTGATGGGCTTCGGCCATCGGGTCTACAAGAATTACGACCCCCGCGCCAAGCTGATGCGCGAAACCTGCTACGAGGTCCTCGAGGTGCTGGGACTGCACGATGATCGCCTGTTCAAGCTGGCGATGGCGCTGGAGAAGATCGCGCTGGAGGACGACTATTTCGTCTCGCGAAAGCTCTATCCGAACGTCGACTTCTATTCGGGCATCGTGCAGCGCGCAATCGGGATCCCGGTCAGCCTGTTCACCGCGATCTTCGCCCTGGCGCGCACCGTCGGGTGGATCGCGCAATGGAACGAGATGATCTCCGATCCCGACCAGAAGATCGGCCGGCCGAGACAACTCTACACGGGTGCTACGCGGCGCGAGGTCGCGCCGATCGCCCAGCGCTAGATCCGGCGCTTGCGCCGCGGCGGTCCCGCCCCGATATAGGTGAAGCCATGAGCATGATGAGGGAGTTCGAAGAGACCAGCACGCTGTTCGGCGGAAATGCGCCGTTCATCGAAGACCAGTACGAGAGATACCTGGGCGATCCGGGCGCAGTCAGTCCCGACTGGCGGGCGTACTTCGATACGCTGCGCGGCGGCGTGCAGGACTTGCCGCAGGCGCCGGTTGTCGAATCGTTCATCCAGCTGGCGAAAAACCGCCGGCTCGCCGCGCCGATGGTCGACGCGGCGGCGATGCACAAGCAGGTGCTGGTGCTGAGGCTGATCAGCAAGTACCGCACGGTCGGATTCTTCCAGGCCGACCTCGACCCGCTGCAGCGCGCCGAGCGTCCGTACATCGCCGATCTCGACGTAAAGACCTACGGCTTCACGGACGCCGATTTCGACAGCGAGTTCGACATCGGGTCGTACAAGGGCGCGGCGCAGGGCGCGAGCCGGATGCGCTTGCGCGACCTCATCGGTGCGCTGCAGGAAACGTATTGCCGCACGTTCGGCGCCGAGTACATGTACATCGCCGATACCACGCAAAAGCGGTTCATCCAGCAACGGCTGGAGCCGCTGCGCTCGCGGCCCAGTTACGCGCCGGAGTTTCGGCGGCATATCCTGGAGCGACTGACCGCCGCAGAGACGCTCGAGCGCTACCTGGGCACCAAGTACGTGGGGCAAAAGCGTTTTTCCGCCGAGGGCGGCGACACGATGATTCCGATGCTCGACCACCTGATACAGAAGGCGGGCGCCGGCGGCGTGCAGGAAATGGTCATCGGCATGGCGCATCGCGGCCGGCTGAACGTGCTCGTCAATACGCTGGGCAAGATGCCCAAGGACCTGTTCGCCGAGTTCGAGGGCCGGCACGAGGTCGACCTTCCGGCCGGTGACGTCAAGTATCACCAGGGATTCTCTTCCGACGTGGTCACTCCCGGCGGTCCGATGCACCTGACGCTGGCCTTCAATCCGTCGCATCTGGAGATCGTCGACCCGGTCGTCGAAGGCTCCGTCCGCGCACGGCAGGACCGCCGCAAGGACCCGACGTTCGACCAGGTGCTCGCGCTGCTGATCCACGGCGACGCAGCGATCGCCGGCCAGGGGGTCGTGCAGGAAACGCTGAACCTGTCGCAGACGCGCGGCTATCGCACCGGCGGGACGATTCATCTGGTCGTCAACAACCAGATCGGCTTTACCACATCGGATCCGCGCGATACGCGCGGCACCCTCTATTGCACCGACGTCGCCAAGATGGTCGAGGCACCGATATTCCATGTCAACGGCGACGATCCCGAGGCCTGCCTGCTGGCGATCGAGGTCGCAATCGAGTTCCGGCAGAAATTCGACAAGGATGTCTTCATCGACCTCGTCTGCTTCCGCAAGCAGGGCCACAACGAGGCCGATGAGCCGATGATCACGCAACCGCTGATGTACAAGCGCATCCGCGAACATCCGGGTACGCGGGCGCGCTATGCCGAAAAGCTCGCCAAGGAAGGGGTAATCACGGCCGGCGATGCCGACGCGATGATCGCGACCTATCGCCAGGCAATGGACAAGGGGTATCACACCAATACCACCATCCTTTCGAACTACAAGGCGCCGTTCGCGGTCGACTGGGCACGGTTCGTCGGCCGGCACTGGGCCGACGAAGCAGATACGACGGTGCCGTTGCAGAGACTGTCGGAGCTGGCGAAGCGCGTCACCGAGGTCCCCCCGAGCTTCAAGTTGCATCCGCGAGTGGAAAAGGTGATCGCCGATCGCCGTGCGATGGGCGAGGGCACACTGCCGCTCGACTGGGGCATGGCCGAAACGCTTGCTTACGCGACGCTGGTCGACCAGGGCTACGGCGTGCGGCTATCGGGACAGGACACCGGTCGCGGCACGTTCTCGCACCGCCACGCGGTGCTGCATGATCAGAATCGCGAAAAATGGGACGCCGGGATCTGGGTGCCGCTGCAGCACGTCAAGGAAGGGCAGCCTGATTTCGAAGTCATCGACTCGGTGCTATCCGAGGCGGCGGTGCTGGGATTCGAGTACGGTTACGCGACTTCCGAGCCCAACAAGCTCGTCGTATGGGAAGCGCAGTTCGGCGACTTCGCCAACGGCGCGCAGGTTGTCATCGACCAGTTCATTGCGGCTGGCGAAGTCAAATGGGGCCGAGTCTGCGGGCTTTCCTTGTTGCTGCCGCATGGCTATGAGGGCCAGGGTCCCGAGCATTCCTCGGCGCGGCCCGAGCGCTATCTTCAATTGTGCGCAGAGCACAATATGCAGGTGTGCGTGCCGACGACTCCGGCACAAATTTTCCACCTGCTGCGCCGCCAGATGGTGCGCAACTTCCGCAAGCCGCTGATCGTGATGAGCCCGAAGAGCCTGCTGCGGCACAAGGAGGCCGTGTCGACGATGGAAGAGCTCGCCAATGGAAAATTCCAGACGGTCATCGGCGACGTCGACAAACCGGTCGCGAACAACGTGCGCCGGGTGATCGTCTGCAGCGGCAAGGTCTACTACGATCTCCTGGCGCACCGGCGAGAGCAGAAGATCGCCGACGTCGCGGTCATTCGACTCGAGCAACAGTATCCGTTTCCGCACGCGGATTTCACCGCCGCCGTCGCCGAATTCCCGAACGCCGCCGAAGTCGTCTGGTGCCAGGAGGAACCGCAGAACCAGAGCGCCTGGTACCGTTTGCGCGCGTACCTGCGAGCCGACATCGCCGAGAATCAGGTGCTCGCGTATGCGGGCCGCCCGATCTCCGCGTCGCCAGCCGTCGGCTATATGTCCAAACATCTGCAGCAGCAGAAGCAGGTCGTCGAAGATGCGTTCGCCGCCGAGCTTGGCTCGGGCGAGATGGTGACTGCGCACTGATCGAAAGCGGAGCGCGAGAGTTTGGAAGCGGGTGAAAGTGCGGGGCCCTTGGCGCGATCATCGCCTGAACGGTTCGACTGACAGGAACGGATAATGCTGATTGAAGTAAAGGTGCCGGTGCTGCCGGAGTCGATCACCGAGGCGACGCTGGTCAGCTGGCACAAGAAGGCCGGCGATGCGGTCAAGCGCGACGAGAATCTGGTCGATATCGAAACCGACAAGGTCGTGCTCGAATTGCCGGCGCCCGATTCCGGCGTGCTGACCGAAATACGGCGCGGCGACGGTTCGACAGTCACCGCGCAGGAAATCATAGCGGTGCTGGACACCGGAGCGCAGTCGGCGGCCAAGCCCGGGGTCGCAGCGGCGACGCCGGCTTCGACCGCGGCGGCAGCCGCGACCTCGACTCCGGCTCCGGCTGCGGGAAATGCATCCGCCGCAACGACATCTCCCGCCGCGCCCGGCGCGCCCGCGCTGCCTGCTGCGCGCAAGATGATGGCCGAGCAAAACATGGGCGCGGCCGATGTTGCGGGGACCGGACGCGGCGGGCGGATCACCAAGGAGGATGTTGTGGCCGCGACTCGGGCGTTGCCGGCGCAGGCCGACCAGCCGCCAGCCGCCGCGCCATCAGCGAAAGCGCCCTCGGCCGCGCTTGCAGTTCAATCGCCGGCGAGTCTCGGTGCGCGCCCGGAACAGCGCGTCCCGATGTCGAGGCTGCGCCAGCGGGTCGCCGAGCGGCTGGTGCAGTCGCAGTCGACCGCGGCTATCCTCACGACGTTCAACGAAGTCAACATGGCGCCAGTGATCGAGCTGCGCAACCGCTACAAGGACCGCTTCGAAAAGGAGTACGGCGTCAAGCTCGGCTTCATGGGTTTTTTCATCAAGGCGGCGGTGCACGCGCTGAAGAAATTTCCCGCGGTCAACGCATCGATCGATGGGACCGACATCATCTATCACGGTTATTTCGATATCGGTATCGCCGTGGGCAGCCCACGCGGATTGGTCGTCCCGATCCTGCGCGACGCCGATCAGATGCCGATTGCGGAGATCGAAAAGCAGATCGCCGATTTCGGCAAGCGCGCGCAGGACGGCAAGCTGACGGTGCAGGAGCTGACCGGCGGCACCTACACGATTTCCAACGGCGGCGTCTTCGGCTCGATGCTGTCGACGCCGATCATCAATCCGCCGCAATCGGCGATCCTCGGCGTGCATGCGACGCGCGAGCGTCCGGTCGTCGAGAACGGGCAGGTCGTCATCCGCCCGATCAATTATCTGGCGCAGTCGTATGACCACCGCATCATCGATGGTCGCGAGGCGGTGCTCTCCCTGGTGGCCATCAAGGAAGCGCTGGAGGATCCGGCGCGGATGCTGCTCGATCTATGATCGGCGTGAAAGTCCATGGCAGAGCCCTTTGACGTCGTCGTGATCGGTGCCGGACCTGGCGGCTACACCGCGGCCATCCGCGCGGCGCAGCTTGGCTTCAAGGTTGCGTGCATCGACGGCTGGAAGACCGCCGACGGCAAGCCGGCGCCCGGCGGCACCTGCACCAACGTCGGGTGCATTCCGTCGAAGGCGCTGCTGCAGTCGTCCGAAAATTACGAGCACGCCGGCCACGCCTTTGCCGACCACGGCATCGAGGTGAAGGGTCTTGCGCTGAACCTGGCACAGATGCTCTCGCGCAAGGACAAGGTCGTCCGCCAGAACAACGACGGCATCGTCTACCTGTTCAAGAAGAACAAGATCGCGTTTTTCAACGGCACCGGCAGCTTCGTCGCCGCGAACGGCCAGGCCGGCTGGCAGATCGGCGTGTCCGGCGCCAGCAGCCAGACGCTCGCCGCGAAGCACGTCATCATCGCGACCGGATCGAAGCCGCGCGCGCTGCCGGGTACCCCGTTCGACAATCGATTCATCCTGGACAACGAAGGCGCGCTGGCGATCCCCGAGGTGCCGAAGACGCTCGGGGTTATCGGTGCGGGCGTCATCGGCCTCGAAATGGGCAGCGTCTGGCGGAGGCTCGGCGCCGAAGTCACGGTGCTCGAAGCGCTGCCGGTTTTCCTGGGCGCCGCCGACGAGCAGGTTGCCAAGGAAGCCTGGAAGCTTTTCGCCAAGCAGGGCCTGTCGATACGCCTCAGCTGCACGATCGGCAAGGTCGCGGTGAGCAAGAATGTCGGCGTCGAATATACCGACGCCGAGGGCAAGGCGCAGACCGCGACGTTCGACCGGCTGATCGTATCGATCGGGCGCGTGCCGCACACCGCCGGGCTCGACGCCGAAAGCGTTGGGCTCAAGCTCGACGAGCGCGGCTTCGTCGCCGTCGACGAAGAGTGCCGGACGAATCTCGCCAATGTCTGGGCGATAGGCGACGTCGTGCGCGGGCCGATGCTGGCGCACAAGGCGGAGGAGGAGGCCGTCGCCGTCGCCGAGCGAATCGCCGGTCAGCATGGCCACGTCGATTTCAACACTGTGCCCTGGGTCATCTATACGTCGCCCGAGATCGCTTGGGTGGGCCAGAACGAGCAACAGTTGAAAGCCGCGGGCGTCGCCTACCGCGCGGGCATGTTTCCGTTCATGGCCAATGGCCGGGCGCGAGCGCTGGGCGATACCCGTGGCTTCGTCAAGCTGCTCGCCGACGCGAAGACCGACCGCGTGCTCGGCATGCACGCCATCGGTCCGCTCGCCTCCGAGCTGATCGCCGAGGGCGTAGTCGCAATGGAATTCGGCGCCGCGAGCGAAGACATCGCGCGCATCTGCCACGCCCATCCGTCGCTGTCCGAGGTGACGCGGGAGGCGGCGCTGGCAGTCGACAAGCGCTCGCTCAACTACTGAGCGTAGGGGATTCTTCGTTCATGATCATTGTCGCCCTCTCATGAACGAAGCCGTAGCCGGAGCCTACGTTGCGACGGCGCGCGATGGTTCGCTGCTCGCGCACCTCAAGCCCGACCTCGATCGGCGCCGGATCGTCTTCGACCGCGCGCAGCTCGGCGCCCTCGATCGGCTGCAGCGCCTGCACGACGAGCTGGTCGAATTCCGCAGGGCGAGGCTGTCGCTGCTGCGACGCTGGTTCCATCCCCCGTTGCCGCCACGCGGCGTCTACCTGTGGGGAGGCGTCGGCCGCGGCAAGAGCTTCCTGATGGATGCCTTCTATACGGCGGTTCCGCTGCGGCGCAAGACCCGTGTTCATTTCCATGCCTTCATGAAAGGCGTCCACGACGAGCTGAGGACGCTGGCTCGCGAGGAAGATCCGCTGACGACGGTGGCGGCGCGAATCGCCCGCCGCCATCGCCTGATCTGCTTCGACGAATTTCACGTTTCCGACGTCGCCGACGCGATGATCCTCGGGCGCCTGCTGACCGAGCTGTTCCGCCTCGGCACGGTGTTCGTCATGACCTCGAATTACCGGCCCGACGACCTCTATCCGAACGGCCTGCAGCGGCAGAACCTGCTGCCGACCATCGCGCTGCTCAAGCAATGGCTGGATGTCGTCGAAGTCGACGGCGGCACCGATTACCGGCTGCGGGAGCTCGAGCAGGCCGCAGCCTACTATGTGGCGCCACCGGGCGCGGCCGATGCGAGGCTCGCCGCACTGTTCGAGCGGATGCGCCCGGGCCCCGACGAGGATCCCCGGCTAGTCATCGATTCGCGCCCGCTGAAAGCCAAAAAACGCGCAGGAGGCCTGGTCTGGTTCGACTTCGCCACGCTATGCGAGGGACCGCGTTCGCAAATCGACTACCTGGAGCTCGCGCGTCGCTTCGCGGTAGTCATCGTGTCGGACATGCCGCGGCTGTCTCCCGACATGAGCAACGCCGCCCGCCGTTTCACCTGGCTCGTCGACGTGCTCTACGATCATCGGGTAAAGTTGCTGTTGTCCGCCGAGGTCGCCGCGGCTGAGCTGTATCGCAAAGGCGCGAACAGTCATGAATTCGCGCGCACCGTCAGCCGGCTGGTCGAAATGCGCACCCGGGAATACATGGCACTGCCGCACCTCGCCGGGGACGCCGCTCCCGCGGCAGGCCCGCGGCCCGATTAGGATTTCGTATCCGATGCGGCATGTGCATCGGGACAGACGCTGTCAGGAGGAGATACCCGTGCAGAAATTCAAGGCATACCGGACATTCCAGGAGAACGGCGTCGTGTCCAGCCGATTTGTCGAGATGGGTCTCGACGAGCTCGATCCGGGCGACGTCGTGGTCAAGACCAAGTATTCGACGATCAACTACAAGGACGCACTGTCGTACAACGGTACCGGCAAGATCATG
>Ga0207683_10001322_pt1 | contig 22379 bp, 23 predicted proteins | sample KBSM73metaG_FD_184333 | JGI IMG/M metagenome (GOLD analysis project Ga0207683, IMG submission 184333) | Miscanthus rhizosphere microbial communities from Kellogg Biological Station, Michigan, USA - KBS M7-3 metaG (SPAdes) (version 2) | ecosystem: Host-associated > Plants > Roots > Rhizosphere >... | reverse complement strand
GATGTAGGGCGCGGCGACGTCCTCGGACGGATCGAAAGCGAGCATCGGCGCGAGGCCCGGATCGTCGGCGTCGGAGATCCGCTCGTATTCCTGGTCGGCGGACGCCGGGTTATCGCGCATCCGCTGCAGCGCATGCGTCGTCGCCGACCACGCACGATGCAATTCGACGCGCGAAGCCTCGAACAGCGTCGAGGAATTGCCGAGGATGCGGATACGGCCATCGGGCGTTGGCTCGCCGACGCAGATGCAGCGCAGTCCGGCGGCTTCGAACGCAGCGACGACATCATGCCGGTCGGCGGCGCGAACTTGCAGCACGGCCCCGAGCTCCTCGTTGAACAGCGCTTCGGCGGCAGAACCCGGCAGCTCGTCGATGCAGATCTCCAGACCGCAACGCGCTGCGACGGCCATCTCGACCAAGGTCGCGAACAGGCCACCGTCCGAGCGGTCGTGATACGCCAGCAGCTTGTGCTGCGCATGCAGCGCCTGCACGGTCGCGAAGAATGCGGCGAGCGCCGCAGGATCGTCGACGTCGGGCGCGACGTTGCCGAGCTGACCGTATACCTGTGCCAGCGCCGAGCCGCCCAGCCGGTTCTTTCCGTTGCCCAGATCGACCAGCAACAGCACCGAGCCGACGTCGGTACGAAGCTCCGGCGTCAACACGCGCCGCGCGTCGGCAATGGCGGCGAATGCCGATACGATCAGCGACACCGGCGCGGTTACCGCTTTGTCGACGTCGCCGTCGCGCCACGAGGTCCGCATCGACATCGAATCCTTGCCGACCGGAATACTGACCCCCAGCGCCGGACACAGATCGAGGGCGACTGCGCGTACGGTGTCGTACAGCGCGGCGTCCTCGCCCGGATGTCCGGCGGGTGCCATCCAGTTGGCCGAGAGCTTCACGTCGCGCAGCTGGTCGATCGCGGCGGCCGCAATGTTGGTCAATGCTTCGCCGATTGCCATCCGTCCCGACGCCGGCGCATCGATCAGCGCCAGTGAAGTGCGTTCGCCGATTGCCATTGCTTCACCGGAATAGCCGTCGAAATCGAGCAGGGTCGCAGCGACATCCGCCACCGGCACCTGCCACGGCCCGACCATCGGGTCGCGCGCGCTCAAGCCGCCGACGGTCCGATCGCCGATCGTCACCAGAAAGGTCTTGTCGGACACGCTGGGCAATTGCAGCACGCGGAATGCCGCGTCGGCGAGCTCGATCTGGCGTGCATCGAATGGCGGAAGCTCGCGCTCGAGATGCACCGCTTCCCGCGTCATGCGGGGCGGTTTGCCCAGTAGCACGCCTAAGTCCATGTCGACCGGCTGGCTGCCCAGGGCGCGGTCGGTGACGACCAGGCGAGGCTCGGCGGTCGTGCTGCCGACGACGGCGAATGGACAGCGCTCGCGCTCGCAGATCGCGCGAAAGCGATCGAGCGATGTGGGTGCGATCGCCAGCACGTAGCGCTCCTGCGCTTCGTTGCACCAGATCTCGCGCGGCGACATCCCCGGCTCCTCGGACGGTATCGCCCGCAAATCGACCCTCGCGCCGCGCGGCTGCGTGTCCGGACCGCCGTGCACCAGCTCCGGCAGCGCGTTGGACAGCCCACCCGCGCCCACATCGTGAATCGACAGGATCGGATTGTCGTCGCCCGATTGCCAGCACCGGTCGATGACTTCCTGCGCGCGTCGCTCGATCTCGGCGTTGCCGCGCTGCACCGAGTCGAAATCGAGGTCGGCGGTATTCTCGCCGGTCGTCATCGACGATGCCGCGCCGCCGCCCAGACCGATTCGCATGCCGGGGCCGCCGAGCTGGATCAGCAGGGCATCGTCGGGCAGCGCGCGCTTGTGCGCATCGCGCGCGGCGATGTTACCGATGCCGCCGGCAATCATGATCGGCTTGTGATACCCGCGCACCTCGCCCGCGACCTGCTGCTCAAACGTGCGGAAGTAGCCGAGCAGGTTCGGCCGTCCGAATTCGTTGTTGAACGATGCGCCGCCGATCGGGCCGTCGAGCATGATGTCCAGCGCCGATGCGATGCGGCCCGGCTTGCCATAGTCGATTTCCCACGGCTGCGGCAAACTGGGGATACGCAAGTTCGACACGGTGAATCCGATCAGGCCCGCCTTCGGCTTGGCGCCTATGCCGGTCGCGCCCTCGTCGCGGATTTCGCCGCCGGCCCCCGTCGAAGCGCCTGGAAACGGCGCGATCGCCGTCGGATGATTGTGCGTCTCGACCTTCATCAGCACATGAGTCATCTCGGCCCGCGCTCCGTAATGGCCGTCCGGACCGGGATAGAAGCGCCTCGCGGTCGCGCCCGCCATGACCGCCGCGTTGTCTTCGTAGGCGACGATCGTGCCTTCGGGATTGGCTTCGTGCGTTCGCCGGATCATTGCGAACAGAGACAGTGGCGCTCGCTTGCCGTCGATCGTCCAGTCGGCGTTGAATATCTTGTGCCGGCAGTGCTCGGAGTTGGCTTGCGCGAACATCATCAGCTCGACGTCGGTCGGATTGCGTCCCGCGTCCCGGAAGCTCGCCTCCAGGTAGTCGATTTCGTCGTCGGACAGCGCCAGACCCAGGGCGGCATTCGCTTCGACGATCGCCTCGCGTCCGCGGCCGATCAGCTCGATCGATTCCAACGGCAGCGGCGCGACTTTGGCGAACAGGCGCGCAGCGTCGCTTAGCGCAGGAAACACCGCCTCGGTCATGCGGTCGTGCAGCAGCGGCAACAACGCCGCGCGATCGCCGTCGGTCAGTGGAGCACCGTCGCGCGTGCTGATCCGGTAGGCGACGCCGCGTTCGATCCGCTCGACCGCCGGCAGGCCGCAGTTGCGAGCGATGTCCGTGGCCTTGGATGCCCACGGTGAAATCGTACCCGGACGAGGCAGCACCAGCAGCAAGTCGCCCGCGTCGTCATCGCTTGCATCGCGCGGTCCGTAAGTGAGAAGGCGATCGAGCGTCGCTCGCTCGGCCGCGGTCAATGCATGCGAAGTTCTTACGAAATGCCAGTAGACGGCGGCGACCGCGGCGACCCGGGTCCCGGTGAGCGAAGACAAGAGCTTTGCGACGCGAAACGACGACAGGGCATTGCGCCCGCGGAGCGAAAGAAGCTCGGCCATCGATACGGGGATACGCGTAAAACAGGATTATACGCCGCTTGCCGCTAGCGGCGGCGGCGGCTTCGACGAATCAGCAACCCGCGCCGCCGTGGCGCGGGCAGCGTCAGTGTTGCAGGATTTTCGACAGGAACAGCTGCGCGCGCTCCGATCGCGGCTTGCCGAAAAAGTCGTCCTTGCTCGCGTCCTCGACGATCCGTCCCTGGTCCATGAAGATCACGCGATGTGCGACCTTGCGTGCAAACCCCATTTCGTGCGTGACGACCATCATCGTCATGCCTTCCTTGGCGAGGCCGACCATCACATCGAGGACCTCGTTGACCATTTCCGGATCCAGCGCCGACGTCGGTTCGTCGAAAAGCATGCAGATCGGGTCCATCGACAGCGCCCGTGCGATGGCAACCCGCTGCTGCTGGCCTCCGGAAAGCTGGCCGGGAAACTTGTCCTTCTGCTCGATCAGGCCGACACGGTCGAGATACTTGAGGCCGCGCTCGATCGCCTTGTCCGGCTTGCGATTGAGGACCTTGATCTGCCCTATCGTCAGGTTCTGGGTGATCGTCATGTGCGGGAACAGCTCGAAGTTCTGGAACACCATGCCGACGCGGGCACGCAATTTGGGCAGGTTCGTCCTGGCCGCATTGACCTTGGTTCCATCGACGACGATGTTCCCCTTCTGAAACGGCTCGAGCGCGTTCACCGTCTTGATCAAAGTCGACTTGCCCGACCCCGATGGGCCGCAGACGACGATCACTTCGCCTTTTTCGACCTTGGTCGTGCAGTCGGTCAGCACCTGGAACTTGCCGTACCACTTCGAAACGTCGTTGATCTCGATCATCGGCATGGTGCGAATCTCCCCGGCGTCGCCATCAACGGATGATGGCGATGCGTAGCTGCAGCCGCTTCACCAGCTGCGACAGCAAGTAACTGATAATGAAGTAGACGAGCGCGGCAAAGATATACATCTCGACCAGGCGGCCATCGCGCTGGGCAATCTTGGACGCGGCGCCCAGAAAGTCGGTAATCGACAGCACATAGACAAGCGAGGTGTCCTGGAAAAGGATGATCGTCTGGGTCAGCAGGATAGGAACCATGTTGCGAAATGCCTGCGGCAACACGATTTGCTTCATCGTCTGCCAGTAATTGAGCCCAAGCGCGAGTCCGGCCCACACCTGCCCGCGCGCGATCGACTGGATGCCGGCGCGCATGATCTCCGAGTAGTAGGCCGCCTCGAACAGCATGAAAGTGACCACCGACGAAGTGAATGCACCGACCTTGACCGGCTGCGACGAGCCAGTCACCCATGCACCGATGTACGGAACGAGGAAGTAGAACCAGAAGATGACCAGCAGCAGTGGGATCGACCGCATCAGGTTGACGTAAGCCGTTGCCGGCAACGACAGCCACTTGTGCGACGACAGCCGCATCATCGCGAGCAGCGTGCCGAAGAAGATTCCGCCGGCGGCGGCGATCCCGGTCAACGTCAGCGTAAAAGTCATCCCCTCCCGGAACAGGTAACCGAGCGAGCGCTGGATGACGCCGAAGTCGAACTCGCCCACGTCAATGGCCTCCGCCGCCGACGGCCGGGCCGATGAATCCGGGCACGGCGATGCGCCGTTCCAGCCAGCGCATCAGGTTGACAGCGATCAGGTTGACGACGATGTAGATGACGGTCGCGGCGGTGAACGCCTCGAACACCTGAAACGTGAATTCCTGCATTGATCGCGCCGCCGCGGTGAGCTCGATCAGGCCGATCGTCAATGCAACGGACGTGTTCTTGATCAGGTTCATCGTCTCGGAAGTCAGCGGCGGCATGATGATCCGGAACGCCATCGGCAGAAGGACGCTGCGATACGTCTGCGCCAAAGTGAGGCCCAGTGCGGTGCCGGCCATGCCCTGGCCTCGCGCCAGCGCCTGGATGCCGGCGCGAACCTGTTCGGCCACACGCGCGGCGGTAAACAGCCCGAGCCCGATCACCGCTGGGACGAACGAAGCCCAGGGCGGGTTCATCTGCTTGATCGAGTTTCCAAGCGACGTCGGCAGCAGCTCCGGCAGGACGAAGAACCAGATAAACAACTGGACCAGGAGCGGAATATTTCGAAACAGCTCGACATAGGCGTTGCCGATGCGCACCGCCCACTTGATCGGCATCGTGCGCACGACACCGATGAACGAACCGAGGATGAAGGCGATGATGCCCGCGCAGAACGCCGTTGCCAGCGTCCAACCCAGGCCCATGATCAAGGTCATGAACCAGGTATGCCGGCCGTCCGCCGACATCTCCCAGAAGATGCCCCAGTTCCAGTTGTAATTCATTGCGCGCCGCGGCGGCCCGGCTCAGTCGTCATCAGCGTGCCACGCATGGAGACAGGGAGCCGAAGCTCCCCGTCGCGATGGCGACCCGCCAGCGCCTACTGATATGCAGCGGGGTCGCCGTTGCTGGTGGGATTGGCCAACGCCTTTTTCAGCTGCGGGCTCTCCGGCAGATTCAGCGTAATGCCTTTCGGCGGGATCGGCTTGAGGAACCATTTGTCGTAGATCGCGTGGATCTCGCCGCTCTTGTACAGGTTGGCAGTGGCGGTGTCGACGACCTTGCGGAATTCCGCGTCATCCTTGGGCATCATCGCGCCGTACGGCTCGACGCTGTAGGCTTCGCTGCCGATGACATAGTCTCCCGGCGTCTTGGCGCTTGCTGCCAGGCTGGACAGCAGGATGTCGTCCATGAAGAACGCCGCCGCGCGGCCGGTTTCCACCATCAGGAACGCTTCGGCATGATCCTTGGCCGGGATGATGCTCATGCCCATGTTCTGCTTGCCGTTCTCTTCGGTCAGCCATTTGATGTTCGTCGTCCCTGCCGTCGAAACGACGGTCTTGCCTTTCAAGTCGGCAAGCGTCTTGATGTTGGACGCCTTTTTCGCAACGTAGCGATTGGCGGTCACGAAGTAGGTATTGGTGAAGCCGACCTGCTTCTGGCGATCGAGGTTGTTGGTCGTCGATCCGCATTCGAGATCGATCGTGCCGTTGGCGATCAGCGGGATGCGGGTCGCCGAAGTGACCGGATTCAGCGCCACCTTCAGGTTCGGCATGTTGAGCTTAGCCTTGACCGCATCGACGACCTTCATGCAGATGTCCATCGCGTAGCCGACGACTTTCTGATTCTCGTCGTAGTACGAGAACGGGATCGAGGAATCGCGGTGCCCGATCGTGATCGTGCCGGTTTCCTTGATCTTCTTCAGCGTGCCGGTCAACTCCTGCGCCGACAGCGTGCTCGCCATACCGAGCACGAGCAAACCGAACAGGCTTCTGGTGACGAACTGCAACATGGCTACCTCCCGTGGATGAATCGTTTCTGGCCGCGCCCTGCGACCGACGGTGCCGAAACATACCCGTGCGTGCAGTCCTCCGACGCAGGCTGGCACCGGCCAAGCGGCCTCGGCGGCTAGTGTATCGACTGGTGCACCCGCTGTCTAATCGCGCGGTTGCAGTGGATCGGCCTTTTGACGGCCGCTCGGGAAGGCGAAACGGTGCCTATAATCAGCCGATGCGTTCCGAGCCGATCTGTCGCGTCGCGGACATCCGCGCCATCGAGACGCGGATGGCAGGGCAGCCGCTGATGGAGCGTGCAGGACTCTCTGCCGCCACGCTCGCGCGCGACATGCTGGCGGACCGTCGAGCACGCGTGCTGGTGCTGGCGGGACCGGGCAACAATGGGGGCGACGCATTCGTCGTCGCCCGGCACCTTGCGTCGTGGTTTTTCGACGTCGTCGTCTGCGCGCTGGACGGCGCCGCGCGCATGCCGGCCGAAGCCGTCGCCGCTCGGGCCGCATGGCGCGAGCGCGGCGGTACGATCGTATCGGACTGGAGCGGGGACCGCGAATTCGGACTCATCGTCGACGGCCTGTTCGGCATCGGACTCGCTCGCGAAATCGACGAGTTGCACGCGCGCTGGATCGTTCAGGCCAATGACAGCCGCATACCGATCCTGGCCCTCGACGTGCCGAGCGGGCTCGATGCGGAGACGGGTGTCGCGCAAGCGCGAACGATCCGCGCCCGCGCCACGGCGACTTTCATCGCCTTGAAACCCGGCCTGCTGACCCTGGATGGACCCGACTACTCCGGCGCGATCAGCGTGCACCGCCTCGACGCTGCCGACAGCGACATGCCGGCGACCGCCGGCACGTGGCTCGACTGGGCGGTGCTGCGCACTGCGCTGCCGGAAGTGCTTTTGCGTTCGCGCCGCAACGTACATAAGGGGACTTACGGGACGCTGGGCGTCGTCGGCGGCAGCGACGGGATGGTGGGTGCGCCGCTGCTCGCGGCGCGTGCCGCGCTCCATCTGGGCGCGGGCAAAGTGCTGGTGGGCGTCGCCACGACCGATCGACCGGCGGTGGATTGGCAGCAGCCTGAGTTGATGCTCCGCAGCGCAGCCGATGTGCTCGAACGAACGCTCGATGCCATCGCCATCGGACCCGGCCTCGGCACCGGTGAAACGGCGCGCGGTCTTCTCGGCGGCGCCCTGCGGCTGGCCACTCCGATGGTGATCGACGCCGACGCACTCAACTTGATCGCGGCCGATGCAGCGTTGTCCGCAGCGGTGGCCGCACGAAGCGCTCCGACGGTTGTTACGCCGCATCCCGCCGAAGCAGCGCGGCTTGCCGGCGTCAAAACATTGGACATCCAGGCGAACCGGGTCGAAGCCGCGCTGACGCTGGCGGGCCGGCTCAACGCCGGCGTCGTCCTCAAAGGCGCGGGCAGTGTGGTGGCCTATCCCGGCGGAAGCTGGGCGATCAATGGCAGCGGCAACCCGGGGCTCGCCTCCGGCGGCACCGGCGACGTACTTGCCGGCATGCTCGGCGCGCTGCTTGCGCAAGGCATTGCGCTCGGCGATGCCATGCCGCTGGCCGTATGCCTGCACGGCGCCGCCGCCGATGCGCTGATTGCGCAGGGCGCCGGGCCGCTCGGGCTGACCGCATCCGAGCTGCCTCTGGCCGCGCGTCGCTTGCTCAACGACGCGGCCCGCGGCTGACCCTCCGTCGATCCACGCTACGGAAGCAGTATGGTCGCCCCGGTGGTCTTGCGCGATTCGAGATCGCGATGTGCCTGCGCGGCATCCTTGAGCGCGTAGGTCTGGCGCGCCTCGTTGACGAGCTTGCCGCCCAGGACCAGGGAGAACATCTCCTCGCTCATCTTGAGCATCGCGGCGCGGCTCGCCGTGTAGGTGGCCAGCGTCGGCCGGGTCGCGTATAGCGAGCCCTTCTGCGACAGGAGCAGGATGTCGAACGCGGCGATCGGTCCCGACGCGTTGCCGAAGCTCACGAACATGCCGCGCGGCGACAGGCAGTCGAGCGATGCTGGAAACGTGTCCTTGCCCACACCGTCGTAGACGACCGGCACGCCCTTGCCGCCGGTAAGCTGCTTGACGCGCTCGACGAAATTCTCCCGCGTATAGACGATCGTGTGGGTGCAGCCATTCGCTTTTGCCAGCGCGGCCTTTTCATCCGAGCCGACGGTTCCGATCATCGTGACGCCGAGAGCGCGCGCCCATTGGCAGGCAATCAAGCCGATGCCGCCCGCAGCGGCATGGAACAGGATGGTCTCGCCGCCTTTGAGCGGGAACGTCTGACGGAACAGGTATTGCACGGTGAGGCCCTTGAGCATCAGCGTCGCGGCTATCTTGTCGGATACGCCGTCCGGCAGCTTGACCAGCCGGTCTGCCGGCATCACGCGCACTTCCGAATAGGCGCCGAGCGGCCCGCCGCTGTACGCGACGCGGTCGCCGGACCGCACATCGGTGACGCCGGGTCCGACCGCTTCGACGATGCCCGCGCCCTCGGTGCCGAGGCCCGACGGCAGCGCCAGCTTGTACAGGCCGCTACGGTGATAGGTGTCGATGTAGTTCACGCCGATCGCGGTGTGGCGGACCCGCGCTTCGCCCGGTCCGGGCTGGCCGGCTTCGACGCTTTCCCACTGCATCACTTCGGGGCCGCCGTTCTTATGAAAGCGAATCGCATTGGGCATGATCAGTCCTCGAGATCGTCGACGCGCGAGAGTTTACCGCATACCGTCATCGCGCAATGAAGCGGCAGGCCGCTTGCTCTTTCGCGCCGAGTGGGAAACGCGCGCCAACCAGGCGATAGCGCGATCGCCGGATCGATTCAACGATCGCCTTCGATCGTCCCGAATTCGGCGGCGACGCGCACGTACAAAGTGCTGACGCGTTCGCGTCGCAACAATTCCAGCAGAGCGTCGGCTTCGGCGTCGGTGACGACAAATTCGACCGCGATGGTCAGGTCGGCCGCGAGCTCGAAAAAATGCTCCTCGTGCAGGATGCCATGACGCCCGAATCCGGCGATGGCGCGAAATGCCGACCCGCCATGGATGCCGATCTTCTTCGCCTGCTCGAGCAGCCATTCGAAAAGCGCCACATGATGGTGAATGCGGCCTTCGTGCACGTAAAACCGCAATATCGTGCCCTTCATGCGAGCCCTCCCTTCGCACGACCTCGCCAGCCGGTATCCCCGGGCCTTGATCGACGCGGCAGCGTCATCGGCCTCATGCCGGCACCGCCCATGCGTACAACGCGCGAACCAGCAACATGCCGAGAATCGTCGCCGCCACTGAACCGACGACGTGGCTCGCGACGGCGATCGATCCCCACAAGTATTCCTTGCGCAGCAGCAAGGTGACGATCTCGGCGGAGAATGTCGAAAAGGTCGTCAGCCCGCCCAGAAATCCGGTGGTGATCAGCAGGCGCGCTTCAGGCATCACGATAGCGTGCCGTGTCAGCAGCTCCATCGCAAAGCCCATCAGCAATCCGCCGACCAGGTTGGCGGCAAGCGTGCCCAGCGGCAGCGTCGGGAAGAGCGGGTTCAGCAGAATGCCCAGCCACCAGCGCAGCCAAGCACCGACTGCCGCGCCCCCGCCTACCGCAAGAATTCCGCCCCAAGGCATGCCAGGCTCAGCGGATGAATTGATCGACGAATCCTGTGCCCAGGCCCGCTGCGGCGTAGTGCGCGCGGCACATGTCGATTTTGCTGAACACGTCCTCGTACCCGGTTTGGCGGCCAGACTCGTCCAGATAGATCATCGCCCCGGCAATGTTGAAGAAGGTGATCATTTCGGCGCAATCCTCGGGAACGACCAGCGTATGCGTCTCGCCGGGTGGTTCATAGACGAAGCTGCCTTCCTCGGCTACCCATTCGTGCTCGAGATAGCGCCAGCGGCCCTTGATTACGTAACCGACGACGAGCATCGGATGGCGATGCCGGGAAAGGATGCCCGATCGCCGCACCCGCAGCAGATTGCACCAGCCGCCGCTGACGGTGTTGAGCAACAGCGGACGGAACCAGACGTCGGGCGCCTGCGGCACCCAGACGCGCTCGTCGTCGGGCATCGCCGCGATCGCCAGCTCGGGGACGATGCCCCTGGCCGGAAGGATCGCACCTGCGCTCACTGCGCCTTTTTCAGCGCGGCCGCCAGCGCAGCGACTTCACTATCGACATCGAGGTCCTTGGGAAACGGTCTCCCCGCGCGGCGGTACCAGTATCGCGCGTTGCCGAGGTCGCCCTCGACGATGTGCACGATACCGTGCGCCCAGCAACCGAGCTTGGTCTCATCCTGCTGCGCAATCGCATGCGCCTTGTCCCATTCGCCCTTTTTCAGGTGTCGAATCGCGGTGCCTAGCTGCATGGCCATCCCCCTTTTTGTCTTCCGTCCGCGCCTCTCGTGTGGAAGCGATTGTAAATCGCGTCACCGAGGGGTCTTCTCTGGACGAGTGCTTATGCCCGCCATCATACTCATGCCACCAGATAGCCGCCATCGACCGGCAGAATGACTCCGGTGACGAAGGCGGCGGCGGGAGAGCACAGGAATGCCGCGACCATCGCGACCTCCTCGGGCTCGCCCCAGCGCCCCAGCGGCGTCCGCGCCACGACGGCCGCTTTCTTCTGCGGGTCGTCACGGACCGGCTGTGTCATCGCCGTATCGATCCAGCCCGGCGCGACGGCATTGACTCGAATTCCTTCCGGTGCATAAGCCGCCGCGAGCGACTTGGTCAGCTGCGCGACGCCGCCCTTGCTGGCGGCGTATCCGGGCGCGTGCGGGCCGCCGAAGAACGAATACATCGATGCGGTGTTGACGATGCATCCTGCGCTTTTCGCCAGCAGCGGCCGCGCCGCGGCCGCGAGTCGCATCGTTCCGGTCAGATTGACGTCGACGACTTCGGCGAAGACGATGGGATCGTGCTCGGCGGTACGGCGAATAATGCCTGCGCAGTTGATCAATATGTCGAGGCGGGGAAAATCGCGCAGGCATGCTGCGATGGCGGCTACATCGCGCACGTCGAGCCCGATCGCGCGTTCGGCGGCGAAGCCGGCGGTGGCGCGCGCCGCGTCGGCGTCGGCCTGTGACGGCCCGGTGACGGTAACCCTCGCGCCCAGGCGGCTCAGCAAGGCTGCAATTGCGGCGCCGATGCCGCTGGTGCCCCCCGAGACCAATGCTACCCGTTCTTCGAAGAGCCCGCTGCGGAAGGTCTCGCCTGTCATCGGGCTGCGGGAGCCAGCAATGCAGCCACGTCGGCGTGCCGCGGCAGCGGCGCGACTGCACCGTATCCGGTAGTCGCCAACGCCGCCGCGGCATTGGCATAACGTCCCGCCGCAAACGGCGTGTCCCCGGCGACGAGTCTTGCGGCGAACGCACCGTCGAAACAGTCGCCCGCTCCAGTCGCATCGATTGCGTTAACGCGCATGCCGGCGATGCGCTCGCGCGCCTCTCCGGTGGAGATCCAGACGCCTTCGCCGCCCATCTTCAGCGCGACGACCGGCGCGCCTTGAACGTGACACCAATCGAGGATCGCTTCCGGCTGCTCCTTTCCGGACAGCTGAACGGCTTCGTCCAGACTCGGCAGGAACCAGTCGCACAGCGCCATCGTCGCCACGATTACCGCCCGTGCGCGCGGCAGCGGCCAGAGCTTCGGGCGGACGTTGCAATCGAAGGAGATCCTCGCACCAGCCTCGCGCGCCGCGTCGATCGCCGCGAACACCGTGTCGCAGGCACTGGCGCTGATCGCCTGGCTGATGCCCGAGACGTGCAGCACCTTGGCTGATCGAATGACCGGCAGCGGCAGATCTGACGGGCGCATGCGGCTAGCCGCCGAGCCGGCGCGAAGATAGCTGAACTCGTGTCCGCTCGCGCCATGCGTGACAAAGTAGATGCCGGTGCTCGCATCGGCGTCGATCGCCACACCGCTGGCATCGACGCTCTCGCGCTGCCACAGCGCGAGGAACTTGCGGCCAAACGCATCGTCGCCCAAGCGCGTGATGTAGGCGGTCGCGGCGCCGAGCCGCGCCGCGGCAATGACGCAGTTCGACGTGTCGCCGCCGAATCCCTGCAGGTACTGATCGCTCGCGTCGCGTGTCTGGTTGAACTCGAGCAGCGGTTCGCCCAGCGCCACCAGGTCGAAGCGCGCGCCGCTCATTGCTCGCGTCGCAATGCCCGAAAGCCGGCCGCATAGGCGGCGGCCGAGGCACGCACCGTTTCGGCCGAGGCACCCGGCTTGTACAGGTTCGAGCCCGTGCCGAATCCGTCGGCGCCGGCGGCCCAGAACGGCGCCATGTTGTCGGGGCGGATGCCGCCGACTGGAAACACCAGCGTTCCGCGCGGCAGCACGGCGCGCCATGCCTTCAGCACCGCGGGCGACAGCTGCTCGGCCGGAAACATCTTGAGCCCATCGGCACCGGCGTCGAGTGCGGCGAAGGCTTCAGTCGGCGTGGCCACGCCGGGAAGACAGACCAGGCCGCGCCGCTTGGCTTCGCGAACGATCGCGACATCGCCATGCGGCATCACGACAAGCCGTCCGCCGGCATCGGCGACCCGTGCAACATCAGCGACCTTGATCACGGTGCCCGCACCCGTCAGACAGCGCTCGCCGTACTGCTCTGCCAGCCGCTTGATGCTGTCGAAGGGCTCGGGCGAATTCAGCGGCACCTCGAGGATGCGGAAGCCGTGCTCGGTGAGCGCAGACCCGACCGCTGCGATCTCCGAAGGCGTGATTCCGCGCAGCACGGCGACCAGAGGCAGCGGGTTCAGATAATCGGAGAGAGCAGTCGTCATCTCAACAGTCCCGCGTGCCGCGCAATCCGCCACAGCCCGCGCGCTGCGGCGTCTTCCGCACCGATGTCTGCATCGATCCCCGCGATCGCCAATGCCGATCGATACTTATCGACCAGAGCTTGCGCCCCGACCAGAGTCAGGCGTGTAGCGCCGGCACGCATCCTCTCGAGCCAGCGCTTCGCCGCCGCGATCTCGGTGCCGAGCAACAAGCCCGAAAGGTAATCGCCGACGCCCGAAGGCGCAAGTCGATCGGTCAGCGCCAGCGTGCGCGCGCTGAACAAATCGTGGGAGAGCGCCCCGGTGCTGCGAAGACTGTGATGCACGCCGCGCGCGAAAGCCTCTTCGTCACTGCCGGGTTCGGCCAGCCTTCCGAGAATGCTGTGTTCGACCAGCAGCGCATAGAGCTCGCCGGTCATGAATGTCGAAAAAGTCTCGATCCCATCGGGGCCGATAATCGCCCATTTGCTGTGCGTGCCGGGTAGAAGCAGGACTTGCCGCGTCCCGGCATCGCCGGCCAGCGCGCCGAGAATCTGCGTTTCCTCGCCGCGCATGACGTCGGCGATGCCATCGTCATCACGGCATATCAGACCCGGAACGATCGACAGCGCGGTGCCGGGGACGCGAGTCAGCGCTGCCGCTATGGTGTCGAAGTCGGCCGGACAAGCGCAATACGGCGCCTCGATCCAGCCTTGTCGGCTGCCGATCATCCCGCAGGCGATCAAAGGGACGCTTTCGGGAAAACGGTCGCCACGCAGCGTCTTGAGCGCTTGCGCGAATTCACCGCTGGCCACGCGTTGCACGCCCAGCGGTGCGCTGCGCGAATCACGGATAAGGCCCTGACGATCCATCGCATAGACTCGCGTCGAGCTCGTACCCCAATCGATGGCAAGCAAGGCGATGTCCTGCATGGCGGGAAGATTCGAGCGCTGCGTGGCGGAGGTTTTTTGACCGCGGCGATTGGCCGCCGTGCGCGCAGCGAGTCGCACTCTAGAACCGAAACCGCTTCAGGGTCAAGCCGGCGCGAGCAGCTGCACGCCGGGGCTCCGGCGCGAAGCTCGCGCTATCTACCAGCGAGCTGCCGCTTCGTCGTCGCTGGCGCGCGCCTCGACCCAGCGCTCGCCGTCGGGCGTCAGTTCCTTTTTCCAGAACGGCGCCTGGGTCTTCAGGTAGTCGATGATGAATTCGCAGGCGGCGAAGGCATCGCCGCGATGCGCGCTCGAAACCGCGACCAGGACAATCTGGTCGGTCGGCGCGAGCTCGCCGACCCGATGGATGACCACCGCGTCATAGATCAACCAGCGCCGGCGGGCTTCGTCGACGATGCCGTCGAGCGCCTTCTCGGTCATTCCCGGATAATGTTCGAGCGTCAGGGTGCGTACGGTCGCGGCATCGTTTTCATCGCGCACGAGGCCGACGAACGAGGCGACCGCGCCGATCCGCGCGTCACTGCCGCGAAGCAGTGCGATTTCGCGCCCGACATCGAAGTCCTCGGTCTGCACGCGAACGCCCATCGAGAGACTAGCCTCCGGTCACCGGGGGAAACAGCGCCACTTCGTCACCGGTCCTCACCGGTGTGCTGGATTGCGCGATGTCGTGATTGACCGCAACGCGGACTGCGCGCCCGGGTGCCAGCTCGGACGACCACGCGCCGCCGCGGTTGCGCAGCCATGCTAGCAGCGCACCGACATCGGCGACATCTCCCGGCAGCGCGACCCGTTCGCCAGCCGTGCCGAAGCGGTCCCGCAGGCGGGCAAGATAGACGATCTCGACCATGATGGAATCTTAGCGCATCGCCGGCGCGGCGAAACGAAAACGCCGGCGCGAGAGGCGCCGGCGTCGCCTGGGTCCGGCAGCTAGAAGCGGTACTGGACGCCGATAGTGACCTGATCGGATTCGGGAAGAACGCTGACGCTGCTCGTCTCACCGGCAAACCGGCCGAATCGCGAATACTCGACCCGAAGTCCCAGCGCCTGGCTCAGTATGTAGCGCAAGCCGACGCCGTAGTTGACGCCGTCGCGCAAGCGCCGCGGGTCGCCCGGCACCAGGGACGCGCCGGTGAACAGCGGGCGCGAATCGTTTTGCGCATAGCCGAGGCGTCCGTACAACGAAAAACTGTGCAGGAATTCCCAGCTGGTATAGACATCGGCGTTCCAGGCCCGAGTCGATAGGTCGACCAGCCCCAGACCCACGCCCGCCGGGCGGTCGGAGCCGGCCTTGAGGGCGTACTGGTCGCGGCTATTGAAGGCGGCCTCGACCGAAATATCGCTCTTCCAGCGGTACCCGCCGAAGAACAGTGTCTGCTGGGATGCGTCCTCCGCCGCTGGGGTCACAAACCGGTTCCATACGAGCCCTGGCCCGCCCAAAGCCAGCCCGACGGCATCCGCGCCGCTTTGGCGCAGCGAGACGCCGCCGTAGAAGCCCTCCTGGGCGTACAGAGGCAGCGCCGTCCCGATCAGCGCCCCGACGATCGCGAACCTAAGTAGCTGTTTGTTCACGTGTTTTATGCCGTTGTCCCGCCGCTGTACCGCAGTGGTCCACCGGGATGTCCACAGCTTCAACTTACCGCCCGGGCGGGCCCGTGTCAATTTCCATCGTTGCTGTCGGCCGGACGGGCCCGCGCAGTGTTGCAGGCACGCCAAACACCCTCGTCCGTTCGGTCAGACTGCCGTTCGACGCCCGGCGGAGGGGGCTAGTTCCAGGCGGCCGGGGCCGGCAGGCGGCACGAGGCGATAAAGTCCGCGATTCTCGGCACGTCGGCGATATCGAAATGTGGCAACGACGTGGCCAACGCCGCGTCGGTGGCGATCGCGACGATGTGCGGGTCGCCTGGATGCAGCAGCGGCTTGCCGACGCTCGCCCGATAAACCTCTAGCTTGGGAATCGCTGCGGCCTTGAAGCCTTCGACCAGAACCAGATCGCAGGGCGACAGCCGCTGCACGGCCTGCGCGAGCGAGAGCTCGGGTGCGCCGCGCAATTCGTGCATCTGGGCCCAGCGCGCCGCCGACGACACCAGCACTTCCTGACATCCTGCGGCCCGATGGCGGTACGAATCCTTGCCCGGCTGGTCGACATCGAATTCGTGATGCGCATGCTTGATCAGCGAGACGGTAAGACCGAGCGAACCGAAGCGCGGAATCAACTGCTCGATCAGCGTCGTCTTGCCGCTGCCGGACCAGCCGGCGAATCCGAATACCCGCATCACGTTTCCCAAATTCCTTGCAGCGCTGTCTTGTACTGGAGTTCGTTGGCGCGGGCAAGGATTATTGCCACGGGGCAACCAGCAGCCCGACGTCGGCGGCAAGCCCCGGGTGAACAATCGCGCCGTCCCAGACTTGCAGGCCGGCGCGCAAGCCCGCGTCGATGCGAAGCGCTGCCGCGACTCCCTGTCCGGCAAGCCGGTGCACGCATGGAAGCGCCGCTTGTGCCAGCGCCAGCGTCGCGGTGCGCGCGACCAGGGCCGGCATATTCGCCACGCCGTAATGCAGGACGCCTTCAGCGACGAAGGTCGGCGCCGAAATCGAGGTCATGCGCGACGTCTCCCCGATGCCGCCGTGATCGATCCCGACGTCGATGAAGACTGAGCCGGCGCGCATGGCGCGCAGCATCGCGCGCGATACCAGCTTCGGCGAAAGCCGCCCGGGCTCGAGCACCGCGCCGATCAACACGTCGGCTTCCGCGATCGCGGCGGCGAGAGTTTCGGGGTCGCTCAGCGCGGTCGACAGCCGCTCTCCGGCGACGCCTCCGCAACGCGCGCGCAGCAGGCCGAGCCGCGCCTGCTTGCGCGCGAACACGGTCACGGTTGCGCCCAGCGCCAGCACCACCTGCGACGCTTCGCTGCCAACGTTGCCGGCGCCGACGATGACGACTCGGGCCGGAGCGATCGCGTCGACACCGGGCAGCAGTACGCCCGCGCCGCCGCTATCGTTCATCAGCAGCGATGCCGCGATCAGCGGCGCAAGCCGGCCTGCGATGCGCGACATCGGGGCAAGCAGCGGCAGTCCCCCACGACCGTCGCCGACCGTCTCATAGCCGATCAGGCCGATGCGCGCCGCGAGCACCGCGTCGAGCAGCTCGCGATCGCGAGCCAGCTGCGCGAATCCCATTACCGTTGTCGCCGGCTTGAGCAGCGCGATCTCGCCGCGCTGCAGCTCCTTGACCTTGACGACCAACGGGCAATCGAAAGCCGACGCGGCGTCTGCGGCTATGCGCGCGCCTGCCGCGACATACGCCGCATCGCTGAAGCCGACCCTCTCGCCAGCGCCGCGCTCGACCATGATCTGATGGCCCGCGGCGACCAGCGATCGCGCGCCGTCGGGTGTGAGAGCGACGCGGCATTCGCCGTCCTTGCGCTCGCGCGGGACGCCGATACGCATGGGTCCGGCCCGTCAGTGCAGGCTGCGGCTCAACACCGCGTTGATGAATTCGCCCTTGGCATCCGTATAGTCGTTCGAGCTTTCGACGCCCGACTCGAGGATCGCGCGTTTCTTTGCCTGGTAGGCATCGCGCAGCGCCGGATCGGAGCGAAGGACATCGCGAAAGCGATAGAGAGATTGCGCCTCGTCCGAGTCGGCCGCGACGACGTGCATGTGCAGCCGATACACGTGCCCGCGGTGCTCGATCGCACCGACGCGCATCGGCCGGTCGGCGGGGAAAGCATGGCCGGTACGCTGCGGTTGAAAACCCAGGGCATCGATCGTGTCACGCATGGCCTCCAGCCTGCCATAGGGATAAAGCGCCACGAGGTCGATGATGCCCTTGCCGGCGCAACCGGGGATCGCGGTGCTGCCGATATGATCGATGCGCGCCCAAGGCGCCGCGGCTCCGACCAATTCGATGACGCGCCCCGCGACATCGGGTGCGCTGGCGTCGTAGTCGACGTACACAGGCGGTAGGATCGCGTACGGCAGTATCGGCGACATCGCGGGCGCTCGGCTGCTTTTCCTGCGGGCGATTGTAACCTTTATACTCGGGTCGTCTGTCGCCCTGGTTTTGGCGGTTCGGCAATCCAGCCGCGGGCGAGAGTCGAGGAGGTCGTCAATGACCGGTTTATCGTCGGTGGCCCCTTTCGCCGGGTCGGTGGCCGACGCCATCGAGAACATCGTCGCCAGCATTCCAGCGCCGCGCGAGGCGGCGAGCAATGAGCCTGGAAGCGCGGCGCGCGCGCTTGCGCGCAAGTCCGCGACGCGGGCGGCGGCGCTGTCGGGGGCGCTCGCGCTTCCCCCGGGACTGTTCGGCATGCTGACCGTCCTGCCCGACCTCATCGCCATCTGGCGCATCCAGGCGCAGATGGTCTCCGATATCGCGGGCCTGTACGGCAAGGAAGTCGAGTTGACCCGGGCGCACATGGTGTACTGCCTGTTCCGGCACGCGACCAGCCAGGTGGCGCGCGACGTAGTCGTACGCGCCGGCGAGAGGATGGTCATACGGCAGGTGTCGGGTGGAGCGCTGAAGAGCGTATTGACCAGCGTCGGCATGTCGGTGACGCAGCGCGTCGCGGGTACCGCGGCGAGCCGCTGGCTCCCGGTAATCGGCGCGGCCGCGGTTGCCGGCTACGCTTATTACGACACGCTGCAGGTGGCGAAAACCGCGATCAGCTTGCTCGAGACGCGCGACCTGGCGATTCCCGCCTGAAGACGGAAGCGCGCCAATCGCAAGGCTCGCTGCCGGCCGCTCGTCAGCGATGGAAGGCGCGTCCCAGCACCTTGCCTAGATCTTCGACGACCATGGCTGCACCGCCGCCGTCGGCGGTCTGCGCCGTCGCGCCCGCTGTCCGGCCGAGTGCGATTTCGCAGGGGTTGCCGCCGGGGTGCGACAACAGCGACTCGCCGACGATCGATAACCCGCCGGTGTAGGCGGCTGCGCCGATGCGAGCGATGGTGGCGGCGGCCACCGAATCGATCGCGACCGCGGGCGAGGCGAACGGCCCGCGGAAACGAACCAGCTCGGCAACCTGCGGAATGTCCACCGATACGCCCTGCCGGAGTTGCGGCCGGATGGCGAGATCCAGCGTGCGCGTACGGAAGTCCAGCGTGCCGCTCGCGGTGGCGCCGAATTTTTTGGTTTCGAGGCCGATGCTCCGGTCGACTTCCGCGACGCCGTTGTGCAAGGGCAGCCGAATCACCGCGCATTGCAGCTCGGTCGACGGATCGACATTGTGAAACGGATTGACCGTGGCGCCGAGCTTGTTCAGCGGCGAACTCAGATCAACCTTCGTGTTTACCAGCGTCGCCGGCCCGACCAGCGCGATAACCGTCCCGCTCATCGTGCTTTCCCATTGCCTCGGTGTATTCCCGGTGGCGCCGATATCGATCCGGCCATCGGTCTTGCCGCCGCGCACCTCGCGCCTGGCGCCTAATGCCGCGAGCAGTGCGCCCAGGTCCATCCCTTTCATCTGCGCGTGCAGCGCCAATGCGGGCGTCGGTTGATGCGCGGCATCGAGCGACAGATTGGCGATGACGGTGCCGCCGAATGCTGAGGCCTGGAGCGCGGGGACGTCGAGGCGTCCGTCCTGGAGCTTGATCTGCAGCATCAGCTCACCCAGGCGGTTGCCGTCGGAGAGCGCCAGCTCGCCGATGCTGATTTCGCCCTCGGCATCGATGCTGCGCAGCAACGCGATTGGAACGGGCTCGTCGCCGACGCCGTGCGCCGCTACTGCGGTGTGAGCAGCGGCGACAGCTCTCGCCGCGGCGCCCGCAGGTGGCAGATCCGAAAGCGCGAAGCTCGGCGCCGCCAATCGGAAGGTCAGCTTGTTGCGCGGCGTCTGCTGCACGATCGCCGCATCGCCGGTGATGGTGCTCGTTCCCGTCTGCACTGTCATCGCCTCGAGGCCTATCCTGCCACCCTTGACGCTCATCTTCGTCTTCACCGAGGCCTTCTGCCCGTTGACGTCGCCCTGCAGCGTCACCGGATACGGCCATCGACGCTGCAACAGCGCGTCGAGCGGTCCCAGGTCGCCTTCAACCGAGACGGCGATGTCGTCCACCTTGCCGCGGAACTGTGCACTGATCGGTGATTGCGGATCGCGTGCGTGCAGTGACAGCGTTTCGATCGCGATGTTGGTGACCTTGCCGGTGGCGCCATCACGATAGGTCATCGTGCCGTTGCTGATCGTGAGATCGCCGAAGGCAAGACCGCCCGGCGAACGCGCCGCCCCGCCGCCTTCGCCCGACGCGCCGCCGATCTGCCAGTTGCCATTGCCTTTGCCGTCGGTCTCGAGCGATATCGTCGGCTCGATCAGCGCGAAGCGGACGACGTCGACACGGCGCCGGAGCAGCGGGAGCAACGCCACCTGGGCCTCGATGCGCTTCGCGGTCAGCATCTGCGGGGATGATCCCCACGCGGCATTGCCGAGCGCGACGTCGTCTATTACCAGCTTGGGCTCGAGCGAGAGCCTGAGCTCGGCACCACCGCGGATCGTCAACTCACGCCCGGTGGCATCGCGGAAGTGCTGCTGAATCGGGCCGATCAGCTCGTTGGCGTCGAATTTGCGCAGCGTAATGCCGGCCACGACGATCACCAGAAAGAGCAGTCCGCCGAAACCCGCGAGCATTCTCCAGAACAGACGCATGCGCGGATTGTAGCGCGGCTCGGCCGTGCGAAGGCGTCGCCGCCGCCCGACAACGCGAGCTAGCGGTCGCTAACGCAGTGTCGCGTTGAATTTCTCGAGCGCGGCCGCGCCGGGGATGAGCTCCCTGGCGCCAAGCTGATTCAGCGGCGTTTCGACCGTGTTCAGCGCAGTGTGGAGATCGCCGGCGTCAGGATCGAGGTAGAGCAGGCCGGTGACGATCTCTCCGTCGGCATGGCGCCGCTGCAAATAATCCATCGCCGCGATCCTGTCCCTCGGATCGTAGTCTTCGTGCAGCTTGCGCAGGCGCAGAATCGAGCCGTCGTGCTGACGCACCTCGCGAAGGGAGCCCGGTGCGTAGTCGGCCGTGATTTCGGCATGCTGCGGCATGAAGTCCAGCCGGTTGACCGATTCGTTGTGCTCGCGCACGAAATCGTAACTCTTGGTCGACCCGGCGTGATTGTTGAATGCGACGCACGGGCTGATCACGTCGAGAAAGGCGGCCCCCCGGTGCTGCACAGCCGCCTTGATCAGCGGCGTGAGCTGCGTCTTGTCCCCGGAAAAGCTGCGCGCGACAAAGCTCGCGCCGAGCTGCAGCGCCATCATGATCATGTCGATCGGCTCGTCGTTGTTGATCGCCCCGCGCTTGCTTTTCGATCCTTTATCCGCCGTCGCCGAGAATTGCCCTTTGGTCAGTCCGTACACGCCGTTGTTCTCGACGATGTAGACCATGTTGACGCCGCGGCGCATCGAGTGCGCGAACTGGCCGAGCCCGATCGAGGCCGAATCCCCGTCTCCGGATACACCCAGATAGATCAGGTCGCGGTTGGCCAGATTGGCACCCGTCAGCACCGACGGCATGCGACCGTGCACGCTGTTGAAGCCATGCGAGTTGCCGAGAAAATAGGTCGGAGTCTTCGAGGAGCAGCCAATGCCGGAGAGCTTGGCCACCTTGTGCGGCGCGACATCGAGCTCGAAGAACGCCTGGATGATCGCGGCCGAGATCGAGTCGTGGCCGCATCCGGCACACAACGTCGACACCGTTCCTTCGTAGTCGCGATGGGTATAGCCCAGCTTGTTCTTCGGCAGGTCGGGATGGTGGAGCCTGGGTTTGGCCAGATAGGTCATACGTCCTCTGTCATGCTGAGTTCCAGCGCCGATCGAGGCCGCGTCACGGCGCGACCTTGCGCAACGGCGTCACATTGAACATCGCGAGCTTTTCGGCAATTTCGCTGCCGATGAAACGGGCTGTGATCGGCGTACCGTCGTAATGCAGCACCGGCATCAGGCGGGCCGGATCGACGACCAGCTCGTTTACCAGCAGCGACTTGAGCTGCGCGTCGCGATTCTGCTCGACGACAAAGACCTGCTCGTGCGCCGCAATGAAGTCGGCGATGCTGTCGTGAAACGGGAACGCGCGCACGCGCAGCGCGTCGAGGTGAATGCCCTGGCCGGCCAGCGCCGCCAGCGCTTCGTCGATCGCCGGCGCGGTCGAACCGTAGTAGATGACTCCGAAGCGGGTCGCATGGACGGCATCGCGACGCTCCGGTTCGGGTACGAGGCTCTTGGCGGTCTCGAACTTGCGCAGCAGGCGTTCCATGTTGTC
>Ga0207683_10001320_pt1 | contig 22396 bp, 24 predicted proteins | sample KBSM73metaG_FD_184333 | JGI IMG/M metagenome (GOLD analysis project Ga0207683, IMG submission 184333) | Miscanthus rhizosphere microbial communities from Kellogg Biological Station, Michigan, USA - KBS M7-3 metaG (SPAdes) (version 2) | ecosystem: Host-associated > Plants > Roots > Rhizosphere >... | reverse complement strand
ACTGGTTTGAAGGGCGCAACCGGGACGAAAGGATCGACGGGCGCGAAGGGGACGACCGGTGCCAAAGGCGTGACCGGTGCCAAGGGCGTGACCGGTGCCAAGGGCGTGACCGGTGCCAAGGGCGTTACCGGTGCCAAGGGCGTTACCGGTGCCAAGGGCGCAACTGGGGCCAAGGGATCGACCGGCGCGAAGGGCGCCACCGGTTCCAAGGGCGCGACCGGCGCGAAGGGTGTCACCGGCCCCGCAGGGGCGAAGGGCCCGACCGGCTCCAAGGGCACGACCGGCGCAAAGGGCGTCACCGGTTCGAAGGGCGCGACCGGCTCGGGTGGCCCGGCGGGCGCTCAGGGCCCGACCGGTGCCAAGGGCGCAACCGGCGCTAAGGGCGTCACGGGCTCCAAGGGCACGACCGGTTCCAAGGGCGCGACCGGCTCGAAGGGCCCGACGGGCGCCAAGGGTCCGACCGGCTCCAAGGGCGCAACGGGCTCCAAGGGCGCGACCGGTTCCAAGGGAACCACCGGCTCGAAGGGCACCACCGGCACGGCGGGAGTCAACGCCTGGGACGTCGACCTCACCAAGTCGGCCGACCAGACGGTGACGAACAACTCGACCCTCCAGAACGACAGCCAGCTGAGCTTCAGCGTCAACTCCGGCGAGACGTGGTACGTGCAGCTGCTGCTCTCCTACAGCGGCAACAACGCCACCGGCGACTACAAGTGCGGCTTCAGCTTCCCGTCCAGCACGGGCTGGGTTCGGTACGTCGGCGACAGCACCACCGCAGACCTGATCAACGTCTCGACGGGCGTCCGCATCTCGGCTGCGGCCGGCACCGCTGCAATCTCGCTCGGCACCGACGCCCTGGACACGCCGCGCACCTTCATGCTCGAGATGATGATCCGGCCGACCGCCAACGGGACGGTGCAGTTCCAGTTCGCGAACAACACTGCAGCGGCCGGCCGGACGTCGACCACGCGCGCGGGTACGACCCTCGTCGCCCGGAAGCTGGGCTGATGCAGGATCCGCGCCACTCGACCGGAACGACCGGCTGATGGAGAACGCCCTCCCACGACGGCACTCCGACCTGCACGGCGTGCTCCGGCTCCTGGCGGGGCTGGTGCTGGTCGCCGCGGTGATCGTCGGCTGGCTGCAGCTGCGCCACGACGGCTCGGCTCCGGCACCGAAACCAGTCGGCCCTGTCCTGGTCGCGCAGGCTCGCCTGACGCAGTTCGCCGCTTCGGCGGGCCACCCCGTCTTCTGGGCCGGCCCGGAGCACGGCATGTCGTACGAGCTGACGCGGACGCCGAGCGGCCGGGTCTACGTCCGCTACCTCTCGGCGCACACGGTTGCGGGCGACGCGAGGGCGGACTTCCTCACCGTCGGCACCTATCCGAGCGACCACGCATACGCCGACCTCGAGCGAGCCGCGAAGGCGGACGACGTCCTCGCCGCCCGGCTCGACAGCGGGGCGCTGATGGTCGTCGCCAACAAAGCGCCGACGAACGTCTACCTCGCGTATCGGAACCTCCCGTACCAGATCGAGGTGTTCGACCCCTCCGGCGAAACCGCTCGCGAGCTCGCGCTGGCCGGCGAGATCGAGCCGATCCGCTAGGCGCCGGGGCGCCAGAGCGGCTCGTCGCTGCCCGCGTTGGCGGCGCGGGCGAAGATGAAGAGCAGGTCTGAGAGCCGGTTCAAGTAGACCGGAACGAGCGGGCTGATCTCGGTCTCGCGCCCCGCTTCGAGCGCCGCGAGCTCGGCTCGCCTACAGACCGCGCGGGCGAGGTGGAGACGCGCGGCCGCCTCGGTGCCCCCGGGGAGCACGAAGCTCTTCAGCTCCGGAAGCTGTTCGTTGTGCAGGTCACAGAGGCGCTCGAGCTCGTCGACGCTCGCCTGCGTGACGCGGAGCCTGCCGTCGTTCACCGAGAACGGCACCGAGAGGTCGGCGCCGACGTCGAAGAGCTCGTTCTGGATCCGCTCGAGCGGCTCGCGCAGGTCCGGGTCGAGCTCCGGCAGCGCGAGCACCACCCCCAGCTGCGAGTTCAGCTCGTCGACGGCGCCGTAGGCGATGACGCGGCCGTCGAGCTTCGAGACGCGCGAGCCGTCGCCGAGGCTCGTCTCGCCCCGGTCGCCGCCGCGCGTGTAGATCCGCGTCAACCGGACCGGCTCGTCGCGCTTCCTCGGGCTCACGACGCGCCTAGCAGCGATGCGGGTCCGGCAGCGGCACTTTTCACGGTTCCGACACGAAGCCGCGACGGACACGTGACGATTTCGACCATAGGCTGTTGGTGGGCGGGCGTGGTGGGCACCCGCGTCCCGCGCATGAACATCGAGAACCTCATCCCTGCGCGAGCTCCCGCTCCCGGAGCCCGAGGATCGAGCGGGCGATCACGAGGCGCTGGATCTCGCTCGTGCCCTCGTAGATCTCCGTGATCTTCGCGTCACGGTAGTAGCGCTCGACCGGGAACTCCTTCGTGTAGCCGTAGCCCCCGAGGACCTGGATCGCTTCGGCCGTCTGCCGTCGCGCGACCTCCGACGCGAACAGCTTCGCCTTCGCTCCGGCCTCGGCGTGCGGCCGCCCTTCCTGCTTCAGCCACGCCGCGCGGTGGACGAGCAAGCGCGCGGCGTCGATCTCCGTCGCCATGTCGGCCAGCTTCCACTGGATCGCCTGGAAGTCCGCGATCGGCCTGCCGAACTGCCGCCGCTCGCGCGCGTACTCGCGGGCGACGTCGTACGCCGCCTGCGCGATGCCGACCGCCTGGGCGGCAATACCGATCCGCCCGCCGTCGAGCGTCGACATCGCGACGTTGAAGCCCTTGCCTTCCTCGTGCAGCAGCCGGTCGCGACCGACGCGCGCGCCCTCGATGGCCAGGTCGACCGTCGAGGACGAGTTGAGCCCGAGCTTCTCCTCCTCGCGCGTGGCCCGCACCTGGTCGCCGTCGAGGATGAACGCCGACACGCCCTTCGGGCCCGGCGTCTCGGGATCGGTGCGTGCGAACAGGAGCACCGTCCCGCCGAAGCCACCGTTGGTGATCCACTGCTTCGAGCCGGTGATCGTCCACCCGTCGCCGTCCGCGGACGCCGCAGTGCGCAGCGAGCCCGCGTCGGACCCTGCCTCCGGCTCGGTCAGCGCGAACGCGCCGATCGCCTCGCCGCGCGCGAGCGGCGGCACGAAGCGGCTGCGCTGCTCGTCGGTGCCGAATCCGAGGATCGGCAGCGTGACGGCGCTCGTGTGGACCGCAACGGTCACCCCCACGCCGGCGTCGGCCCGTGAGAGCTCCTCGAGCACCAGCACGTACGAGAGGAAATCGGCCCCGGCGCCGCCGTACTCCTCCGGGACGCAGACGCCCATGAAGCCAAGCCCGGCGAGCTTGCCGAACAACTCGCGGGGGAAGCCGTGCGCACGGTCCCACTCGGAGGCGTTCGGCTCGATCTCCGCCTGCGCGAACTCCCGCGCCAGCGCCTGGATCTCCCGCTGGTCGTCGGTGAGGTCGAACCTCATCGGGCGGCGAGTATACGGGCGGTGGCGAATGGGCCAGGCGCCTTCGCCTATAGTCGGGTCCGGTTTGGCTTCAGGGACCGCGCAGGGCACGCTGCCGTGGAGCTGGTACTCCGACCCCGAGCTGCTGCGGCACGAACAGGAGCACATCTTCCGCCGCGGCTGGCAGTACGCGGGGCCGGTGGAGCACGCCGCTCGGCCGGGTGACTTCTTCACGTGCAGCGTCGGGGACGTGCCGGTGGTCGTCACGCGCGACGCAGCGGGCGAGCTCCACGCGCTGCTGAACGTCTGCCGCCACCGCGGCTCGATCGTGGCGCAGGGCAGCGGCAACCGCGCCACGCTGCAGTGTCCGTACCACGCGTGGACGTACGAGCTCGACGGTCGCCTTCGCGCGGCGCCGCGGGCCGGCGAGATCGACGTGGACGACGTCGCGCTCCACGTCCTCGCAGTCGCGACCTGGGGTCCCTTCGTGTTCGTCAACCCGGACCCGGAGGCCGCCCCGCTCGAAAAGCTCCTCGGGCCCGTGCCGCAGCTCGTTCGAGACGGCGGCGTCGATGTCGAGCGGCTCCGGTTCCGCAGACGCGGCGAGTTCGAGCTCGCGTGCAACTGGAAGGTCGCCGTCGAGAACTACCTCGAGTGCTACCACTGCGCCGTGGCCCATCCCGGCTTCAGCGCGATCGTGGACGTCTCGCCCGAGGCGTACCGGCTCGAGACGTTCGCGCTCGGCTCGAGCCAGTTCGGGCCGACGAAGAACGGCGACGGCCCCGTCGAGGGGCAGTTCCACTGGCTCTGGCCCGTGACCAAGCTGTACGCGATGCCGGGGCCCCCGAACGTCGCGATCGGACCGGTGACGCCGGTCGGGCCCGAGCGCACGAGCGGTTTCCTCGACTATTTCTTTCGAGACGACGTCGCCGAGGAGACGATCGACGAGCTGCTGGCGTGGGACGACCAGGTCGGCCTCGAGGACCGCGCACTCGTAGCCTCCGTGCAGAGGGGCGTCCGCTCCGGCGTGCTCGAAGAGGGGCGGCTCCTACCCGCGAGCGAGCGGCTCATCGCGCACTTCCAATCACTTGTGCGGGAGGCGTTGTCGTGAAGGCTGCGGTGCTCGCGTCGGTCGCGCTGACGCTGCTCGCCGCCGGTTGCGGCGGGAGCCCACCGTCCGCCGAGAGCGTCGTCCGTGCCTGGAACGAGGCGCTGAACTCCGACGACAACCGCGGCGCGGCCGACCTGTTCGCGCCCAACGCAGAGGTCGTCCAGGGCGAACAGGTGATCCGGCTACGGACGCACGCGCAAGCGGTCGCGTGGAACTCGGCGCTGCCCTGCTCCGGGAAGATCGTCGCGATCCACAGCAAGGGCGAGACCACGACGGCGACGTTCCTGCTCGGCGACCGGCAGCACAGCCGCTGCGACGGTCCCGGCCAGCGCGCGACTGCGATCTTCCGCGTCGTGAAGGGGAAGATCGTGCTCTGGCATCAGACGGGCACTCCCGTCATGCCACTGAATACGCTGTCGGCGTAACGAGCTCGCGCCGGATTCGCCGCAGCGCGCGCTCCCGCGAGCCGAACGCCTCGACGACCGCGGGGTCGAACTGCTTGCCCGACTGCTCGACCAGCTCACGACCTGCGGCGGCCCAGCTCATCGCGCGCCGGTACGGCCGATCGCTCGTCATCGCGTCCAGCGCGTCGGCGACCGCGAACACGCGCGCCACGACCGGGATGTCGGTCCCGGCCCGGCGGTCCGGGTAGCCCGTGCCGTCCCAGCGCTCGTGGTGCGAGCGGACAACCTCGAGGCCGGTGCCGCGTAGGAACGACACCCCGCGCAGAAGCTGCTCGCCCAGCACCGTGTGCGTCTCCATCAGCCGCCGCTCCGCGGGCGTGAGCGGGCCGGGCTTCTGGAGGATCCGGTCCGGGATCCCGATCTTGCCGACGTCGTGGAGCATGAACCCGTAGGCCACGCCCTCGTCCTCCGCGGTCTCCGGCGCAACGCTCCGCGCGAGCTCGACGGCATAGTGGTGGACGCGCTGGGAGTGCTGTGCGGTGCCGTGATCCTTCGACTCGAGCGCCCCGGCGAGCGCCGTGACCGTCTCGTGGTAGGCGTCCTGGAGAAGGCGGCGCTGGCCGCGCTCGAGCTCCAGCAAGTGGCGCAGGTCGCGCGCGTAGAGGAGCAGCTGCTCGTCCGGCCGCTTCTTGCCCTGCGAGCGGAACGGCAGCCCGTGGAGACCTGCCGCGAGCCGCTCGACCACGGCGAGTAGCTCGAGCGGGCTGAACGGCTTCAAGAGCAGCGCGTCGGCGCCGACCTCCTGCGCGGTCGCCTCGGACGCCGAGTCCGAGCCGGTCAGCAGGACGACCGGGATCTCCCGCGTCGCCCGTGCCGACTTGAGCCGCGCGCAGAGCGAGACGCCGTCGAGGCCCGGCATGCTCACGTCGAGCACGATCGCATCCGGCCGCGCGGCGTCGATCCGCCGCAGGGCGGCCTGGGCGTCGGCGGCCTCGTCGACCTCCACGTCCACGGCCTCGAAGGTCGTGCGGAGGAGGTGGCGGAAACCGGCGTCGTCGTCGACGAGCAGAAGGCGCAGCGGTACCTCCTTATGGGAAAAACTGACGGCTAGAGAGACCTATCGGCCTCTACTGCGAATAGATGAAGAACCCGGCCCCAGACTTGCGGCCCAGTTTCCCTGCAGAAACCAGCTCTTCGAGCAGCGGGCACGGCGCGTAGCGCTCATTTTCGAGCCCCTCGCGGAGCACGTTCATGATCGCGACGCAGGTGTCGAGGCCGATCAGGTCGGCCAGCGCAAGCGGCCCTAGTGGATGCGCGAACCCGAGCTTGGCGATCGTGTCGATCGCCTCCGGCTCCGCGACGCCGTCGTGCAGCGCCCAGACGGCCTCGTTGATGAACGGCATCAGGATCCGGTTCGAGACGAAGCCGGGGAAGTCGTTCGCGACCGCCGGCGTCTTGCCGAGCTCGCGCGCGAGCTCCGTGATCGCCTCGGCGGTCTCGTCGGAGGTCTCCTTGCCGCGGACGACCTCGACCAGCTTCAGCACCGGCACCGGGTTGAAGAAGTGCATGCCGATCACCTTGTCCGCCCGGCTCGTCGCCGCCCCGAGCGTGCTGATCGGGATCGACGAGGTGTTCGAGGCGAGGACCGCCTCCGGCGGCAGCAGCTCGTCGGCGCGACGGAAGAGGTTCGCCTTCACGGCCGCGTCCTCGACGACGGCCTCGATCATCAGGTCGGCCGGGACGAGCTCGTCGACCGGCTCCACGCGCGCAAGGACTTCGTCGGGGTCGGCCCCGCCCTTCTCGGCGAGCCTGGTCAGGCTCCCGCGCATCGTCTCGAGCCCGCGCTCGACGGCGCCGGGCGCGGAGTCGTGGAGCGAGACCCGCCGGCCGGACGCGGCCACGACCTGGGCGATCCCGCCGCCCATCTGGCCCGCGCCGACGACGAGCACGTGCCCGAAGCGCACAGGTCAGACCTCCAGCAGAATCGCGTCGCCCTGGCCGCCGCCGGAGCAGATCGCTGCCAGCCCCAGCCCACCGCCGTTCCGGCGGAGCTCGTGCACCATCGTGCCCACGATCCGGCCGCCGCTCGCGCCGATCGGATGGCCGAGCGCGACCGCGCCGCCGTTGACGTTCACGTTCGCCTCGTCGGCGCCGAGCAGCTTGGTCGAGTTCCAGGCGACGGACGAGAACGCCTCGTTGATCTCGACGCGCTCCACGTCGTCGATCGTCTTGCCGGCACGCTCGAGCGCGATCGCGCCCGCCTTCGCGGGCGTGCGCGCGAGGTAGGCGAAATCGTCGGCCACGTAGCCCTGCGCGAGGATCGTCGCGAGCGGCTCGAGCCCCCGCTGCTTCGCCCACTCCTCCGAGCAGACGATCACGCAGCTCGCGCCGTCGTTGACTCCCGGCGCGTTTCCGGCGGTGGTGGTGCCCTCGGGATCGAATACGGGCTTGAGCGCCGCGAGCTTTTCGACGGTCGTGTCGCGGCGAACCGACTCGTCGGCCGTCACGTCGCCGACCGGAACGATCTCGTCGTCGAAGCGGCCCGCGTCCTGCGCCGCCGCCGCGCGCTCGTGCGACCGGGCCGCCCACGAGTCCTGCTGCTCGCGCGAGATCCCGAGCTCTCGGGCGACGTTCGAGTTCTGCTGGACCATGTGCAGCTGGTCGAACGTCGACGTCAGGCCGTCGTAGACCATCGAGTCGATCAGCTCGCCGTTGCCGAGCCGATAGCCGAAGCGGGCCTTCTTGAGCAGGTACGGCGCGTTGGACATCGACTCCATCCCGCCCGTGACCACGACGTCGACGTCGCCTGTTCGGATCATCGAGTCGGCGATCTCGATCGCGCGGATCGACGACGCACAGACCTTGTTGATCGTGTCCGCAGGCGTCTCCTTCGGCAGGCCCGCGCCGACCGACGCCTGGCGCGCGGGCGCCTGGCCCGCGCCGCCCTGCAGGACCTGGCCCATGATCACGTACTGCGGCTCGTGCGCCTCGACGCCGATGCGCTCGAGTGCGGCCCGGATCGCGATCGAGCCGAGCTCGGTCGCCTCGTAGCCGGCCAGGCCGCCGCCGAGCTTGCCGAAGGGCGTGCGGACGGCCGAGACGATCACCGAGCGGGACATGGAAAAACCCTAGCGAGTGAAGTCGAGGCCGGGCTCGAGCCGGCCTGCAAAGGCCGCGACGAGGCGGACCGACGCCTCGACGTCGTCCAGCGAGACGATCTCGGTCGGCGTGTGGATGTAGCGCGTCGCCAGCGAGATCAGGCCGGTCGCGATGCCGGCGCGGCTGGCGTAGGCGGCGTCCATGTCCGTGTGGGTATCGCCCGCGGAGACGTTGACCGCGTACGGGATCCCCTCGGCCTCGGCCGTCGCCACGAGCAGGTCGAAGACCTTCGGGCTGATGGTCGAGCCGCGGTTGATGATCGGGCCGGCGCCGAGCTTCGCCTCCCCGTCGAGCTTCGGGTCGCCGTCGGGGATGTCGGTCGCGCCGGTGACGTCGACCGCGAGCGCGACCTGCGGCCGCAGCGCGAAGACGCTCGTTCGGGCACCGCCGAAGTCGCCGACCTCTTCCTGCACCGCCGCCACGGCGAGCACGTCCCCTGGCGCGCCGCCGGATTCCGCGACCCGCCGCGCGGCCTCGAGCGCGACGTACGCGCCGAGCCGGTTGTCGAGCGACCGCGACGCGATGCGGCCGGCCGCCAGCTCCACCGGGTCACCCGCGATCACCGCGACGTCGCCGATCTGGAGCAGCTCGAGCGCCTCGGCGCGGTTGCGCGCGCCGACGTCCACGTGCAGGTCGCCGTGCTCGAGCTCCAGCTTCTCGGTCGAGCGCCGCGGTTTCGCCCACTTGCGGCCGACGACGCCCGGAACGCGGCCGTCGCGAGTGACGAGCTCGACGCGCTGGCCGAGCAGCACCTCGGGCCGAATGCCGCCGATCTGCAGCACGGACGCGAAGCCGTCGTCGTCGACGTGCGTGATCATCAGGCCGATCTCGTCGATGTGCCCCAGCACGGCGAGCGACGGCCCCTCGGACGTGCCCGCGACGCGCGCCACGGACGAGCCGAGCGGGTCGCTCGAGACCTCGGCGAACGCCGCCGCGGCCTCACGCCAGACCGCGGCCGGCGCCGTCTCGTAGCCCGACGGGCCGGGCGCGGTGAGCAGGTCTCGCAGCAGCTGCGGAATCGCCATGACCGGGCAGCGTATGCCGTTTGCCGTTCTGCGAGGCGGGAAGCCCGCAGCGCAGACGACGAAAGGAGCTGACATGCCCAGCTGGGTTTGGGTGCTGATCGCAATCGGAATCGTTCTGGTGCTCGCGCTCGTGGCGTGGAACGCGTACGGCACGCGCAGGCGGAAGGGCCTGCAGGACCGCTTCGGCCCGGAATACGACCGCACGGTCGCCGATGCGCCGAGCCGGCGAGAGGCGGAGTCCGAGCTGAGCGAGCGCCAGAAGCGGCGCGACGAGCTCGACATCCGGCCGCTCGAGCCTGACTCACGCGACCGCTACGCGAGCCGCTGGCACAACACACAGGCGAAGTTCGTGGACGCGCCCGAGGACGCGGTCGGGGAGGCCGACACGCTGATCCAGGAAGTCATGCGGGAGCGCGGCTACCCGGTCGAGGACTTCGACCAGCGCGCATCCGACCTCTCGGTCGACCACCCGGAAGTCATCTCGAACTACCGCGCCGCACACGGCATTTCCGTCGCGAACGAGCGCGGCAAGGCCTCGACCGAGGACCTGCGCACAGCGATGGTCCATTACCGCGCGCTGTTCGACGACCTGCTGGAGCGCGCACCGGAGCAGGAGCCTGCAGAAGCGTCCCAGGCGTAGCTGCTTGACGGCCGGCCCCGGGTGCGCCTACCCTGCGTGAGATGACTCTCGCACCGCGCATCTGGGGCTGGGCCTGGCGCCACGAGCGGGGCGGGAGCGTCGCCTGATCTGACCTAGACGCAATCCCGTTCCGCTCTCAGACCTTCCAGCCGGAGGGTCTTTTTGTTTGCCATGAATGCACTCACCGTCATCTCCACCGACCTACTCACTCCGCTCGGGGCCTACCTCCGCCTGCGCGAGGGCGGCCGGGCGAGCTTCCTGCTCGAGTCGGTCGAGAAGGGCCGCCTCGGACGCCACTCGTTCGTCGGCTCGGGCTCTCGCCTGGTGGGCTTCGAGGAGGCCGAGGCGTGCGGGCTGCCGGTCGTCGGCTACCTCGGCTACGAGCACGTCGCGCGGCTCGAGCCGACCGTGCCGGTGCCCGACGACGGGCGCGACCTGCCCGAGAGCCGCTTCGTCGTCGCGGAAACGCTCGTCCGCTTCGACCACGGCCTCGGGATGGCGGAGGTCCTCTGCGGAGACCCGGCCACGGTCGCAGACCTGCTCGAGGCACCCCAGCCCTCGCCCGAGCCGGCGTCGCGGTCGCGTTCCGGCTCGACCCGGCGCCTGCCCTCGCGCCTCGAGTACGAGCGCTCGGTCGTGAAGGCGAAGGAGCACATCCGCGCCGGGGACGTCTTCCAGGTCGTCCTCTCGCAGCGCGCGGAGCGGCCGACCTCGGCCAGCGCGCTCGAGCTCTACCGCTCGCTGCGCCGAGTGAACCCTTCGCCGTACCTGTTCCTGCTCGAGCTCGACGGCCTCGCGCTCGTCGGCTCCTCGCCCGAGACGCTCGTCAAGGCCGAGGGCCGCCGTGCCTCGCTCAACCCGATCGCCGGCACGACCCGGCCTGGGGACGGCGACGCCGAGCGGCTGCTCTCTTCGGAGAAGGATCGCGCCGAGCACGTGATGCTCGTCGACCTCGGGCGCAATGACCTCTCGCGAGTCTGCAAGCCCGGCACCGTGCGGGTCGAGCGCTTCCTCGAGCCGGAGCGCTTCTCGCACGTGACGCACCTCGTCTCCGAGGTCGCAGGCGAGCTGCAGCCGGAGGTCTCGCACTTCGACCTGCTGCGCGCCTGCTTCCCGGCCGGGACGGTCTCCGGCGCGCCGAAGGTACGGGCCATGCAGCTCATCGCGGAGCTGGAGCACTACCGCCGCGGTCCCTACGCCGGCGCGGTGCTCTACGCGCTGCCCGGCGAGGCGCTCGACGCGTGCATCGCGATCCGGACGGTCGTCCTGCACGACGGCGTTGCGCTCCTGCAGGCCGGCGCGGGGATCGTGGCCGACTCCGACCCGGCCGCCGAGCACGACGAGTGCCTGCGCAAGCTGGCCGCGCTCGAGATGGCGATCGAGCTGGCGGAGGCGAGGTCGGCGGCATGATTCTGCTGATCGACAACTACGACTCGTTCACCTACAACCTCGCGCACCTGTTCGGGGAACTCGGCGCGGATGTGGTCGTGCGCCGCAACGACGCGATCGACCCCGACGGGGCCGAGCGGCTTGCGCCGTCGCACCTCGTCGTCTCCCCCGGCCCCGGTCGGCCCGCCGAGGCGGGCGCCACGGTCGAGATCGTGCGCCGGCTCGCGCCGACGACGCCCACGCTCGGCGTCTGCCTCGGCCACCAGGCCGTCGTCGTGGCCTTCGGCGGCGAGGTCGGCCAGGCCAAGCGGCTCGTCCACGGCAAGCCGAGCGAGATCGAGCACGACGGCCGCGGGCTCTTCGACGGCCTGCCCGAGCGGTTCGAGGCTGGCCGCTACCACTCGCTCGCCGCGACGTCGATCCCGGACGTGCTCGAGGTCTCGGCCACCTGCGTCGAGGGCGAGGTGATGGCGGTCCGCCACCGCGAGCTACGGGTCGACGGCGTTCAGTTCCATCCCGAGTCGGTGCTGACGCCGGCGGGGCCGGAGCTGGCGCGCAACTTCCTGGAGGGTGCGCGATGACGGTGCAGCAGGCGCTCGCGCGGCTCCTCGACGGACACGACCTCTCGCGCGAGGAGGCCCGCGAGGTGATGAACGAGATCATGGTCGGCGAGGCGACGCCGGCTCAGATCGGCGGCTTCCTCGTCGCGCTGCGGCTGAAGGGCGAGACGGCAAACGAGATCGCCGGCTGTGCCGAGGCGATGCGGACACACGTGCTCTCGGTGCACCCGAAGCGCGACGACCTGGTCGACACGGCCGGTACCGGCGGCGACGCGGCGCGCACGATCAACATCTCGACCGCGGCGGCTCTAGTCGCGGCGGCCGCGGGCGCAGGAGTGGCGAAGCACGGCAACCGCGCCGTCTCGTCGGCCTCCGGCTCCGCGGACGTCCTCGAGGCGCTCGGCTTCCGGCTCGAGCTGCCGCCGGCACGGATCGAGCGCTCGATCGACGAGCTCGGCTTCGGCTTCCTGTTCGCGCCGACGCACCATCCGGCGATGCGCCACGCGGCGCCCGTGCGGCAGGAGCTGGGGGCGCGGACGGTCTTCAACGTGCTCGGCCCGCTGACGAACCCGGCCGGTGCACGGGCCCAGGTCGTGGGCGTCTATGCACCGTCGCTCGTGCGGACGATCGCCGAGGTGCTGGCCCAGCTCGGCGCACGGCGCGCCTTCGTGGTGCACGGCGCCTCCGGAATCGACGAGCTCTCGCCCGCCGGGCCGAACCTCGTCTGCGAGGTCGTGGACGGCGGTGTGCGCGAGCGCGAGATCGACCCGCTCGAGCTGGGTGTCGAGCGTTGCGCGCCCGAGGAGCTGCGCGGCGGGTCACCTGGCGACAATGCCGAGGCGATCCGCGGCGTCTTCCGCGGCGAGAACGGCGGCAAGCGCTCGGCGATCCTGCTCAACGCCGCCGGCGCGATCGCGGCTTCCGGCCACGCCGCCGACCTGCGCGAAGGCCTCGAGCTCGCGCGCGAGGCGGTCGACTCCGGCGCGGCTCTCGAGCGGCTCGATGCACTCGTCGTGTTCTCGCAGGCCGCGGAGGTGAGCGCCTGATGGGCCGCTTCCGCGACGCGCTTGCCTGCGACGGGCTCGCAGCCATCGCCGAGGTGAAGCGACGGTCGCCGTCGGCAGGCGACCTGCGGCCGGATGCCGATCCCGCCGCGCTCGCCGCCGGCTTCGAGCGCGCCGGCGCGGCGGCCGTGTCGATCCTCGTCGATGAGCGGTTCGCGGGCTCTCCCGCCGACCTCACAGCGGCCCGAGCGGCGGCCAGCCTGCCGCTGCTCGCGAAGGGCTTCTTCTCGGAGCGTGACGAGCTCGAGGAGCTGCGGCGCCTCGGGGCAGACGCGGTGCTTCTGCTCCTGCGCGACCTCGACGACGCGCAGATGCGCACACTGCTCGACGCGGCGGAGGAACTCGGGCTCGACGCGCTCGTCGAGGCGCACGACGCGGAGGAGCTGCGCCGCGGAGTCGAGCTCGACGCGGCCGTGATCGGCGTCAACGCACGTGACCTCTCGACCTTCGAGATCGACCGGCATGCACAGCTGGAGCTCGTCGAGGCGGCGCCGAGCGATCGCGTCGTCGTCGCGGAGAGCGCGATCGCGGCCCGCGCGCACGGCGCCGAGGCGGAGCTCGCCGGCGCCGACGCCATCCTCGTCGGCTCGACGCTGATGCGCGCTCCCGATCCGGCCGCCAAGCTCGAGGAGCTGATCGCGCGGCCGCTCGTCAAGGTCTGTGGGCTGACGCGCGACGAGGACGTGGCAGCCGCGGCCGAGGCCGGCGCCGACCTGGCGGGCTTCATCCTGGCGCGCGAGACTCCGCGGCGCGCGCCGGGCGTGCTGCCCGTGCCGGACACGATGCTGAGCGTGGCGGTGCACGTCGGCGAGATCACCGACGACGGCGCCGACCTGGTCCAGCTCTACCCGCGCGAGAACGGGCACCGTGCACGCGAAGGCACCCTGCTTCGACACGGGCGCGAAGTCGCTCGTGTCGTCGACCGCGAGTGGCAGGCGGACGACCCGGCCCACCTCGAACGGGCACGCGCGGCGGAGGGCCGCGTGATGCTCGCCGGTGGGCTGTCGCCCGAGAACGTCCGCGACGCGATCGAGCGCGTGCGGCCGTGGGCGGTCGACGCGAGCTCGAGCCTCGAGCTCGAGCCCGGAATCAAAGATCACGCGCGCGTGCGCGCGTACGTCGAGGCCGTCCGGTGCAGCTGACCTACGGCGAGTACGGCGGGCGGTTCGTGCCCGAGACGCTGATCCCCGCGCTCGACGAGCTGGAGGCGGGCTGGCGCGACGCGCGGGACGACCCCTCGTTCCGGGCGGAGTTGGACGAGCTCGGCCGCACCTACGCGGGCCGGCCGACGCCGCTCACGCTCGCGGAGCGCTTCGCGCCGGGAAAGCGGCTGTACCTGAAGCGCGAGGACCTGCTCCACACCGGCGCCCACAAGCTGAACAACGCGCTCGGCCAGGCGCTGCTGGCGCTGCGGCTCGGGAAGCGCCGCATCGTCGCCGAGACCGGTGCCGGCCAGCACGGCGTCGCGACCGCCACCGTCTGTGCGCGCTTCGGCCTCGACTGCGTCGTCTACATGGGCTCGGAGGACATGGAGAGACAGCATCCGAATCTCGAGCGGATGGCGTTGCTCGGCGCCGAGGTACGGCCCGTCGAGTTCGGGACGAAGACGCTGAAGGAGGCGACGAGCGAGGCGATTCGGGACTGGATCGCGAACGTCGAGAGCACGCACTACCTGATCGGCTCCTGCGTCGGCCCGGCGCCGTATCCCGAGATCGTGCGCGAGCTCCAGTCGGTGATCGGCCGCGAAGCGCGCGGGCAGATGCTGGACGCCGAGGGACGGCTGCCGGAGATCGCGCTAGCGTGCGTCGGAGGCGGCTCGAATGCGATCGGCCTCTTCGCCGGCTTCGTCGACGATCCCGAGGTGCGGCTCGTCGGCGTCGAGGCCGGCGGCGCGGCGTCGCTCGGGTCAGGTCGTCCGGCCGTGCTGCACGGCTCGCGTTCCTCGGTCCTCGCCGACGAGGACGGGCAGGTGCTCGACGCCGAGTCGATCTCGGCCGGGCTCGACTACCCGGGCGTCGGGCCGGAGCATGCGTTCCTGCGCGACAGCGGCCGCGCGACGTACGTCGGCACGAGCGACGACGAAGCGCTGGACGCGCTCCGCCGGCTGGCGCGGACGGAGGGGATCCTTCCCGCGCTCGAGCCGGCGCACGCGCTTGCGCGGGTCGCCGAGCTCGACGAGGAGCTCGTGCTCGTCTGCCTCTCCGGCCGCGGCGACAAGGACCTGGCCCAGGTCGCGACCCGGTGAGCCCGCCAGCGCACGGGCAGGCGGCGGGACCCATCCCTAGCCCCCACCCACCCGGGGGTTCCGAAGGTAGCGCGGAAAGGCGCACGGGTGTGTCACGGGGGCGTGACGAATCTGTGCCGGTTCGTCCCAAGGCGCTCGTCATCTACCTGATGTGCGGCCCGGACACGCCGGAGCTGGCAGAGGCGGCGGTCGAGGGCGGTGCCGACCTGGTCGAGCTGGGGTTTCCCTTTTCCGATCCGCTCGCGGACGGCCCCGTCGTCCGCCGCGCGGCCGAGCGAGCGCTCGCGCAGGGGATGCGCACCCGCGCCTGCCTCGAATGCCTCGCCGCAACGCGCGAGCGCCTCCCGGACACGCCGCTCGTGCCGATGACCTACTCCTCGCTGCTCGAGGCGCACGGGTGGGAGCGGTTCGCCGACGAGGCCCGCTCCGCCGGCGCGACCAGCCTGATCGTCGCCGACCTGCCCGCCGGCGAGCGGCCGGAGATCCGCCGCGTCCAGCTCGTCGCGCCGACCTCGACCGACGAGCGGCTTGCCCTCGCTGCCGGGAGCACCGACGGCTGGCTCTATCTCGTCACGGTGACCGGCACAACCGGAGCGCGCGACCAGCTCTCCCCCGCGCTCGCCGGTCTCGCCGAGCGCGCACGGGCCCAGACCGAGCTCCCGCTCTACGCAGGCTTCGGCATCTCGACGCCGGATCACGCCCGCGCGGCCGGCGAGCTGGTCGACGGGATCGTCGTCGGCTCGCGCGCTCTGGAGGTTGCGGAGGAGGGCCCCGCGGCCCTTTCGGGCTACGTCGCCTCGCTCCGCGACGCGCTCGACGCGACCTGAAGCACCAGAGATCCGCGTACCTCGCCGCGTCGAAGCCGCTCGAGCGCCTCGTTCGCCTGGGCGAGCGGCACCACGTCGACCTCGGTTCGCACCGGCACGCGCGGGGCCAGCTCGAGGAACTCGCGGCCGTCCTCGCGCGTCAGATTCGCGACCGACCGCACCGACCGCTCTTCCCAGAGGAGCTCGTACGGGAACGACGGGATGTCGCTCATGTGGATCCCGGCGCAGACCACTACGCCGCCCTTTGCCAGCGCGCGGAGCGCGGCCGGCACGAGCTCGCCGGCTGGGGCGAACAGGATCGCTGCGTCCAGCTCCTCCGGCGGCCGCTCGTCGGACCCTCCCGCCCACTCCGCCCCCAGCTCGCGCGCGAACGCCTGGGTCTCCAGGTCACCAGGCCGCGTGAATGCGAACACCCGCCGACCTTGCCAGCGTGCGACCTGCGCGATGAGGTGCGCCGAGGAGCCGAACCCGTAGAGGCCGAGCCGCTCGGCGTCTCCGGCAAGCCGCAGCGCCCGGTAGCCGATCAGGCCGGCGCAGAGGAGCGGCGCCGCGTGCACGTCGTCGTACTCGTCGGGCAGCTCGAGGCAGAAGCGCTCGTCGGCCACCGTCCATTCGGCGTATCCGCCGTCGAGCATGTACCCCGTGAAGCGCGCGCCGTCGCAGAGGTTCTCGCGGCCGCTCAGGCAGTAGCGGCACGTGCCGTCCGTCCAGCCGAGCCAGGGAACGCCGAGCCGCCGACCGTCGGACGCCTCGGCCACGATCTGGTGCCCGATGACGAGCGGGAGCTTCGGGTCGGGGAGCTCCGAGTCGACGACGTGCAGGTCGGTGCGGCAGACAGCGCAGGCACGCACCCGCAGGAGTACCTGGCCTGGACCCGGCTCCGGCTCGGGCAGCTCGCGCTCGACGAGCGGCCTCAGCGGCTGTTCGAGCACCATCGCTCGCACGACCTGTCAGCCTAGGGAACGTGCTCGTCTTCGTCGACGCGAACAACGTCCGGCGCTCACAGTGGCCGAACCTGAGCGACGAGGAGCTCGTCGAGCGCGTCCGGGCCTGGGCGGAGCGGCACGAACACGAGTCGGTGATCGTCTTCGATCGCACGGCGCCCGGCGGGATCGTCGGCTCCGAACGGCTGGACGAGCGCACCACGCTCGTCGGCTCCGGCTCGGAGAGCGCCGACGAGTGGCTGATCGGCGAGGTTCCCGCGCATCCCGGAGCGTGGCTCGTCACGTCCGACCGGGCGCTGCGGGGGTCCGCCGGCGGGAGCGCGGGTCGCGTGGTCGGCGGCGGCTCGTTCCTCCGCGAGCTGGACGATTGAGACCGGCGCGAGCGGGAACGCAACCGCCATGAGCGGGCGAGTGCGCGCAGCCGTGGCCGGCGCTGTGGCGGCCACCGTCTGGGGCATCGCCGAGCCGCTCGACCAGCGACTGCTGCGCTGCGACTACTCGGACGTCGCGGTGCTTGGGAAGGCCGTCACGCGCGGCCCGCATTGGCGTGCCGCCGGCTTCGCGATCCACGCTGCCAACGGCGCCGTCTTCGGGCTCGTGTTCGACGAGCTCCGCCGCCGCGTCCCGGTCGGGCCGCGCAAGCTCGCCGTTGCGATGGCCTTGGCCGAGCACACGGCGCTCTACCCCACCTGCGGGCTGATCGACCGCTACCACCCCGCGCGCGGCGAGCCCGGGATCCCGCCGCTCCTCACGAACCCTCGCGCGTTCGCGCAGGCGACCTGGCGGCACCTGCTGTTCGGCGCGCTGTTGGGAAGGCTCGCCGGATGAAGGCGCTCGCGCTAAGCCTCGCGATCGCCGCGACCGCGGGCAGCACCCCACCGCCGAGCTGGCACCCCGACCTGGCCGATGCGATCCGGTACGCGCAGCACCGCCATGGCGAGATCGCATTCGCGGTGCGGACCCCTGGCGGCGCATGGGGCTGGCACCAGACCGAGATCTTCCCGTCGGCGAGCGTGCTGAAGGCGATGCTGCTCGTCGCCTACCTCGACCGGCCGTCGGTCGAAAGCCGACCGCTGCGCCCGCCCGACCGCGCGCTGCTCGGGCCGATGATCCAGCGGTCCGACAACGCCGCAGCCGGACGCGTGCTCGGCACGGTCGGGCCGGCGCGACTGCGCGCGCTCGCGCACCGCGCCAGGATGCGCCGCTTCACGCCGGTCACCGGCATCTGGGGCCTGAGCCGGATCGACGCCGCCGACCAGGCGCGCTACTTCCTCGACATCGACGAGTACGTCACGCCGCGCCACCGCGCGTATGCGATGCACCTGCTGAACTCGATCACGCCGACCCAGCGCTGGGGGATCGCGCGCGTGAAGCCGACCGGCTGGCGGCTGTACTTCAAGGGCGGCTGGGGCTCCGGTACGGGGTGGGTCGACCACCAGGTCGCACTCCTGACGCGCGGCGACGAACGCGTCTCGGTCGCGATCCTGACCCACCTCGACGGCAGCCAGGCCTACGGCGACGAGACGCTTCGCGGGATCGCGTTGCGGCTGCTCAAAGGCCTACCCGCCGGTTGACGAGAAGTGCTGGTAGTCCGGAGAGCCGGTCCAGCGGCCGCCCCACGGCCAGCCCACTGACGCGAAGGCATTCACGAGCAGGCCGCCGCGAACGGCCATCCCGCGGCGGTAGCGAGAGCGGTCGAGGTAGGCGCGCCCGGCGCGCGGGTGGACGCGGCCGGCTTCGAGGTACGGGTTCTCGACCGGGTTCACGTCGACCGCGAGCCCGTAGGCGTGCACCGACCAGTGCTTCGGCCCCGACGCGACCGCGTAGCGGCAGTTGAACGCGGCGGTGTTGTCGGCGTCGAGCGAGCGCTCGTCGCTGCCGCCGTACGCGTCGATCGGCCGCATGCGCCGGATCGGGAAGCGCGCGGCGTAGAGGCGGGAGAAGACGCTCGTGAGCGGCGAGACAGCGCGGGCGTTCACGACCAGCGTGCCGGTGTGCGCCCGGCCGTCGAATCCCCAGTAGGTCAGCCGCAGGCGCCGCAGCTGGGCCGGCGAGACCGGGCAGCCCGCGTGCCAGGAATGCGGCAGCTGGGCCGCCGTCACGCGCGAGACGGTGTGGCCGAACGGCGGCGCCTGGAGCGCGAGCGCGGCGAGCAGGACGACGGCCATCGTCCGTAGTCTGCAGGCCCGTGAAGCTGCTCGTGCTCACGCTTGCCGTCCTGGCCGCCGGGGTCTCCGTCTCCTCCGGCGCCACGACCTCGACCGCGTGTGCGCCGACCTTCGCGGCGAGGCTGGACACGGGCAGCGCGGCGCAGCTGATCACGGTCGTCGCGCCCAGGCGCGCGTCGACGCAGGGGACGCTGCGACTCTGGACGAGGCGCGCCGGCTGCTGGCGCCAATCGGCCGGGCCGTGGACGGCGTGGCTCGGCGGCAACGGCACCTCGCCGGCCAAGCGCGAGGGCGACCGCCGCACGCCGACCGGCATCTTCGGCTTCCTGCCGACGATGTACGGCCTCTCGCCGAGCCCGGGCGTCCGCTACCGCTACCACCGCGTCGTCTGCGGCGACTGGTGGGTCGAGGACCCGGCCTCGCCGTACTACAACCGCTTCCGCCACGTGCCCTGCGGGTCGCGGCCGCCGTTCCGCACGACCAGCGAGGACATGTCGCGCTCGCCGACGGCCTATCAGCACCTGGCGGTGATCGCCTACAACACGAGCCCGGTCGTGCCCGGCCGCGGCTCCGGGATCTTCTTCCACGTGAGCACCGGCCGTCCGACGCTCGGCTGCGTGAGCCTGCCGCTGCCGCAGCTCGTGGCGACTCTCCGGTGGTTGCGGCCCGCGGCGGCGCCCCTGATCGCGATTGGCACCGCCGCGGACCTGCTGCGCGCCAGCTCGTAGGCACGTCGGCGCGGACGCTGCCTGGCGGGACCCCGCTTCGAGGGAGCTGCGGCTTTCCCACACGGCCGAGTCCGTGTGGGTGCTGATGCCGCCGCGACCGCGCGAAGCGACACTTCGGGCATGAGGACGAGCTACGGCGTGGTCTGGCGGGTCGGCGAGGAACCGCTCGCTCGGGGCAAGCTCGAGCTGCTGCCCCGCGTCCTGCGGCTCGACGGCGTCACGGGCGAGGAGCATGTCGCGCTCGAGATCCCGTACGACGACCTCGACGGCCTCCACGTCGGGCGCACGCCGTCCGAGCGCCTGAACGGCCGCCCGACCGTCGTGCTCGAGCAGCGCGGCCGCGAGCCGGTCGTCGTCTCGGCCGTCGCGCAGGCGGGCGTGATCGCCGAGCTCGCCGAGCACATCGCCAAGCTGACGCTCGACTAGAGCAGCGGCCGCGCGGCACGGGCGGCAACCACGTCCTCGCGAGCGTGCACGACCCAGATCCGAACGGGCGAGTCGGCGGCCGCGACGTCGAGGTCGGGCTCGGCGCCGTCGTTCGCGTCCTCGTCGAGCAGGACCCCGAGAAAGGCGAGCCGTGAGCACACCCAGTCGCGGACGCCAGCAGATCCCTCGCCGATTCCACCGGTGAAGACGAGCGCGTCCAGCCCGCCAAGCGCCGCAGCCATCGCGGCGACCGAGGCGGTGACCCGGTAGCAGAAGACGACCAACGCGAGCCCCGCCCCGGGCTCGCGCAAGGCCTCCAGCTCCTCGACCCGGGTCGTGCCGCCGAGCGCGAGCAGCCCGGACTCGTGCTGAAGCGCCTGTTCGAGCGACTCGGGGGTCTCGGCTCCTCGGCGGAGCAGGTAGAGCAGGATCTCGGGATCGATCGACCCCGGCCGCGTGGCCATCGGCACGCCCTCGAGCGGCGTGAAGCCCATCGTCGTGTCCACCGACCCGCCGTCCAGCACGGCCGTCACCGAGCAGCCGCCCCCCAGGTGGCACACGACCAGGCGCGGCACCGGCACGCGCTCCGCCGACCACTCGACCGAGAGGCCGTGGAAGCCGTACCGGCGGATCCCGTGCTCCTCGCGCCATCGGCGCGGAATCGCGTACGTCGAGGCCGCCTCGGGGATCGTCGCGTGGAAGGCGGTGTCGAAGACCGCGACGTGTGGAACGCCGGGGAGCTCGGCACGGGCCTCGTCGATCGCCTTCAGCGCAGGCCGGTTGTGCAGCGGCGCCAGCTCCGTCGCGCGGTCGAGCTCCGCGCGCACCCCGTCGTCGATCACGAGCGGCTCGCGCAGGTGCGGCCCACCGTGCACGACCCGGTGGACGACGCCGTCCACCTCGGGCGCCTCGGCAACGGAGGCCACCGGCGCGGTCGAGTCGTCCTCGCCCACGACCGACAGCTTCAGCGACGTCGAACCGGCATTGACGACCAGCAGGTTCAGCCGGGCCACGTCCAGCCGGCGATCTCGGGGTCGTCCTCCCCGTGCTCGCGCGTGTACGCGCGGGCGCGCAGGCGGCGGTCCTCGAGCTCCTGGCGCAGCGGACCGCAGGTGTTCGCGAGGCGGGGCACCCGGTCGAGCACGTCGATCGCGAGGTGGAAGCGGTCGAGGTCGTTGAGCATGACCATGTCGAACGGCGTCGTCGTCGTGCCCTCTTCCTTGTAGCCGCGCACATGGAGGTTGTCGTGGTTACGGCGCCGGTAGGTGAGTCGGTGGATCAGCCACGGGTAGCCGTGGTAGGCGAAGACGACCGGCCGGTCGGTGGTGAAGATGGCGTCGAACTCGCTCTCGGGCAGCCCGTGGGGGTGCTCGGTCTCCTGCTGCAGGCGCATCAGGTCGACGACATTGACGACCCGCACCTTGAGGTCGTGTAGGCGCTCGCGCAGCAGTGCCGTGGCGGCGAGCGTCTCCAGCGTCGGGATGTCGCCGCAGCAGGCGAGCACGACGTCGGGCTCGGCGCCGGCATCGTTCGAGGCCCACTCCCAGATCCCGATGCCGCGCGTGCAGTGGACGATCGCGTCGTCCATCGAGAGGTAGTTCAGCGCCGGCTGCTTGCCCGCGACGATCACGTTCACGTAGTTGCGGCTGCGCAGGCAGTGGTCGCCGACCGACAGCAGGCAGTTCGCGTCCGGCGGCAGGTAGACGCGGATCACGTCGGCCTTCTTGTTGACGACGTGGTCGATGAAGCCTGGGTCCTGGTGCGAGAAGCCGTTGTGGTCCTGGCGCCAGACGTGCGACGAGAGCAGGTAGTTGAGGGACCCGATCGGGCGGCGCCACGGGATCTTCCGCGTCACCTTCAGCCACTTCGCGTGCTGGTTGAACATCGAGTCGACGATGTGGATGAAGGCCTCGTAGCAGTTGAAAAGGCCGTGCCTGCCGGTGAGCAGGTAGCCCTCGAGCCAGCCCTGGCAGAGGTGTTCGCTCAGCACCTCGATCGCCTGTCCCTGCGGGGCGAGGTCCTCGTCCGTCGGCAGGATCTCGGCCTCCCACTGGCGCGAGGTCGCGGCGAAGACGTCGGCGAGGCGATTCGAGGCGGTCTCGTCCGGCCCGAACACGCGGAAGTTGTCGGGGTTGCGCTCGACCACGTCGCGCAGGAACCCGCCGAGCACGCGCGTCGCCTCGCTGAAGGTCGTGCCCGGCTGGTCGACCTCGACCGCGTAGTCGCGGAAGTCG
>Ga0207683_10001317_pt1 | contig 22408 bp, 20 predicted proteins | sample KBSM73metaG_FD_184333 | JGI IMG/M metagenome (GOLD analysis project Ga0207683, IMG submission 184333) | Miscanthus rhizosphere microbial communities from Kellogg Biological Station, Michigan, USA - KBS M7-3 metaG (SPAdes) (version 2) | ecosystem: Host-associated > Plants > Roots > Rhizosphere >... | reverse complement strand
CGCGAGTGCGACGATCTCGATCTTGCTGCCGCCCAGGTCGATGCCGAGACGTATCATTGACGAGGCCATGGCGGATCGCTGATGATTGCCGGACTATTCGGGTGGACCAGACAGGAGCAAAGATGGAAATCCGGAGGAGATTGTACTTTGTCGGCACGTTCGCGTTGCTGCTCACGCCGGTGCCGGCCGCGGCGCAGCTCAATGTGCTGTGCCCGATGGCCGCCGAGTGGTGCAGCCTCGCCGCCACCGAATTCGAAAAGGCGACCGGCATCAAGCCATCGATGACGCTGAAAGGATCCGGTGAGTCGTTTGCGCAGGTGGCTGCCGAGAAGGCGAATCCGAAGCTCGACATCTGGTTCGGCGGCACCGGCGATCCTCATCTGCAGGCCGCCGAGCTCGATCTGACGATGCCCTACAAGTCGCCGCTGCTCGACCAGTTGCAGCCGTGGGCCAAGAAGCAAGCCGAGCAGTCGGGGTACAAGACGGTCGGCCTCTACCTCGGCGTCCTGGGCATCGGCTACAACACCGAGCTGGTGGCGAAAAAGAAGCTGCCGCCGCCAGCCTGCTGGAAGGACCTCGCCAAGCCGATTTACGCGGGGGACGTGCAGATGGCCAATCCGAATGCGTCGGGAACCGCGTACACCGCCATCGCTACTCTGGTCCAGGTGTTTGGTGAAGAAGATGCGTTCAAGCTACTGAAGGACATGCACAAGAACATCAGCTCGTACTCACGCCAGGGCGTCGGACCGATCAAGGCGACGGCGCGCGGTGAAAACATGGTCGCGGTGGCATTCATTCATGACGTCGTCACCGAAGCGCAGGGTGGATTCCCGGTGAAAAGCGTCGCGCCTTGCGAAGGCACCGGCTACGAGATCGGCTCGATGTCGATCATCAAGGGGGCGCGCAATCTGGAAAACGCGCGCAAGTTCTACGACTGGGCGCTGACCCCTGCCGCCCAGGCTCTTGCCGCACAGGCCAAGTCGTACCAGCTGCCGTCGAACGTAGGCTCGCCCGTCTCGCCGCTTTCGCCCAAGCCGGCAGAGATAAAGCTGATCGACTACAACTTCGCCAAGTACGGGGCTTCCGCCGAGCGCAAGCGCCTGCTCGAGCGTTGGGAGCGCGAAGTCGGCAGCACGCCCAAATGAGGCTCGTCGCTTCCGGAACACACCTGCTGCGCCGATCGCTGGCGCTGGCCGTCTGTAGCATCGCCGCAGCGATGCTGCCGACCCCCGCAGCGGCGCAAGGCACGCTGGCGATGTACTGCAGCTCGCCGAATACCGCCTGGTGCCAGGGCATGGCGACCGGATTCGAAAGGGTCACGGGCGTCAAGGTCGCGGTCACGCAAAAGGCGACCGGCGAATTGTTCGCGCAGATCAAGGCGGAGCGTGCCAATCCGAAAGGTGACATCTGGTGGGCCGGGCCGGGCGACGCGTTTCTGCAGGCAGCCGAGGAAGGCTTGCTCGAGACTTACCGGTCGCCGAACCTCGGACAACTGCACGACTGGGCGCGCCGCGAAGCGGAGTTGTCGCAATACCGCGTTGCCGGTGTTTACGGCGGCATCCTGGCACTTGGCTATAACACCGAGGTCTTCGCCCGAAAAAAACTCCCAGTGCCCAAATGCTGGAAGGACCTGACCGACCCCGTCTACAAGGGTGAAGTCATGCTGTCGAACCCGAATTCCTCGGGCACGTCCTACATGATGCTGGCGACGCTGGTCCAGATCTTCGGCGAAGACGAAGCGTTTCGCTACATGAAGTCGCTTAATGCCAACGTCAATCAATACGCTCGTTCGGGCATCGGCCCGATGGCCGCGGTGATCCGCGGCGAAAGCGGCATCGGCAGCACGGTGCTGCACGGCGTGATCAACGAAATCATGCGCGGCTTTCCGGTCAAGCCGATACTGCCATGCGAGGGGGTCGGCTACGAGGTCGGGTCGATGGCGATCATCAAGGGCGCGCGTAACCTGGAAAACGCCAAGAAATTCTTCGACTGGGCGCTGACGCCGGAAGGGCAGCAGATCGGGCTCGACATCAAGGAGTACGCGATACCCACCAACCGCGCAGTCCCGCTGCCTCCGCAAGTGCCGAGTCTCACCGACATCAAGCTGATCAATTACGACACAGCCAAGTACGGTTCGGCGGTGGAGCGCAAGCGCCTGCTCGAGCGCTGGGAACGAGAGATCAACTCGGCCGCGAAATGACGCCGCTCTCCGGAGCATGAGTCCGCGGCGCAAGGCGATTGCGCTCTGGCTCGCCGTCGGAGCGGTGGGGTTCCTGGCGATTCCCTGGTACGCGCTGCAGGATTCGATCCTTTCCGGCGCGTGGCTGCGCCATTATTCGGCCAGGGAGAACGCGCCGGCGCTGCTGCAGGGTTTGCGCCACGGGCGGGTCTGGCTGCTCGCGATCGGGGCGATGCTGCTGCTCGCGGCCCCGCTGCTCTCGCCCGGTATCGCGCGCAGATTTCGCGCGCGGGGGCTGTTGCTGATCGGCGCCGCAGGGTTCGTCATTCTCGCCGTCCAGGGCTTCGCCATCGGCCCGCAAGGCTGGGCGTTCGATTCGCTCACCGGGCTATTCGGCGCCCTTTCGACCGGCCAGTACGGCATGGGCTGGGGCGCGACGCTCGCTGCCACATCGTTCGCGATGCTGTTCGCGCTGGGGCTCGCCGAAAGCGGCCTTTTCAACGGCGACGCCTTCATCGCAAGCAGCGTCGTCGCGATCGCGCTTTCGGTGGTGATCTTCACCTTCTTCCCGGTCCTCACGATCCTGGCGAGCGCATTCGAGGATGGGAGCGGCGCTTTTTCGGCGATGGCGTTCTTCAACCGCCTGTTCACGGCCAAGATCTGGACCCTGGCGTGCCTGTCGGGCGGCGGGCGCTGCGGCGTGGCGTGGAACACGCTGCTGCTCGCGCTGCTGTGCGCGGTCGGCTGCACAGCCCTGGGACTTGCCTTCGCGCTGATCGTCACGCGCACCAACTTCCGCTACAAGCGAATGCTGCGCGCGCTGTCGGTGCTGCCCATCATCACGCCACCCTTCGTGATCGGGCTCGGATTGATTCTGATGTTCGGCCGCGCCGGGCTGATCAATCAATGGCTCGAGTGGGGATTCGGCATCGAGCCCTCGCGCTGGATCTACGGGCTCCCGGGGCTGGTGCTCGCGCAGATTTTTTCGTTCACGCCGATCGCTTTCCTGGTGCTGATCGGCGTGGTCGAAGGCGTATCGCCGAGCATCGAAGAGGCGGCGCAGACCTTGCGCGCCAGCCGCTGGCGAACTTTCATCGACGTATCGCTGCCGCTGATGCGGCCGGGACTGGCGAACGCCTTCCTGATCAGCTTCATCGAGTCGATCGCGGATTTCGGCAACCCGATTGTCCTCGGCGGCAACTTCGGCGTGCTCGCGACCGAGGTCTTCTTTTCGGTCGTCGGCGCGCAGCTCGACCAGGGGCGCGCCGCGACGCTGGGCATATTGCTGCTGCTGTTCGCGCTGGCCGCCTTTTTCGCACAGCGTCGCGTGCTTGGACGCAAGGTCTATACCGCGCTGGCCGGCAAAGGAGATGCAGGCCTGCCGACACCGCTGCCGACCGGCGTGCGCCGCGCCTGCTATGCGGTGGCGCTGCCATGGGCAGCGCTGACAATGGCGATCTACGCGATGGCGATGCTTGGCGGCTTTGTCGAGCAATGGGGCCGCAATTACACGCCGACCCTGAAGCACTATGCGAAGGCGTTCTCGATCGAGTGGGTCAACCACGGCATCATCTGGTCCGGCACCGCATGGAGCTCGTTCTGGACCACGGTCGAGCTCTCGGCGATCGCTGCGCCGATCACCGCGGTCCTCGGGATCCTGACCGCGTACATACTGACCCGGCATCGATTCGCCGGCCGGGCGGCCTTCGAGTTCGGCACCATGTTGTCGTTCGCGATTCCTGGCACGGTGATCGGCGTCTCGTACATCCTTGCCTTCAATGTCCCGCCGATCGAGATCACCGGCACCGCGCTGGTGCTGATCGTCTGCAACGTGTTCCGCAACATGCCGGTAGGCGTGCGCGCCGGCATCGCCTCGATGGCGCAGATTGACCGAAGCCTCGACGAGGCGTCGACGACGCTGGGCGCGCGCGGCGCGACGACGCTCAAGCGCGTGCTGCTGCCGCTGCTCAAGCCGGCGATCATCGCGGCGCTGGTATACAGCTTCGTTCGCTCGATGACGACCTTGTCGGCGATCATCTTCCTTGTGTCGGCGGAATACGAATGGGCGACGACGTACATCATCAACCGGGTTACCAACGGCGATTACGGCGTCGCTATCGCCTACTGCTCGGTGCTGATCGTGCTGATGCTCGCGGTGATCTGGATCATCCAGCGGATGGTCGGCGAACGCACGCTCGGCCGGCGCACGGCCGGCGCAGATGCCGGCATGGCACAATTGAGCGCGACAGCCGCGTGAGCGAAAAATGAAAGCCGCAGCGATCGAATTTCGTCAGGTCAGCAAGTTCTACGGCGAAGTCGCCGCCGTGCGGGACATCTCGTTCACGATCGCGGCCAGTACGCTGGTTACGCTGCTCGGCCCTTCGGGCTGCGGCAAGACCACCACCTTGCGCATGATCGCCGGGCTCGAACTACCGACGGCGGGCAGCATCCTGATCGGCGGCGAGGACGTCACGCACGTTCCCGCGGCCGAGCGCGACGTGTCGATGGTATTCCAGAGCTACGCGCTGTTTCCGCACATGAGCGTCATCGAGAACGTCGGCTACGGCGTAGCCGTGGCCGGACGGCCGAAGGACGAAGTGCAAAGCCGGGCCAAAGCCGCTATGGCGACGGTCGGTCTTACCGGTTTCGATGCGCGGCTGCCATCCGAGCTCTCGGGCGGGCAGCAGCAGCGCGTCGCCGTCGCCCGTGCGCTGGTGCTCGAGCCGGCCGTGCTGCTGTTCGACGAACCGCTGTCGAATCTCGACGCCCGGCTGCGACGGCAGATGCGCGAGGAAATCCGCGATCTGCAGCAGCGGCTGTCGCTCACCGTCGTCTACGTCACCCATGACCAGTCCGAGGCGATGGCCGTATCGGATCGCATCATCGTGATGAACAAAGCCGCCATCGCCCAGGAAGGCGCGCCGCGCGAGCTCTACGAGCAGCCGCGCGACGTCTTTGTCGCCGGCTTCATGGGCGACGCCAATCGCGTACGCGGCACCTTGGCGCGTGTGGACGCCGCGCTGGGCGAGCTCTCGATCGGGCCGCTGAAGCTCAGGCTTCCGCACAGGGGCCTCTCCGGCGAAGTCGATGTCGCGGTCCGGCCCGAGGCGATCGAGCTCGCGCTGCCCGGCGAACATGGACTTGCCGGAACGGTGCGCAAGGCCGCGTACATCGGCGGGGTAATGGAGTACACGATAAGTACCGCTGTGGGCGATCTGTTCGTCGTCAACATGGCAGTCGATCGGCCGCTTTCCGCCGGCGCCGAGGTGATGCTGAAGCTCGCCAACCACGGCGTCGTACCGATCGCCGGCGTATGATCGGCGCCGAGCTCTCCGCCCGAGCAGACTTCGCGCGCCGCCTCGCGCGTGAAGCCGGAGCGCTGGCCAGGCGCTACTTTCTGCGCGAAATCGCGTTCGAGGCCCAAAGCAAGGGTCCGCAGGACTGGGTGAGCGTGGCCGATCTCGCGGTCGAGGAGCTGATACGCCGGCGTCTGGAGGAGGCGTTTCCCGGCGACACCGTTTACGGCGAGGAAGGCGGTGGCGAGCTCGGTACGCACGCGTGGCTGGTCGACCCGATCGATGGCACGCTCAATTTCGTGCACGGCGTGCGCTACTGGTGTGTGTCGATCGCTTTCGCCGTCGCCGGCGAGCGCCGCATCGGCGTCGTCTACGATCCTTCGCTCGACGAGCTCTTCTGGGCAGCCAAAGGCGGCGGCGCATGGAGCGATGCCACCCGCATTCACGTCGCGCCGCGCGACAGGCTGGATTACGCGCTGGTGTGCGTCGGCTACGTACCGCGCCACCCGCTGGAAGAGCACCTGAGAGTCAAGCGCCTGCTGCACGAAGCGGGTGCCGCGGTGAAGGACATGGGTGCGGGCGCGCTGATGCTGGCACACGTCGCCGCCGGACGCTACGACGCCTTTCTCGAGCCGCATATGAATGCCTGGGACGCGCTGGCCGGCCTGTTGCTGATCGACGAGGCCGGCGGCCGCGCGCTGCCGTATCCGGGTGCGGGCGGACTGCCGTCGGGCGGACCGGTGCTCGCCGCGGCACCCGGCATTTTCGACGCGCTGGCCCGACTGCTGCAGCGTGCTGCCGCGGCCGGCTGACTGCGACCGCGGGCACGAATCCTTGACGCGCGTACTCGCCGTCCTGCTGCTGCTTGCAACGCTGGGCGGCTGGCACTGGTGGACGAGCGAGCGCCAGGTGCATCGGCCGCCGGGCATCGTGGCACCCGACGAGCCGGTGCAGGTCGACCTCGATCCGCCGCAGACATTCGCGGCCAACGGTTACACGATGGTCAAGCGGGCCCGGTTCGACATCACCGCACGGCTGCTGCGCAAGGAGCGCTACCGAATCGACGCCGAAGCGGGGCTCGCGCCGTTCGATCTGGGCGTCGGTTGGGGCCCGCTGTCGGACAGCGAGATCCTCGACCAGCTGGAGTTCAGCCAGATGGGCCGCTTTTTTTACTGGAATCCGAAGCGGGCGGATTTTCCGCTATCGCCACGGATGGCGATCACGCATCTGGCGCAGATCCACGTCATTCCCGCCAGTGCCGACGTGGCCGCGCGGCTGTCCAGCCTGCGGCCCGGCCAGGTCGTTTCCGCGCACGGATTTCTGGTCGACGTGCGCGGTCCCGGGGGCTTCGCCTGGAATACGTCGTTGCGGCGCGACGATACCGGCGGCGGCGCTTGCGAGATCCTGTGGGCGGAAGCGATCGAATCCGACTAAGGCCCGCTCAAGGCGGCGAGCAGAACGCGATCCCTTCGTAGAGCCACCCGTCGGCGATCATCGAGATGACCTCGCTCTTGCTGGTCAGGTAGCGATGGTCGACCTGCCCGCCCATGAAATTGTTGTACACGCGCATGACCGGGACGCGGTTGGCCGGGCAATCGCCGCTCATTGGCGGATCTTCGGAAAATGGCATGCCTTCGTATATCCACGCCGGACTGGCAGCGATGAAAGCGCATTCAACCGGGTCTATCGTGTAGAAATGCGCGTAGGGCCCCGGGCCCGGCTTGCCGAAGAAGCGGCACACGGGAACGCCGTGACCGGAATCGGTCGACCATGACTTGAACGCGAATCCCGTGCGAGCCCAGCCAGGCAGCAGCCCGGCGTCGAGCACTGCGGCCTCCGTCGGCGCCGCCGTCAGAAAATAGTCGCCGAGCGCCGCACCGAAGTATTCGATCGTGTCGAGCTCGCCCTGCAGCAGCGACGCCGGCGCCGTGTAGTCGCGCACCAGAAAGTCATTGCCGCCGCCGCGCACCGTCGTCATCCGGGCGATCCGGACCCGCGCCGCGCGATCGTCGTTGACGTGGGCGGCGAGGAAGGTCATCGACCAGGTGAAGATATCGTCGGTGCTCGGCAGGTCGAAGCCGTGATCGACACCCGCCAGCACGACCACATCGCGCGATCCGGCCATACGGTCGACACCCTCCACCGTCGTCTCCAGCGGCGCCGTGACATCGGCGCCTCCGGATATGGCGAGAAACGGCGTCGCGATGCCATCGAGTCCGCTCTGATCGCGGCCGAACGCGGGCAAGAACGGCTGTCCGAGATACGGCACGTAGCCGACGATCGCCTTGAGCCGCGGATCGGCGAGCACCTGCTTGGACGACATGCCGACGGTGATCGTCAGCTTGGCGCCCGTCATCAGCAGCAGTGATTCGCCGCCCTGGCTGCCGCCGAATCCGCCGACTCGATTGACGTCAAGATGATCGCGATATTGAGGGTGCGCGAACAGGTAATCGAGCGAGCGCGACAGCGACAGCGGGCGCAGCGCCTGCATTTCGACGAACGTGCCGAAGTGCAGCAGCGCATAGAGAAAGTCGGAGAGATTCTCGATCTTGACGTCAGTGAAGCGCGGGTCGCCGTGAAACGGCGCGACGACCACATAGCCGTAGCTCGCCAGCCTGGTCAGCGCCGCGATGTAGTCGCTGGAGATCGGGCTGCCGACGAGGCCGTGCGAAAACAGCAGCACCGGCCAGCGCGCATTCGCGTCGGCGAAGATCGGCGGCTGAGCACCCTGCTGCATATGGGGCACCGGCGCTCCCGACGGCAACGGATAGTCGGAGTACGGATTGTCGGCCGTCGTCGGGTAGCAGACGAGCAAGGCAAAGGGAACCTGCTGCGTAGCGCGATTGGTGTAGAGCTCGCGATCGTCTGGGACCGTGACGTTGACGACCAGCGCGTCCGCCGGGTCAGCCAGTAATTGCGTGACGTAGCGCTCGCGGTTGCCGTCGGGGTAGCCTTCCCAGTAGTTCTGCGCGCTTTCGCCGGGCTGCACGCGGCTGAAGTCCTGCGCGATGTTGCTGCAGCCCACGGCGTACGGTCCCGGCGGCAGCGGATCGACGACGGCCAGCGAGTCGGCGTGCGTCGACGCGGTGTACAGAGGAAAGCAGAGCGCAGCGACCAAGGCAAGCGCGCGCGCAACAGATCGAATCATCGGAACGGTTCCAGTCAAATCGGCCCGAGTTACGACCCCGTGCCATCGGCTGGGTTCCCGCGATCGGCCTCGATGACTCGAATGACCCGCCGGACGGCGCAGCGGCCGGCGATTTCAGTCAAAACTGCGCGTCGGCCAGCGCGAGCACCGCTTCGCTGCCCAGCGTGATCGCCTGCGACCATGCAGCGGCCTGCGGCAGCAGGCAATCGGCGTAAAAGCGCGCCGTAGCGATCTTGCCGCGATAGAAATCGGCATCTCCGCCGCCTTCGGCGAGCCGCGCCGACGCCGCGCGCGCGCCGCGCGCCAGCTGCCATCCGCCGGCGACCAGCCCCCAGAGGCGCAAATAGGGAACCGATGCGGCATGCGCTGCGCGCGTCGCGCCCGAGAAAGCCGGAACGACCCAATCGACCGCCTGCCGAAGCGCCGTGTTGGCCGCAGTCAGCTCGGCGCCGATGCGTTTCAAGTCAGCGTCGCCCGACGCGGAGAGCTCGGATGCGACCTTGGCGATGTCGGCGCAAACCGCGCGCGCCACCGCGCCTCCGTCGCGCGCCGTCTTGCGTCCGACCAGATCGTTGGCCTGGATCGCCGTCGTGCCTTCGTAAATGGTCGTGATTCGCGCGTCACGATAATCCTGCGCGGCGCCGGTCTCCTCGATGAAGCCCATGCCGCCGTGCACCTGGACGCCGAGGTAGGTGACTTCCTGCGCGAGCTCGGTGCTCCATCCCTTGACGATCGGTATCATCAGATCGACGAACGCCTGGTGCTGCTTGCGGGCTTCGGCGTCCGTGTGCCGGCGCGCGTTGTCGATTGCAGCGCCGGTGACGTAGGCGACGGCGCGCATCGCCTCCGTTTGCGCCTTCATCGTCAGCAACATGCGGCGGACGTCCGGATGCTGCAGGATGGTCGCCGTCGGCGTCGCCCGGTCCAGGCCCGGCGCCCTGCCCTGCACGCGATCGCGCGCATAGGCACGCGCCCGCTGATAGGCGCGCTCGGCGATGCCGATCCCTTCGATGCCGACCGAAAAGCGCGCGAGATTCATCATGATGAACATGTATTCGAGGCCGCGATTCTCCTCGCCGACCAGGTAGCCGACGGCGCCGCCATGGTCGCCGTAAGCGAGCACCGCCGTCGGACTCGCGTGGATGCCAAGCTTGTGCTCGATCGAGACGCAATGCACGTCGTTGCGCTCGCCCAGGCCGCCGTCGGCGTCGACCAGGAATTTCGGCACGACGAAAAGCGATATGCCCTTGACGCCTTCGGGCGCGGTCGGTGTCCGCGCCAGCACCAGATGCACGATATTGTCGGTGTAGTCCTGCTCGCCGTAGGTGATGAAGATCTTCTGGCCGTAGACGCGGAAGCTGCCGTCGGGCTGTGGCACCGCACGCGTGCGCACGGCGGCAAGATCGGAGCCTGCCTGCGACTCGGTCAGGTTCATCGTCCCCGTCCAGACGCCGGCGACCATCTTGTCGAGGAACATCGCCTTCAGCGCGTCCGATCCGCAGAGCTCCAGCGCCTCGATCGCGCCCTGGGTCAGCAGCGGGCACAACGCGAACGCCATATTGGCACCGTGCCACATTTCCTCGACCGCCGTGGCGACCAGTTGCGGCAGGCCCTGGCCGCCGTGCTCGGGGTTCTTGGTCAGGCCGTTCCAGCCGTTTTCGGCAAAGCGCCGGTAGGCCTCCTTGAATCCCGCCGGCGTCCTGACGATTCCGCCTTCCCGCCACTGCGCGCCTTCGCGGTCGCCGGCGGCGTTCAAAGGATCGAGCACTTCGGTCGCGAACCTGGCCGCTTCCTCGAGGATCGCGTCGACGGTATCGTGAGTCGCGTCCTCGAACCCGGGCAGCTTGCCGACCTGATCGAGGCCGGCGAGCTCGCGCAGGACGAAGCGGATCTCCGTGAGCGGCGCGCGATAGGCGCTCATCAGAGCTCGGCGGTCAGCGCGGGAACGATTTCGAACAGATCGCCGACCAGGCCGTAGTCGGCGATCTGGAATATCGGCGCCTCGGCGTCCTTGTTGATCGCGACAATCACCTTGCTGTCCTTCATGCCGGCCAGATGCTGGATCGCGCCGGAGATGCCGATCGCGATATACAGATCCGGGGCGACGATCTTGCCCGTCTGGCCGACCTGGTAATCGTTCGGCACGTATCCGGCGTCGACCGCCGCGCGCGAGGCGCCGATCGCAGCGTGCAACTTGTCAGCCAGCGCCTCGAGCATTTTGAAATTCTCGCCGTTCTGCATCCCTCTCCCGCCCGAAATGACGACCCGCGCACTGGTGAGCTCGGGACGGCTGGATCGGGTGAGCTCCTGGCCAAGCACCCGGGTGAGGCCCGTATCGGCCGGCGCGGTCACGCTTTCGACGGGCGCCGTGCCGCCGCTGGCCGCGACCGGATCGAATCCCGTTGTCCGCACGGTGATGACTTTTTTCGCGTCCTTCGACTGCACGGTGGCAAAGGCGTTGCCGGCGTAGATCGGACGCACGAAGGTATCGGGCCCTTCGACGGCGACGATGTCGGAGATCTGCGCGACGTCGAGCAGCGCCGCGATCCGCGGGGCGGCATTCTTGCCGAAGCCCGTTGCGGGCAGCAGGATATGGCCGTACGGCGCCGCCAGCCCCGCGACCAGCGCGGCCAGGTTCTCCGCCGTCTGCGCGGCGAGCTGCGCTCCATCGGCGTGCAGCACCTTGGCGATTCCGCCCACCTGCGCCGCGGCAGCGGCCGCGCTCGCAGCGTTGTGCCCGGCTACCAGCAGATGCACGTCGCCGCCGATCTTTTGCGCAGCGGCGACCGTATTGAGCGTCGCGCTCTTCAGCGCCGCGTGGTCGTGCTCGGCGACGACGAGGATCATGGGGGCTAGTGTCCTGTCCCGTAAGTTCCGAAGATAAAGGAGCGGATGAAATCGGGTGCCAGGCAAGGCGCGCGGCCGAAGGCGTACCCCGTGGTACGGTGAGGCCGCGCAACGCCGCATGGCGCCCGCGCATTGGCCAATGAGCGCCGCGAACTATCGAGCGAACTTACGGGACAGAACACTAGATTACCTTGGCTTCGTTGCGGAGCTTCGCGACCAGCTCCTTGACGTCGGCCACCTTGCCGCCGCCCTTGCGCTTCGCCGGCTCGACGACCTTGAGTGTCGTAAGCCGCGGCGCGACATCGACGCCCAGCGCATCCGGCGTCGTCGTCTCCAGCGGCTTTTTCTTCGCCTTCATGATGTTGGGCAGGGTCGCGTAGCGCGGCTCGTTCAGGCGCAGGTCGGTGGTGATGATCGCCGGCAGCTTCATCGCAATGGTCTCCATGCCGCCGTCGATCTCACGCCTGACGGTGACGCTGTCGCCGGCGACATCGACCTTGGAAGCGAATGTCGCCTGCGCCCAGCCGAGCAGCGCCGCGAGCATCTGCCCGGTCTGGTTGGCGTCGTCGTCGATCGCCTGCTTGCCCAGTATCACCAGCTGCGGCGCTTCCTTCGCGACCAGCGCGCGCAACAGCTTCGCGACCGCCAGCGGCTGCAGCTCGACACCGGTCTCGACCAGGATCGCGCGGTCGGCGCCCAGCGCCAAAGCGGTGCGCAGCGTCTCCTGGCATGACGCCATGCCGCAGGACACGGCGACGATTTCGCCGGCGATGCCTTTTTCCTTCAGCCGGACGGCTTCCTCGACGGCGATTTCGTCGAATGGGTTCATCGACATCTTTACGTTGGCGAGGTCGACGCCGCTGCCGTCAGGCTTGACCCGCACCTTGACGTTGAAATCGACAACCCGCTTGACCGGGACCAGGATTTTCATTGCTTGCGAAAGGCGTGGGAGTGCGCGATGACGCCGCGTCCGACGGTGCCGCGCGGTGGCGTGATTATAGCGTGAATTGCCTGACGCGCCGCCGCGCTGCCGGCACCGGATTTGATGCAGGAACTCGCGTTAGCCGCGCCGGCGCGGCGCCGCGGCTAACGCAGGACTATGCCGTCAGCGGTGTACGTCACATTGCGGATTGGCCCCGTCGATCGCGCCGCGCCAGCTCAGCACGTTGTTGTCGCGTATCGGATCGGGCACGACGCGATCCGGGTCGGCGACGACGTCGATCCGGGTCACATCCGCAGCGGGTATCGAGGTTGAGTTGAGTGCGAGCACCGCATTGCTGGCGACGTTGAGCCGGAGGTAGCGCACTGCTTCGAAGCGTTCCTCCGCGCCGCCTTGGGTCGTCACCGTCGCGGCGACGCGAAAGGCCGCCATGTCGCCGGAAAACGGGACACGGTAGATGTCTTCGGCACCCATGTTGCGCACGCTGGCCAGCACGATCAGCCGGCCGTCGGCGTCGCGGCGACAGCTGATCGAGTCGAGCCTGAGGTCGGCGCGACGATCCTCGCTATACATCGGGAATCCGAACATCGTGTAATCGGGGTACGTGAGCTTGGTCGGGAAGCGAAACGGACGCACCGGAATCTCGTCGTAAACGGTGCTCGAGAAACGCTCTCCCTCGTAGGTCAAGATTTGGCAGCCGGCCAGCACCGCGACTGCGGCGATGAGTCCCATCCTGGCGATCGAGCGCATGTTTTTCTCCCTGGGACCGTTGTCCTGCGCTGCAGCACCGGTCCTAATCGACGGCGGCCGGAAAGCCGCCGTCATCCTTATGGCAGCGTCATAATGCGGTGCCGGCGCCTGGAGGTCAACTCCTGCCGGATGGCGGCGGGCACCTGGGGGGTGTTAAGCCTAGTCGCAGCGCGGCTGGTGATCCCGCACCAGGGCGTCCAGGGAGGCATACAGCGCTTCGTCGCCGGAGAGCTCTCGCGCCGCCAGCGCCCGGGCTTCGCCCTCGGCCAGCGGCAGGCCCGCTTCGGTCCAGGCCTTGACCCCTTGCAGGCCGCCGCGCTCGTAGCGCGCCTCGAGCTCGGGTTGGCCGCTGCGGTACCAGGATCGCTTGACCCCGTGTGGTTTGCTGTCCACATAGGGCGCCTCGGATTTCGGTCGCAGCTCGCGGCCGCTGCCGCGAGTCGTATACCACAGCGCGATCGTGCCGCTGCGGGCGTCGTCGCTATAGGGTATGACGCCGATCCGCGCCCCGTCGCCGGTCCAGAAGATGAACGTACCGGTCCTCCGGCCCAGGGCGAATGCGCCGACCGCGCGCAAACGGCCGTCCGCCTGATAGAGCTCGTAGGCGCCGTTTGGGACGCGGTCGCGGCAGGCGCCCACGGCTTCGAGCTGCTGCGCACCGGCGCCAGTGATAAAGGCCGACAGCGCCAAGCCCAAGCCGCCGCAGGCTAGGCTGTGCGCCGCGCCCACCAGGCCGCGATCTCGCCGACGATGCCGCGACGGAACGCGAGAACGCAGACGACGAAAATGGCGCCGGTGATGATCGTCACCCATTCGCCGAACCCTGCCAGATAATTTTCCAGACCGGCGATGACAAACGCGCCCACGACCGGCCCGAAAATCGTGCCCATGCCGCCGAGCAGGGTCATCAGCACCACTTCGCCCGACATCGACCAGTGCACGTCCGTCAGCGAGGCCAGCTGAAAGACGATCGCCTTGGTCGCTCCCGCCAGACCCGCCAGCGTCGCCGAAAGGACGAACGCAAGCAGCTTGTAACGGTCGGCGTCGTACCCCAGCGAGATCGCCCGCGGCTCGTTTTCGCGGATCGCCTTGAGCACCTGGCCGAACGGCGAGTGGATGATCCGGTAGATCAGCAGAAAAGCGGCGATGAATATCGTCAGCACCGTGTAGTAGATCGCCAGCGGCTGCGACAGATCGATGATGCCGAAAAGGTGCCCGCGCGGCACCGCCTGGATGCCGTCTTCACCATGGGTGAACGGCGTCTGCAGATAGAAGAAATACATCATCTGGGCTACGGCCAGCGTGATCATCGCGAAGTAGATACCCTGGCGCCGGATCGCGAGCGCTCCGACCACCGCGCCGAGCACCGCGGCGGCCGCGGTTCCCGTCGCGATCGCGAGCTCCGGCGGAAATCCCCATACTTTCGCCGCGTAGGCGCAGACATAGCCGGCCGTGCCGAGAAACATCGCGTGACCGAACGAAAGCAGACCGCCGAAACCTAGCAGCAGATTGAATGCGCAGGCGAACAACGCAAAGCACAGCGCCTTCATCAGGAACACCGGATAGATGCCGACCAGAGGTGCGATCGCGAGCGCCGCAGCCATCAGCGCGGTGCCGATCACCATCGTCGCGTGTGGTCCGCGCCAGGGCGACACGGCTTCAGTCGCGACCGACATCTAGCGCTCGCGCCCGAACAGGCCGGCTGGTCGGACCATCAGCACGATCACCATCACCACGAATATGACGGTGTTCGACGCCTCGGGGTAGAAGTACTTGGTCAGGCCTTCGACGACGCCGAGCCCGAAGCCGGTAAGGATCGCGCCCATGATCGACCCCATGCCGCCGATCACGACGACGGCGAAGACGACGATGATCATGTCCGCGCCCATCAGCGGGTTGACCTGGTAGATCGGCGCGGCCATCACACCGGCGAGGGCGGCAAGGCCTACGCCGAAGCCGAAGGTCAGCGTGATCATCCGGGGCACATTCACGCCGAACGCCTGCACCAGCGCCGGATTCTCGGTCGCCGCACGCAGGTAGCTGCCGAGCTTGGTGCGCTCGATCACGTACCAGGTCGAGAAGCATACGACCAGGGATGCGACGATCACCCAGCCGCGGTAGATCGGCAGGAACATGAAACCGAGATTCATGCCGCCGGTAAGCTCCGATGGGATCTGGTACGGCAGCCCCGACGAGCCGAACTCGTTGCGGAACAGGCCCTGGATGATCAGCGCCAATCCGAACGTAAGCAGCAATCCGTACAGGTGATCGAGCTTGTACAGCCGCGCCAGCATCGTGCGCTCGATCAACATGCCGATCGCGCCGACGGCGATGGGCGCGAGGAGCAGCGCCCACCAATAGCCGACCCCGGCTTTGTTCAGCAGGAACCACGCACAGAACGCGCCCATCATGTATTGGGCGCCGTGCGTGAAATTGATGATGTTGAGCAGGCCGAAAATCACCGCCAGGCCGAGCGACAGCATCGCGTAGAACGCGCCGTTGATAAGCCCGATCAGCAGCTGGCCGAAGAGTGCCTGCAATTAGATCCCCGAGATGCTTACAGCACGAGGGAAGACGCAATCATTATCCGTCGCGCCGGATGCTTGCCGCGCAACAATCAAAGCCGGGGCGGCGCGGCGGATAACTGCTCGCGTTGAGGGGCGCCGTCCGGCGCCCCTCAACGCTTCGCTTCCAGTAACCACCGGTGGCGTCATTTAACTAACGAGCACCCTCCGTCGGCGAGCGGCCGGAAGGCCTGGTCGGCGGGAATCGTCGCGCGCACCTTGTAGTAGTCCCATGGGTATTTCGATTCCGCCGGCTTCTTGACCTCCATCAGATACGCCTGGTGGATCTTGCGGCCGTCGACGCGGATCGTGCCTTTGCCGAACAGCGGATCGTCGGTCGGCATTTCTTTCATCTTGGCAACGACCTTGGTGCCGTCGTCGCTCTTCAACGCTTCGACCGCCTTCAGATAGTGCAGCAGCGACGCGTAGACTCCGGCGTGCACCATCGTCGGGTGGATGCCCTTGTCGACCGCGGCGAAACGCTTGGCGAAGGCGCGCGTCTGGTCGTTCGTGTCCCAGTAGAACGTGTTGGTGACGATCAAGCCCTGCGCCGTCGCCAGCCCGAGCGCGTGGACGTCGGTGAGGAAGACCAGCAGCCCTGCCAGGTTCTGGCCGCCCTTGACGATGCCGAACTCGGCGGCGCCCTTGATCGAGTTGGTCGTGTCGCCGCCGGCGTTGGCCAGCCCGATGATCTTCGCCTTCGACGCCTGCGCCTGCAACAGGAAAGAGCTGAAATCCTGCGTGTTCAGCGGATGCCTGACTTTGCCCAGCACCTTGCCGCCGTTCTTGAGCACGACGGCTTCGGTGTCGCGCTCCAGCGCCAGTCCGAACGCGTAGTCGGCAGTCAGGAAGAACCAGGTGTCGCCGCCGGATTTGACGATCGCACCGCCGGTGCCGTTGGCGAGCATCCAGGTGTCGTAGGTCCAGTGCACGGTATTGGGCGAGCATGCCTTGCCGGTCAAATCCGACGAGGCCGGACCGTTGGCCAGGAACACCTTGCCCTTGTCGCGGGTGATCTGATTGACCGCGAGCGCGACGCCGGAATTCGGAACGTCGACGATGACGTCGACCTTGTCGACGTCGTACCACTGGCGCGCGATGCTGGAGCCCACGTCGGGCTTGTTCTGGTGGTCGGCGGAGATGATCTCGACTTTGTAGCCGCGTTTTTCGATGCCCGAATCCTCGACGGCCATCCGCGCCGCCGCGACCGAGCCAGCGCCGGCCAAATCGGTGTACAGGCTCGACATGTCGGACAGGACGCCGATCTTGATCATGTTGTCGGAAATTTGCGCCTGCGCGGCGCCGGCGGCGAATGCGCCGGCCATCGCCAGGGCAAGTAGACTGCGTTTGAATGCGTTCATCAGATTTCCTCTCTAAGAACTGCGACGGCAAAAGGCTTGTGGCTCAGACGCCAAGGTACTCGTGCAGCTTCGGCATTTTCGCATCAAGCTCGGAATTGGCAATCATGTCGATAATACGTCCGTGCTCCATCACGTAGTGACGATCGGCGACGGTCGCGGCAAAGTGGAAGTTCTGCTCGACCAGCAGGATCGTGAAGCCCCGGGCCTTCAGCTGGACGATAGTACGGCCGATCTGCTGGACGATCACGGGGGCCAGGCCCTCGGTCGGCTCGTCGAGCAGCAGCAGGTGCGCACCGGTGCGCAGGATGCGGCCGATCGCCAGCATCTGCTGCTCGCCGCCGGAAAGCTTCGTGCCCTGGCTGGCGCGGCGCTCGGCGAGGTTGGGAAACAGCTGGTAGATCTGCTCGACAGCAAGGCCACCGTCCCGCACCTTCGGCGGCAACATCAGGTTCTCCTCGACGCTCAAGCTCGAGAAGATACCGCGCTCCTCGGGACACCAGGCGATACCCAGTCGTGCGATTCGGTTCGACGCCAGGTTCACCGTCTGCTGATTCTCGAACAGGATCGAACCCTCGCGCTTCGGTACGACTCCCATGATCGCCTTGAGCGTCGTCGTCTTGCCGGCGCCGTTGCGCCCCAGCAAGGTCACGACCTCGCCTTGCGCAACGTCGAAGTCGACGCCATGCAGAATATGCGACTCGCCGTACCACGCCTGCAGGTTGCGCACCGCAAGCAGAGGCGCATTGGCTTCTCTCGGACGCAGTGCCGCTTCAGGCATGAACGCCGCCGAGATAAGCCTCGATGACCGCCGGATTCCTCGACACCGACGCGTAATCGCCTTTGGCCAGGACTTCGCCGCGGGCCAGGACGGTGATGTGATCCGACAGGGTCGACACCACCGACAGGTTGTGCTCGACCATCAGCACTGTCCTGTTGGCGGAGACTTTGCGGATCAGCGCCGCGATGCGGTCGACGTCCTCGTGCGTCATGCCGGCCGTGGGCTCATCCAGCAGCAGCATTTCAGGATCGAGCGCCAGGGTCGTGGCTATCTCGAGCGCGCGCTTCCTGCCATAGGAAAGCTCGACAGCGGTCTGGTTTTCGAATTTTTCCAATCCGACCGCATCGATCAGTTCGCGGGCGCGCGCGTCCAGCTCGCGCAACACGCGCTCCGATCGCCAGAAATCGAGCGAGCGGCCGCGCTTCCTCTGCAGTGCCACCCGCACGTTTTCGCGCACGGTCAAATGCGGAAACACCGCCGATATCTGGAACGAGCGAACCAGTCCCATCCGCGCTATCGCGGCCGGCCGCGACCCGGTGATCTCCCCGCCCTTGTAGAAAATCTGGCCGCGCGTTGGCGTCAGGAAATGCGTCAGCAGGTTGAAGCAGGTGGTCTTTCCGGCCCCGTTGGGTCCGATCAGCGCATGTATCGTCCCGCGTCGCACCTGCAGATCGACGCCATTGACGGCGACAAAACCCTTGAACTCCTTGGTCAGCCCGCGAGTTTCGAGAATGATGTCTTCGGCCATGCGCGGTCCGGCCACACGGGCTGCCCGGACCCTCCCTGTCGTCGTGTCGGACGATTATCCGGGCCGCAACGCTGGTTGGCAATCGAAACCCGGCCGTGGGGACCGCATCGAGACCGCACCAACGCGCTGGCTCAGTCGTCCCAGCGCGGCTTGCGTTTGTCGACGAATGCTGCCACGCCTTCCTGAGCGTCCTGCCCCAGCATGTTCTGTGTGATTACCTCGCTCGCATCGGCATACGCTTCGACCAGGTGCTGCTCCAGCTGCCGGTAGAAGAATTTCTTGCCGGCGGCCAGCACGCGGCGGGGCTTGCCCATCAAAACCTGCGCCAGCGCGGCCACCTCGGCATCGAGTTCTCCCGGCGGCGCGACGCGATTGACCAATCCCCAGGCGAGCGCGGTAGGCGCATCGATGAATTCACCGGTCATCACCATCTCGAACGCACGCTTGGCGGCGATGTTGCGCGACACCGGCACACCGGGTGTCGCACAGAAGAGCCCGAAATCGATGCCCGAGGTGGCGAAGCGGGCGTCGGCGGCGGCGACCGCCATGTCGGCGGCGGCTACCAGCTGGCACCCGGCGGCCGTCGCGATGCCGTGCACCTTCGCGATCACCGGTTGCGGCAGACGGCGCAGGCTGAGCATCACGTCGCAGCAGCTTCGGAACAGGCCGCCGATGAACTCCTCGGTGGAGTTCGCCAGCATTTCCTTCAGGTCATGGCCCGGGCAGAATGCCCGTCCGGCACCGGCGAGCACGACGATGCGCACAGAGTCGTCCCGTCCGATCGCATCGAGCGCGATCTGCAGCTCGCTCAGCATCGCGCGGTTGATGGCGTTGAACTGCGCCGGCCGGTTCAGGGTCAGCGTGGCGACGCCGCCGGCGTCGGAGCGCAGCACCGTCGCCTCGGCCGCGGATTCGAACGGAGGAGGATTCATCGCGGCAACCTACTCGATTGCGCTGGTCGAGCGGACGCGCTCGCGCAGCACGAATTTCTGGATCTTGCCGGTCGACGTCTTGGGCAGCTCGCCGAAGATCACGCGCTTCGGCGCCTTGAAACGCGCTAGAAGGGTGCGGCAATGCTCGATCAACTCGGCCTCGGTGACCGCTACGCCGGCCTTGATCTCGACGAACGCGCATGGCGTCTCGCCCCACTTCGGGTCGGGCTGAGCCACCACGGCGGCGGCGAGCACGGCCGGGTGGTGATAGAGCGCGTCCTCGACCTCGATCGAGCTGATGTTCTCGCCACCCGAGATGATGACGTCCTTCGAGCGGTCCTTGATCTTGACGTAGCCGTCCGGCTGCAGCACCGCGAGATCGCCGGAGTGAAACCAGCCGCCGTCGAAGGCCTCTTCGGTGGCTGTGGCGTTCTTCAGGTAGCCCTTCATCGTGATATTGCCGCGGAACATGATCTCGCCCATCGTTTCGCCATCGCGCGGGACCACGGTCATCGTCTCGGGATCCATCACGGTCATGCCTTCCTCGCAGGTATAGCGCACACCCTGGCGGCCGTTGCGCTCGGCCTGCGCGCCTACGTCGAGCGCACTCCACTCCGCGTGCTTGGCGCACACCGAAGCCGGGCCGTAGGTCTCGGTCAGGCCATAGACATGCGTGATGTCGAACCCCATCAGCTGCATGCCTTCGATCACCGACGCGGGCGGCGCTGCCGCCGCGACCAGGCAGCTGACCTGGTGCGTGATCCCCTGCTTCCACTCCGCTGGCGCATTGATCAGCATCGCGTGCACGATCGGCGCGCCGCAGTAGTGCGTCACCCGGTGCGCGCGAATCGCATCGAGGACGGGCTTGGCCTCGACTTTGCGCAGGCAGACGTTGGTACCGGCGTTGGCCGCCATCGTCCAGGCAAAGCACCAGCCGTTGCAATGGAACATCGGCAAGGTCCACAAATAGACCGAATGCCGCGGCATGCCCCAGTCGATGATGTTGGACAGCGCATTCAGGTAAGCGCCGCGATGATGGTAGACGACGCCCTTCGGATTACCGGTCGTGCCCGACGTGTAGTTGAGCGCGATCGCCGACCATTCGTCCGCGGGCAGCCGCCAGTCGAAGTCCGGATCGCCCCCTTCGAGGAATGCTTCGTAGTCGAGCTGGCCGAGTTTGGCGCCGCCCGGGCCGATCGGATCGACGATATCGATGACCATCGGCTTTTGCTCGAGTTTTTGCAGCGCCCCGCTGACGATAGGCGCGAATTCGGTGTCGGTCAGCAGCACCTTCGCTTCGCCATGGCCGAGCATGAATGCGATCGCGTCGGCGTCCAGGCGCGTATTGAGCGTATTGAGCACGGCGCCGCTCATCGGCACGCCGAAATGCGCCTCGACCATCTCCGGCGTATTCGCCGCCATCACCGCGACCGTCTCGCCGGGTTCGACGCCGGCGCGCACCAGCGCCGAGGCCAGGCGCCTCGAGCGCGCGTACGTTTCCGCCCAGGTCAGGCGTCGGTCGCCATGGATGACCGCGATCTGCTGCGGATACGTGTCGGCCGTGCGCGCGATCAGCGAGATCGGGGACAGCGGCGCGTAATTGGCGGCGTTCTTGTCGAGGCCGTGCTCGTAAGGGCTGGACTTGGGCATCGCGGACCGTGCGGCGTGTTCTTCGAAGACCGCAGCGACATGGTAACCAATCCATCCGAAAACACAATTGCGAGGCGGCGCCGGATGCCTCGGGGCTTTGCAGCGAGCGATACCGGCTTGCTCCAGTGCAGCGAATTCACTATGCTGGCCGCTCCCACATTCGCGACGGGCACGGCAAGCGATGGGCCACCGGTTATCGAAAATCGTTACTCGGACCGGCGATGCCGGAACGACGGGCCTGGGCGATGGTTCGCGCGTCGCCAAGGATTCCCCGCGCATCGACGCCATCGGTGCGGTCGACGAGCTCAATTCGAATCTGGGTGTGCTCCTCGCCGAAGATCTGCCGCCAGCGGTCGCCGACTGCCTGACCGACGTGCAGCACGATCTGTTCGATCTGGGCGGCGAGCTGTCGATTCCCGGCTACAACGCGGTGAGCGACGCGCACGTCGAGCGGCTCGAGTCCGCGGTCGAGCGCTTCAACGCCGATTTGAAGCCGCTGAAGGAATTCATCCTGCCGGCCGGAACGCGCGCCGCCAGCCTGGCGCATGTCGGGCGCACGGTCTGCCGGCGCGCCGAGCGGGGGCTGGTGCGGCTCGCGCAGACCGATACGGTGGGCGAGCCGGCGCGAAAGTATCTGAACCGGCTGTCCGACCTTCTGTTCGTACTGGCGCGCGTGCTCAATCGCAGCGCCGAGCGCGAAGATGTTCTGTGGCGCAAGGATCGCCGCCATGCCGAATAATTGCGTGGTCGCGCGGCTGCGCCGCGGGGCGCGAGGGTGCTGATGGCCGTCGATCCCGCGCAGCAGCTGGAGCGCAGTGCGCGCCTGATGGATCTCCTTGCGCGCACGGCGCTGGCCGATCAGACGGCATTCGAACAGCTCTACCGCCTGACCTCACCGCATCTGTATGGGGTCGCGATGCGTATATTGCGTGAATCGGCAGCCGCGGAGGAGGTGCTGCAGGAGAGCTTCGTCAACGTATGGCATCACGCCGGCTCCTACGTGGCGGCCAGGAGCCAGCCTCTGACGTGGCTGACCAGCATCGTGCGCAACCGCTGCCTCGACCGGCTGCGCAAGCACGATGTCGACACGGTAAGCATCGACGATGAGGACCACGCCATGACGATTGCCGATCGAAGCCCGCTGCCGCTGGATCTGCTGCTGAGCGGCGCCGAAGCCGGCGCCGTCAGGCGCTGCGTCGAGGCGCTCGACGCCGG
>Ga0207683_10001314_pt1 | contig 22455 bp, 20 predicted proteins | sample KBSM73metaG_FD_184333 | JGI IMG/M metagenome (GOLD analysis project Ga0207683, IMG submission 184333) | Miscanthus rhizosphere microbial communities from Kellogg Biological Station, Michigan, USA - KBS M7-3 metaG (SPAdes) (version 2) | ecosystem: Host-associated > Plants > Roots > Rhizosphere >... | reverse complement strand
CGACGAGACGCCCAAGGCCTACAAGCCGATCGAGGCCGTGATGGCCGCGCAGGCGGACCTGGTCGAGATCGTCCACACGCTGAAGCAGGTGGTGTGCGTGAAGGGGTGAAACGGGATCAAGTGGCATCGCGGTGCGATGCCACCCCGTTTCACCGGTCGCGCAAGCGACCGCGGAAAGCACACCACCTATAAGAGAACCACCATGATCATCATCGACGGATCGGAAGGCGAAGGCGGGGGGCAGGTCGTGCGCAATGCGCTCGCGCTGTCGCTGGTCACGGGCCAGCCGTTCCGTATCACCAACATCCGCGGCGGGCGCGAGAAGCCGGGGCTGATGCGCCAGCATGTGACCGCGATCGAGGCGGCGCTCACGATCGGTGGGGCGGTGTGCGAGGGTGTGTCGGTCGGATCGTCCGAACTGACCTTCACGCCCGGTCGCATCGCGCCCGGCGACTATCGCTTCGCGGTCGGGACGGCGGGCAGCACCAGCCTGGTGCTGCAGACCGTGCTGATGCCGCTGTTGCTCGCCGACGCGCCGTCACGGCTGGTGCTGGAAGGTGGCACGCACAACATGATGGCGCCGCCGTTTGAGTTCATCGAACGCGCGTTCCTGCCGGTCATCAACCGGATGGGGCCGCACGTGTCCGTACGGTTGACACGCCATGGCTTCTTTCCCCGCGGTGGCGGGAGGATCGAGATCGATATCACGCCCGGCAAGCTGTCGGCGCTGGAGTGTCTCGATCGTGGCCCGCTGAAGTCGGTTTCCGCCACCGCACTGTTTGCCGGCCTTCCGTTCGATATCGCCGAACGGGAGATCAAGGTTGCCCGCAAGCTGTTGCCGGACTGGCCCGAGGACGCATTCTCGGTTCGTCAGCTGCCCGAGGAGCAAGGGCCCGGCAACGCCTTGCTGCTCGAGGCGGCGTTCGAGCACGCGGTCGAACTGGTGACCGGGTTCGGCAAACTCGGCATATCGGCGGAATCGCTGGCGAAGACGGCGGCGCAGCGGATGGCTGGATTCCTCGCGTCGGATGCCTTTGCCGGTCCCTATCTGGCGGATCAGTTGCTGCTGCCATTCGCGCTTGCCGGCGGAGGGAGTTTCACGACGGTGAAGCCCAGCCAGCACGCGCGGACGGCAGCGGAGGTGATCCAGCGGTTTACCGGCCAGCTTTGGACGTTCGAGCAGCGGCCGGACGGCAGCCATCTGGTGCATTCCAGATAGCGCCGACGCGTCGTCAGCCGAGCGCCTCGACCTGCTCGGCAAGCTCCAGCCAGCGTTCCTCGGCGGCGTCCTTCTCGGCGCGGGCGCCTTCGATCGCCTTGGTCAGCGCGGCGAATCTTGCCGGGTCGCTGACGTAAAGCGCGGGGTCGGCCAGTGCTGCCTCGTCGCGGGCGATCGCTGCCTCGATCTCCTCGATCCGCTTTGGCAGCAGATCATAGTCGCGCTGATCCTTGTAGCTTAGCTTCACCGCCTTGGGCTTCTCGGCTGCCGGCGCGGGCTTCGCCGCCACTTTCCTTGCTTCCGGCCGCCGCTTGCGCCGGGCATCCCAGTCGGCATAGCCGCCGGCGACGACATCAACGGTGCCCGAGCCGTCGAGACCCAGCGTCAGCGTCACCGTGCGATCGAGGAAGTCACGGTCGTGGCTGACGATCAGCACCGTGCCTTCATAATCCGCGATCACTTCCTGGAGCAGATCGAGCGTCTCGAGGTCGAGGTCGTTGGTCGGCTCGTCGAGCACCAGCAGGTTCGATCGCCGCGCGAATTCGCGGGCGAGCAATAGCCGCGATCGCTCGCCACCCGACAAGGTCGCGATCCGTGCTTCGACCATATTGGGGTCGAACAGGAAGTCTTTGAGATAGCCGTGGATGTGCTTCTTGACCCCGAGCACCTCGATCCAGTCGCCGCCATCCGCCAGCACGTCGCGGACGCGCTTCTCCGGCGCCATCAGCTTGCGCTGCTGGTCGATCACCACGCCGTCGAGCGTCTTGGCGAGCTTTACGACGCCGCTGTCCGGTTGGAGTTCGCCGGTGAGCATTCTGAGCAACGTCGTCTTTCCCGCGCCATTGGGCCCGACGATGCCGATTCGGTCGCCGCGGGTGATGCGCAGGTTGAGGTCGCGGATGATGACGCGGCCCTCGAACGCCTTGGTCGCATGCTTGGCGTCGATCACCACCTTGGTCTTGACGTCGTCGCTGCCGGTGACGAGCGCGGCGGCGCCTTGCGGCCCCAGCATCGCGGCGCGTTCGGCGCGCATGTCCTTGAGCTTGGCCAGCCGGCCCATGTTGCGGCGGCGGCGCCCGGTGACGCCGCGCTGCAGCCAATGCTCCTCAAGCTTCAATTTAGCGTCGAGCTTCTCGGCGGCGCGCTGCTCTTCGGCATAGACCTGCTCGGTCCAGGCCTCGAACCCGCCATAACCGATCTCGCTGCGGCGGATCGTCCCGCGGTCGAGCCACAGGGTCTGGCGGGTGAGGCGAGTCAGGAAGGTGCGGTCGTGGCTGATCACGACGAACGCGCCGGTGAAGCGCGTCAGCCATTGTTCGAGCCATTCGATCGCGGCGATGTCGAGATGGTTGGTCGGCTCGTCGAGGAGCAGCACGTCGGGATTTTGCGCCAGCGCGCGGACGATCGCGGCGCGGCGGCGCTCGCCACCCGAAGCCGAGGAGGCGTCGCGCGACAAGTCGATGCCGAGTTGGTCGGCGATCGCGTCGGCTTCGTGGCGAGCGGGCGCGTTGGGCCCGGCCATCACGAAATCGGCGAGCGTCGCGCAACCGTCGACCCGGGGATCCTGTTCGAGCAGCACCACATTGGTGCCCGGCACGATCGTCCGGCGTCCTTCGTCCGATTCGATTGTGCCGGCGATCAGCTTGAGCAAGGTCGTCTTGCCCGCGCCGTTGCGCCCGATCAGCGCGAGCCGATCGCGCTCGCCGATATGCAGGTCGAGGTGACGGAACAGCCAACCGGCGCCCTGAACGAGGCCGAGGTCTTCATAGGAGAGGATGGGAGCCGCCATGAGGGCGGCTACTTAGGGGCTGGCGTGGCGCACGCAAGCTTGTCGGTTGCTGACGGATGCATTCACAGGGTGTTCAAGCCCGCCTCTCTATGCAACCAGCCATGTTGATGTTCGCGTCGCTTGCCTTGACCATGATCCAACCGGCATTTCCGCCGGCCGTCGAGCCGCATTTCCAGCGCGACCAGCAACGCGCATGGGAAGCGCGGCGCGAAGGACGTGTCCTGCCGCTGCCCGAAATCGAGCGCCGCGTGGTGCCGACGATGCGTGGCGCGCAATATCTCGGACCCGAGCTCGATCCCGATAGCGGCATTTACACGCTCAAGTTCCTGCGCAATGGAAATGTCATCTGGGTGAGGGTCGACGGCCGTTCGGGCCAGATCATCGGCCGCACCGGCTAATTCGAGCGCCCGTGAAGGGGCTCGCGCAAAGGGGATCACAATGCGCGTTCTGATCGTCGAGGACGAACCCAATCTCCGCCAGCAGCTGCAGAACACGCTCGAAGGGGCGGGCTATGCGGTCGATACGGCGGGCGATGGAGAGGAAGGCCTCTTTCTCGGAGAGACCGAGAATTACGACGCGATCGTGCTCGATCTCGGCCTGCCGGAAATCGACGGGCTGACCGTTCTCGATCGCTGGCGCAAACAGGGCAAGACCACCCCGGTGCTTGTGCTGACCGCGCGCGACAGCTGGTCGGACAAGGTGGCGGGGCTCGATGCCGGCGCCGACGATTATGTCGCCAAGCCGTTCCAGACCGAGGAACTGATCGCTCGCCTGCGCGCGCTGATCCGCCGCGCCTCGGGCAATGCCTCGTCCGAGCTGATCGCGGGCGATGTCCGGCTCGACACGCGGTCGGGCAAGGTGACTTTGGCCGGCGACCCGGTGAAGCTGACCGCGCAGGAATATAAGCTCCTGTCCTATCTGCTCCACCACAAGGGCAAGATCGTCAGCCGCACCGAACTGATCGAGCATATTTACGATCAGGATTTCGACCGCGATTCGAACACGATCGAGGTGTTCGTGACGCGCATCCGCAAGAAATTGGGGCAGGACGTCATCACAACGATCCGCGGCCTGGGCTATAGCCTGGACGATCCCGACGGCCCGCCGCGCGCGGAATAGTAGATAGCGCGTGGCCGAGGGACGCGATCTGATCGCCGTGCCGTCGGCGGACGAGCCGGGTGAGGCGCAGTCTCGGCCAGTCGATCCCGGCGTGGAAGCGGCGGCTGAACGGATCATTCCCCGCTGGCGCGTGATCGTCCGCAAATATCGCCGGCCGGGCGAGATTGCGGCGCTGATCGCGCTCGGCGCGGGTTCGCTGGCGACTATTTTGCTGCTCAGTCCCGATCAGGTGTGGACCGCGCGCGGCCTGCTCGTTTTGTCGGTGCTGGCGTTGCTGCGACTGACATGGGTGTTGTGGCGGCGATCGCCCAACACGGCGCGCGCCGTGGTGACGGGGTCGCTCGGGCGGCGCATGATCATCATCGCGGCGATCTGGATTTGCCTGTTGCTCGCCGGCGGCGGCTACGCGCTTGATCGCGTGCTGACCGGCGCGGTGACCCGCAATTTCGACGACCAGCTCAATTATGTCCTGACATCGCTGTTCACCTCCGCGGAAATCGGGCCGGATGGCGAAGTCGTGTTCAACCGGCCGCCGGGCGATCAGCGCTTTCTCGAGCCGTATTCGGGACTGTACTGGCAGGTCGGCGCGCGCCGGCGCGAGCCCTTTTCGTCGCAGTCGCTATGGGATCGCCGCCTTGCCTATGGCGGCGATCATAACGACCTCGAAATTCACACCTATGACAGCGATCAATTCGCCGGCGAGCGGCTGAGGATCGTCGAACGCGACATCAAATTGCCGGGCTCGCCGGTGCGCTGGCGGTTCCAGGTCGCGCAGAGCCGTGACGGGCTTGACGCGCAGATCAACGCACTTCGCCGCACCCTGGTCAGAAGCTTCCTACTGCTCGCGCTCGGGCTGATCGTGCTGGCCGGGCTGCAGACCTGGTATGGCCTGCGTCCGTTGCGGCGATTGCGCGGCGAGATCGCGCGGTTGCGCGGCGGTCGAGCGCGGCAGATCGAGGGCGCGATGCCCGCCGAGGTCGCGCCGATGGTCGACGAACTCAACGCGCTGATCGAGCATAACGACAAACAGGCGGAGGAAGCGCGGCGCCATGCCGGCAATCTGGCGCATGCGCTCAAGACGCCGCTGACCGTGATCATGAATGCCGCCACCGCCAAGGCCGACGATCTCGGCGATACCGTGGTGCGCGAGGCGCGGACGATGCGGCGCCAGGTCGACCACCATCTCGCCCGCGCCCGCGCGGTTGGCAGGCGTGGATCGGCGCACAGCCGCGCCGAGGTCTGGCCCAGCCTCGAATCGGTCGAGCGCGCGGTGTCGCGGCTCTATCCGCATGTCCGCATCGACGCTGATGGCCCGCACGATTTGCAGGTCCATGTCGAGCGCCAGGACTTGGACGAAATGCTCGGCAACCTGATCGAGAATGCAGCCAAATATGGCGGTGGCAGCGTGTTCGTGACGGTCGGTGCACAAGCCGGGTTCGTCGAGATGCTGGTCGAGGACGACGGTGTCGGCATCCCCGAGGAAGAACGTGTCCGCATCTTCGACCGCGGCGTCCGCCTCGATACCGGCAAGCCCGGCACGGGCCTTGGCTTGGCGATCGTGCGTGACGTCGCCGAGATCTACGAGGGTACGGTCAGCCTGGAGGAAAGCGAAGACCTTGGCGGGCTGCTGGTGCGGCTGAGGCTGCCGGCGGCGAGTTAGGCGGCGACCGTCGCGCCGCGCATCACCTCGGCGGCGATCGCCACGCTCTTCCTGCGTGCCTCGACGTCGTAAATCGAACTCACGATCATCAACTCGTCGACCTTCGTCCGCTCGACGAACGCCGCGATGCCGCGCTCGACCGTCGCCGGGCTCCCGACCGCCGAACATTGCAGGACATGGTCGAGGATAGCCGCGTGCGGCGGCGGCAGGCTGTTACGATACCCGGCTACGGGCGGCGGCAGCTGGCGCGGATTGCCGGTGCGCAGCGCGACGAACGCTTGTTGCTGCGAGCTCGCCAGGAACTCCGCTTCCTCGTCGGTATGGGCGGCGAAGACGTTGAATCCGGCCATCGCATAGGGCCGGTCGAGCTGAGTCGAGGGACGGAAGTCGCGGCGGTAGACCTCCAGCGCCTGGTCGAGCGCGTCGGGCGCGAAATGCGAGGCGAAAGCATAGGGCAGGCCAAGCATCGCCGCGAGTTGCGCGCCGAACAGGCTGGATCCCAGGATCCACAATTCCGGCTTGGCCCCGGCCCCGGGAGTCGCGCGGATGCCGGTCTGGCCGTCATCGGCGAAATAGCTCTGCAGTTCCAGCACGTCGCGCGGGAACGCCTGGGGATCGCTTTCCAGCGTCCGGCGGATCGCTCGCGCCACGCGCTGGTCGCTACCGGGCGCTCGGCCCAACCCGAGGTCGATCCGCCCGGGAAACAGCGCGTCGAGCGTGCCGAATTGTTCGGCGATCATCAGTGGCGCATGATTGGGCAGCATGATGCCGCCCGCACCTATGCGGATTGTGGATGTCGCCGCGCCGACATGCGCGATCACCACCGCGGTCGCCGAACTGGCGATGCCGTCCATGCCGTGATGTTCCGCCACCCAGTAGCGATGATAGCCACTGGCTTCGGCGTGACGCGCCATGTCGGCGGCATTGGTCAGCGCTTGGCGCACCGAGCCGCCTTCGACGACGGGGACCAGATCGAGCAGCGAATAGGGGATCATCGCGAGGAGATAGTGTGTCGTCTCGATTGCTCAAGGCGCGGCTTGCCGCTGTTCGGCGCGCGCCGTAGAGCGCCCGGCATGCACGCGCGGCTCGATCACGTCCGGAACTGGATCTTCGATCTCGACAATACGCTCTATCCGCACGGAGCGCGACTGTTTGAGCAGGTCGATCGGCGGATCACCGATTACATTGCGCGCTTCTTCAAGGTCGATCGCGACGAGGCGTACAAGATCCAGAAGGGCTATTTCCACACGCGTGGGACAACTTTGTCGGGGCTGATGGCCGAGCATGGCGTCGATCCGTACGAATATCTCGCCGACGTCCACGATATCGAGATGGACGTGCTCGACGAGAATGCGCCGCTCGCCGCCGCGATCGCGCGGCTGCCGGGGCGCAAGATCATCTTCACCAATGCCGACGCGCTTTATGCCGGCAAGATCCTGTCGAAGCTGGGGTTGGGCGAGAGTTTCGAGGCGATTCACGATGTCCACGCCGCGCAATATCGCCCCAAGCCCGCTCCGGAGGCGTACCAACATCTGTGCGACGCGTACGGCCTCGATCCCGCGCAAAGCCTGTTCGCCGACGACATGGCGCGCAACCTGAAGCCCGCCAAGCAGATCGGCATGACCACCTTGTGGGTCGACAACGGCTCCGAACAAGGCGAGGAGGGCGACCGCGATTTCGTCGACTTCACCACGCGCGACATCACCCATTGGCTGCACGACATTTTGGAGGAAGCATGACCGACCTGCCCGCGACGATCGATGCCGCATGGGAAGACCGGGCCAGTATCAGCACCGGCACGACGGGTGCGGTCCGGGACGCGGTCGACGCTGCACTCGAGCTGCTCGACAGCGGTCAAGCACGCGTCGCCGAGCCGGGCGCCGATGGATGGACGGTCAATCAATGGCTCAAAAAGGCGGTCTTGCTGTCGTTCCGCCTCAACGACAATGCGGTGATCGATGGCGGCGCGGCGGGCGCGCCGGCTTATGACAAGGTGCCGTCGAAATTCGCCGGCTGGGGTGAGAACCGCTTTCGCGATGCGGGCTTCCGCGTCGTCCCCGGTGCGGTGGTGCGGCGCGGCTCGTTCATCGGCAGGAATGCGGTGCTGATGCCCAGCTTCGTCAATATCGGCGCCTATGTCGGCGAAGGCACGATGGTCGACACCTGGGCGACGGTCGGCAGCTGCGCGCAGATCGGCAAGAATGTGCACATTTCCGGTGGTGCAGGAATTGGTGGCGTCCTCGAGCCGCTCCAGGCCGATCCGGTCATCATTGGTGACGGCTGCTTCATCGGCGCACGCTCCGAAGTCGCCGAAGGCGTGCGCGTCGGCGATGGCGCGGTCCTGTCGATGGGTGTGTATCTGGGCAAGTCGACCAAGGTCATCGACCGCGCGACCGGCGAGGTACTGATGGGCGAAGTGCCGCCTTATGCGGTGGTGGTTCCTGGCTCGATCGGTGGCGGCGACGGCAAGCCGGGCCTCTATTGCGCGGTCATCGTCAAGCGCGTCGACGAACAGACGCGGTCGAAGACCAGCATCAATGAGCTGCTGCGCGACTGATGCCGATCACGGGCCTCTTGTTAGGCCTGTTGGGCCTGATGCCGCAGGTTGGCTCGACGCCGCAATCGGTGCAGGTTCAGTCGGCGCAGATCGTCGCGACCTATCCGCACGACAATCGCGCCTTCACCGAAGGCCTGTTCTGGCAGGACGGCTATCTCTACGAGAGCACCGGCGAGCTCAATCGCTCGGGCATTCGCAAGGTGCGGCTGAGCGACGGCAAGGTGATGGCACGCGTTGCGGTCGATCCTCCGTTCTACGGTGAGGGGATCGCGCCGTGGAATGGCACGATCCTCAGCCTCACCTGGAAGAACCAGATCGGCTTCCGCTGGTCGGCCAAGAATTTCAAAAGGCTCGGCAGCTTCAAATATCAGGGCGAGGGCTGGGCGCTTGCCGCGGATGACCAAGGCGGGCTGATCATGTCCGACGGATCGCCGGTGCTGCGCTTCGTCGATCCCACCACGTTCACCGTCAAGCGCCGCCTGACCGTTACCGATGGCGGGCAGCCGGTGAAGATGCTCAACGAGCTCGAATATGTCGATGGTGAGATCCTCGCCAATATCTGGCTGACCGATTTGATCGCGCGGATCGACCCAGGCGACGGGCATGTCATCGGCTGGATCGACGTCAGCGAGCTTCATCGCCAATCGGGCGCGACCGAAGTGAATGACGTCCCCAACGGCATTGCCTGGGACGCGAAGAAGCGGCGCCTGTTCGTCACCGGCAAGGACTGGCCATACGTGTTCGAGATCAAGGCACCCAAGGATGTGGCAGCCTCTGCCGACGCCGCCGTCTCGACTCCGTAACGCGCCGCGCCTATCCGCGCGCACAAATCAAACGAAATCAAAAGAGGATTGCCCCGAATATGACGACTGCCAGCGACGTTCTCGACCGCGTGCTCGTGCTCGAAATGGTGCGCGTGACCGAGGCTGCGGCGATTGCCGCTTCCACGCTTGTCGGCCGCGGCGATGAAAAAGCCGCCGACGCCGCCGCGGTCGAGGCGATGCGCGCCGCGCTCAACAGCCTGTACATGGACGGCACCGTGGTGATCGGCGAAGGCGAGCGCGACGAGGCGCCGATGCTCTATATCGGGGAGAAGGTCGGGTCGGCGCCGGGCAAGGGCCCCAAGATCGACATCGCGCTCGATCCGCTCGAAGGCACGACGATCACTGCCAAGGCGGGCCCCAACGCGCTCGCGGTGCTGGCGATTTCCGAAGAGGGCAACCTGCTCAACGCGCCCGACGTCTATATGGACAAGATCGCGGTCGGCCCGGGCTATCCCGAGGGCGTGATCGACCTGGACAAGTCGCCGACCGAAAACGTCACCGCGATCGCGGCGGCGAAGGGCGTCAAGCCCAGCGAGATCATCGCCTGCGTGCTCGATCGCCCACGGCACGAGGCGCTGATCGCCGAGCTTCGCGCGATCGGCTGCGGCGTGATGCTGATCGGCGATGGCGACGTCGCTGGCGTAATCGCGACGACCAATCCCGACACGACGATCGACGTCTATATGGGCTCGGGTGGCGCGCCGGAGGGCGTGCTGGCCTGTGCCGCGCTGCGCTGCGTCGGCGGTCAGTTCAAGGGACGCCTCTTGTTCCGCAACGACGACGAGCGCGGCCGCGCACGCAAATGGGGCATCACCGATCTCGACAAGCAGTACGACCTCAGCGAACTGGTCAAGGGCGACGCGATCTTCGCCGCGACCGGTGTGACCGATGGATCGTTGCTCACCGGCGTCAAGCGTCGCGGCGACCGTATGACGACCAATTCGGTGGTGATGCGCGCGAGCTCGGGCACGGTACGCTGGGTCAAGGGTGAGCATCGCATCGGGTAGGACAAACTATTCCCCTCCCGCCTGCGCGTTCCAGGTCGGTTGCGCCCCCGGCGCAACCTGAACAGTCCGGGGGACTGTTCACCTGGAACGGGGCAAGGGGAGGGCGTGTCTGAAATGGTGCGCTCACCCCAACAGGCCCTCCCCCGACCCCGCGCCGGGTGAACGATGCCCCGCATCGTTCTGGCCATGCCGGGGGCATGGCCAACCCGGCGCGCGCGAGCGGGAGGGGAGAAGAGATGACCAACGCGATCCTGCTTGCGGTGATGCTGGCGATCATCGCGCTCAATATCGTCGCGGGCCCGCGCGGCTATCGGTTACTGGCAGAGGCCGGTGACGTCGGGCGCAAGACTTTCTACCGCCGCATGCTCGGGGCACAGCTGCTCCAGTTCGCTCTGCCGCCGATCATAGGCCTGCTGGTGCTGGGCCGGATTGATGCAATGGCCGAATTGCCGCCCGAATTGTGGTCGGCCTCCATGATGCTGCGCGGCGACGCGCCGGCAATCGCGGTGGATCCGTTCCTTGCCCTATTGTTCGTCACGGCTACGATCGCGGCGCTTCCCCTGGGCGCCTTCCTGACATGGCGGCGGTTACGCAAGGGAAAGGCTGCGCCGGCCTATCTCGGCCATGTTTCGGCGCTGCTGCCGCGCGACCGTAGCGAAGTCCTGCTGGGCGCCGCGATCTCGGTGGCGGCGGGAGTCGGTGAGGAATTGTTCTTCCGCCTGTTGCTGCCGATATTGTTGGCCGCCATTGTCGGGGGCATCGCCGCGGTGGTGATCCCGATCCTGCTGTTTGGGCTTGCCCATGCCTATCAGGGCTGGCGAGGCGTCACCGTCACGACCCTGGTCGGCATGCTCTTCACCGCGATGTATCTGATGAGCGGCAGCCTCGCGGTCGCGATGCTGTTTCATGTCGTGATCGACCTGATGACATTGGTCGTGCGGCCCGTGCTCCGCGGCGCGTGGCAAGCGCCCGCGCCGTCCCTCGCCACCGATTGACCGCGCGCGCCGCGCTCGACAGGGTGTGCGCCAAAGGGAGAATCACATGCGCGCCAAGGGGTTGATCGCCGCCATATTGTTGCTGGGTGCGAGCGGGATGGCGCTCGCCAGACCCCAGGCCGCGCCGCCACCCGCCGTGAGCGATGTCGCGAGCCAATTCACTTACACCAAGGTAATGGTGCCGGTGCGCGACGGCGCCAAGCTGGAAACCGTGATCATCGCGCCGAAGAATGCGAGCGGCAAACTGCCGATCCTGTTCCAGCGCACCCCTTATGGCGTGCCCCAGGCATTGCCGCCGGCGATCCCGGCAAGCTGGAGGCCGCTGGTCGCCGACGGCTATATTTTCGTGTTCCAGTCGATGCGCGGGCGGTTCGGGTCGGACGGCGTGTTCACCTTGTCGACTGCCGTCCATCCCAACGATCCCAAGAAGACTGACGAGGCGAGCGACGCCTATGACGCGATCGATTGGCTGGTGAAGAACGTGCACAACAATTCAGGCAAGGTCGGGATGTGGGGGGTGTCCTATCCGGGCTTCGCCGCCGCCGTCGCACTCGCCAAGCCGCATCCGGCGTTGAAGGCGGTCAGCCCACAGGCGGCATGGATCGATTATTGGCTGTCGGACGATCTCCACCGCAACGGCGCGCTTCGGCTGAGCTACGCGACCGAATGGGTGTCGAGCCTGCAGGTCGACAAGACGCAGAACAAGGAACTCAGCCTGGATGGCCTGACCGATGCCTATGACTGGTATCTGCGGATCGGCCCCGTCGAGAATATCGACAAGCAGGTGTTCAAGGGCAGCGTGCCGATGTTCACGGCGCTGCTCGATCATCCCAATCACGACAGTTTCTACACCGATCAGAATTGGACCAAGGCGCTCGGCAAGACGACCGTGCCTACCCTGAACGTTGCCGGCTTCTGGGACCAGGAGGATCCCTGGGGCTCCTGGCAGATCTATGCCAAGCAAAAGCAGAACGACCCCGATAATCTGGCGCAGATCGTCTCCGGGCCGTGGCGCCATGGCGGCTGGCAGGGCAAGGGCGATTTTCTCGGCCCAATCCCAATCGGCACCGATAGCGGGGTCCAGTTCCAGACCCAGATCCAGGCGCCGTTTTTCGCCTATTGGTTGCACAATAAGGGGGCGCGTCCCGACTTCACCGCGAAGATGTTCGAGTCCGGATCGAACGTCTGGAAGACCTATGCCTCCTGGCCGCCCAAGGGCGCCAAGCCGACCGAACTCTATCTCCACGACGATGGCTCGTTGTCGTTCGATACGCCGCGCGCGGGCGAAGCGTGCCGTGACTATGTCAGCGACCCCGCCAATCCGGTGCCGTTCCGTAAGCGCCCGATGAGCCGGACCTATGCGACGCCCGACTGGGCCTGGTGGGAAAGCGACGATCAGCGCTTCGTCGACCATCGCCCCGATGTGCTGAGCTATGTCTCCGAGCCGCTGAAGCAGGACCTGACCGTGACCGGCAAGATCGCAGCGACCCTGATGGCCTCGACCAGCGGTACCGACAGCGATTTCGTGGTCAAATTGATCGACGTGCTGCCGAGCGATTTCGAGAACACCGAGAACAAGCAATGGGCGGTCGGCGATTATGCCAAGACATTGAACGGCTATCAGTGGCCGATCGCGATGGACGTCCGCCGCGGGCGTTTCCTGGCGAGCGACACCAATCCGCAGCCGCTGGTGCCGGGCAAGGTCGTCGCCTGGGACGTGCCGTTGCGCGACCACGACCATGTGTTCAAGGCGGGGCACCGCATCATGGTCCAGATCCAGTCGACCTGGTTCCCGGTCATTGACCGCAATCCGCAGACATTCGTCGCGAACCCGTATCGGGCCAAGCCGAGCGACTTCGTCAAGGCGACGCAGAAGGTGTGTTCGGGATCGAAGGTGACGTTGCCGGTGATGGGGTGAATAGCCCCTGCGGCGCGGTTCAACGCACCACGGCCGGCTCCTTGACGAACACGAGGGCCATCATCCGCCATCCGGCCGGCGTGCGCGTCACCAACGCCCGGTCGGTCCACTCGCTGCCGTCGCGCGCGCGGAACGACCAGCGCGCGACGCCGATATCGCCACGCGCGTCGATTACACGGCTCGTCTCGATGACTGCGTTGCCGGCGGAGGTCATGCGCCGATCGACATAGCGCGCTTGCCACTCTGCCAGCGTTGCCGCGACCAATTCGCCGTCTTCGACCGTCATCACCAAAGCACGCTGGTCGATGCTCGCGGCGAGCAGATCGGTATCCCATGCCCGGTCCGACGCGAGCTTGGTATCGATCACCGCACTGACCGCGGCGCGCGATGCCGGAATGTCTCGCGCGTCGGCCTGGCACAGTTTGCCGATCACCCGCCAGCTGTCACCGATCCGGGCAAGCAACAGATAGTCGGTGAAGGTCTTGTCGCCGCGCACCGCCGCGACACGCGCGAGCGCGGTATCGGCCCCCCGATCGAGCCAGTCGATCTTCGTCGAGATTGGTCCGGCCGCGGGTCGTTCGGCGCGCATCCGCGTTTTCCACTGCGCCTGATACGTGGCGTGGATCGCGCCGTCGCGGAGGCAGTACATGATCGCGCTGGGCTGAAACGCCCGCGCGAGCATGGCTGGATCGTTACGTGCGATCGCTTCGCCATAAGCGGCAATCGCTGCTTGCGGTGTCGGGTTGGCGGCCGCCAGCGCCGCGGCAAGCACGATCATCGACATCATGGTCTCCTGCAATGACCATCACGTCCTAACCTTGCCGGAACTCGTCTAAAATTCAGAAGATGGCAGCTCTTCGTTCACCAGAGACGAATGATTGGGCGTCAGTTCTTCAGCCGATATCCGGTCCGGAAAATCCACGCGATCACCGCGAGGCAGAGCAGCATGAACCCGCCGATCGCGGCCAAGCTGATGCCGACCGGCACGTCGCCCTTGTCGAAGAAGCTCCAGCGGAACCCGCTGACGAGATAGACGACGGGGTTGAACAGGCTGAACGTGCGCCACGGATCGGGCAGCTTGCTGATCGAATAGAAGGCGCCGCCAAGGAAGGTGAGCGGCGTGATCAGCAAGGCGGGCACGAAACTCAGTTGTTCGAACCCTTTGGCCCAGACGCCGATGATGAAGCCGAACAGGCTGAAGGTGATGCTGGTCAGCAACAGGAACGCGACCATCGCGAACGGATGGTGGATCGGGATCGGCACGAACAACGCCGCCGTCGCCAGGATGATGAGGCCCAGCACCACCGACTTGGTTGCCGCGGCGCCGACGAAGCCGATCACCATTTCCATCGAGTTGATCGGGGCGGACAGCAGTTCGAAGATCGTGCCGGTGAATTTGGGGAAGTAGATACCAATCGACGCGTTGCTGATGCTCTGCGTGAGCAGCGACATCATGATCAGCCCGGGCACGATGAAGCTGCCATAGGCGATGCCATCGACTTCCTTGATCTGCGACCCAAGCGCGCCACCGAACACAACGAAATAGAGGCTGGTGGTGATCACCGGGGTGACCAGGCTCTGCCACAAGGTGCGCAGCGCGCGCGCCATCTCGAACTTGTAGATGGCCAGGATACCATGGACGTTCATTTGCCGCCCTCCTTTACGAGGTCGACGAAGATGTCCTCGAGACTCGATTTCGATGTCTCGAGATCCTTGAAGCCGATATTGAGATCGGCGAGCTTGCGCAGCAGCGAGGGAATGCCGGTGCGTTCGGCCTGGGCGTCGAACACGTAGCGCAAGGTCTTGCCCTCGTTCTGCAGGCTGAGGTCCCAATCGCCGAGGTCGGCGGGGATCGTTGCCATCGCCTCGTTGAGCGCGATGTCCAACTCGCGCTTGCCGAGCTTCTTCATCAGCGCGGCTTTTTCGTCGACCACCAGCAGTCTGCCGCCCGAGATCACGCCGACGCGATCAGCCATTTCCTCGGCCTCCTCGATATAATGCGTGGTCAGGATGATCGTCGTACCCTTGTCGCGCAGGCGGTGGACCAGCTTCCACATGTCGCGGCGCAATTCGACATCCACACCGGCGGTGGGCTCGTCGAGGAACAGGATGTCGGGTTCGTGGGCGAGCGCCTTGGCGATCAGCACGCGGCGCTTCATGCCGCCGGACAGTTCCATGATCTTGGACTTGCGCTTGTCGTAGAGCGACAGGTCCCTGAGCACCTCGTCGATATGGCCCGATTTCTGCGGATGGCCGAACAGGCCGCGGCTGAAGCGGCAGGTCGATTCGACCGTCTCGAACATGTCGGTGGCGAGTTCCTGCGGGACCAGGCCGATCTGCCGCCGCGCGCGCTTGGGCTGGCCGATCGCGTCGAACCCGCCGACCGTGATCGTCCCGGTCGAGGGCGTGACGATGCCGCAGATGATGCTGATCAGCGTGGTCTTGCCGGCGCCGTTCGGCCCCAGCAGCGCGAAAATCTCACCCTTGTTGATGTCGAGGTCGACGGCGTGGAGCGCGTGGACGCCCGAGGCATACGTCTTTGAAACGCCCCGGACGCTAAGGATCGGTTCGGTCATGCAATTCCCCTAGAGGCGGGGAGATGGGGCGGGGTGGTCGCGGGTGCAACTGCTCCCGCGCGGTTATTTCGTCCGCGCCGCCGCGACCGCCGCTTGCATCGTCTCGAGCGGCTGCAAGCCCGACAACACCTTGTCGCCGATCACCCAGGTGGGTGTCCCCGACATGCCGAGCGGCTCGGCCATCGCCAGGTTGTTCGCTATCGCGCGCGTGATGTCCGGCGCTTTCGCCGCTTCCTTGACCGCCGCCGGATCGAGCCCCGCGGTACGCAAGGCCGCGTCCATGCTCGCATCGCTCAGCGGGCCACCGGCATAAAGCGCATCGTGCAGCGGGCGGTATTTGCCTTGCTTGGCGGCGACCACGGCATAGCGCGCCGCGACCTTGCTTTCCTCGCTCAGCACGGGGAGCTCGCGGAACACGATCTTCACCTTGGGATCGCTCGCGACCAATTTGTCGAGGATCGGCAGGCTGGCGCGGCAATAGCCGCAATTATAGTCGAGATATTCGACCACTGTGACGTCGCCATTGGGATTGCCGGCCCAGGCGCTGCCCAAAGCGGGAAAGATGCGATCGCGATTGGCGGCGATGAAGGTGCCGGTCTGCTTCGACTGCTCGGCCGCCTCGCGCTCGCGCAGTTTCTGCATCGCTTCGGGCAGCACTTCGGGATGCGAGAGGAGATACTCACGGATTTCGGCGCCATCGGTCGGCCGCTGCGCCAGCCAGGTGGCGCCGGCGCCGAGCAATGCCGCGGCGACCGCGACCAGCGGCAGCGCGAAGCGTGACGACAGGAAATCGCTCATCGTTTGCGCTTCTTCTGGTCGAGTTCGTTCTGTCCGGTCATCGCGATGTCCTGGGCGCGGATCCAATCCGAGCTGTTGGGGGGGAGGTTGGCCATCGCCGTCCGCGCACTCATCACCGCGCGCGCGGTTTGGCCGGTCAGGCTCGCTTGTTCGGCGGCGGCCAGCGAGGCGCGAGCGGTATCGCCCGTCAGCTCATAAGCGGTGCCCAGCTGATACCATCCGAACGGATTGTCGTCGTCCTTGTTGGTCGCGATCTTGAGCACGCGGATCGCCTCGGGATAATTGGCCCTGTCCTCGGTCGCGATCAGCGCGTGACCATAGGTCGTGGCGATCAGCGGGCTGTAGCGGGTCAGCTCGGTGGCTTCCTTCAACGGCGCGATCGCGTCGGCGGGCTGGCCCGCCTCGAGCAGGATCTGGCCGCGGATTTCGAGGAAATAGGGATCGTCCGGCTTCAGCTTGATCAGCGCGCGTGTCTCGGCATCGGCTTTGTCGGGATAGCCGGCTTTGTGCCAGGCATAAGCCCGGGCGTAATGCGCATAGATCGACTGGTCGCTCTCGGGATATTTGTTGAGCGTCGACGCATAGGGCGCGACATAGCCATAGAGCTTCGCCTTGATCCGCTTGAACCGCTCATCGAGCGCGACGTCGGGCGGGTTGTTCCAGGCGGGGGACGCCTTCACGTCGGCGTACAGCGTGTTGATGCGTTCGTTCGACAGCGGGTGGGTCTGCGCATAGGGGTCGATATTCTGCAGACCGTAGCGATATTCCTCATTGGCCAGCTTCTTGAAGAAGCTGATCATGCCCTTGCCGCTGACATTGCCCTCGCGCAGGAATTTGGCGCCGGTCGCGTCCGCCGTGGCTTCCTGGACACGGGTGAAGGCGAGATATTTGCCCATCGCGGCCTGTTGGCCCGCCGCCAGGATGCCCGCGCCGGCATCGCCCGCGCCCGCCGCCATGGCGGCGATGCCGAGCACCAGGCTGAGCAGCGAAATGCCCATGGCAGGCTTCGCGCCGGCGTCGGCCAGCACGACGTGACCGTCGGCGATATGGCCGAGTTCGTGCGCGATGACGCCCTGGACTTCGTTGGCGTTGTCCGCCGCCTGGATCAGGCCCGAATGGATATAGACGACCTGTCCCCCCGCAACGAAGGCGTTGATCGAATCGTCCTGGATCAACACGACCTGGACATTGGCGGGGGACAGGCCGGCGGCGACGATCATCGGCCGCGACATGTCCTTGAACAGCGCTTCGGTCTCGGCGTCGCGCAGGATCGACTGCGCATAGGCCGGCTGCGCCCAGAGAAGGATCGCCGTCGCGAACATCGCGATCAATCGCTTCATCGTCCGGTCATCCGTTCAGGTCTCGTGGAGCGCATGCAGCCGGCCCCTGCGCCCGGACGGGTGAACCCGTCCTGAAGCGCGAGGGGCCGGCCTGTACGATCATGCGCCGAACGTGCGCTGCCACCAACCGCGTCGTGGCGAGCCGTCACCATCGGTATCGCCCGCGGCATCGTCGGCCGGCGCGGCGCCGTCGGCATCGGCCGCCACCGGCGTCTCGTCGGCGTCGTTGGCCGCTGCCGGCGAATGTGTCGGCACATCCGATTCGGTCGCGGTGTCGGCCGGCGCGGCTTTTTTGCGACTGCGCTTCGGCTTGGCCGCAGGCTCGGCCGCCTCGATCGACGGAGAGGCTACCGCCGCTTCCGCCGCCACGGGCATTTCGGCCGGGACGGGTTCCGCATTGGCCGCTTCCGCTTCGACCGGCGCCGCCTTTTTGCGGCTGCGCTTGGGCTTGGCCGCCGGTTCTACGGCTTCGGGCTCAGGTTCCGAAGCGGGGGCTGCTTCGACCACAGGGGCCGTTGCCGTTTCCTCCGCAATCCGCGCCTTCGGGCGGCGGCGCGTGCGCTTGGGCGCGACTTCCGCTTCGGGCGCAGCATCGGGTTCGACCGCCACCGGCACGTCGGGATTGGCGTGGGTCGCGATCACCGCACCAGCATCGCCGGCATCGGCTTCCTCGGCGTCGGCGACAGCGTCGGTCGCTCCTTCGGTACGACGTCCGCCGCGACGGCCACGACGACGGCGACGGCCACGCGTTTCGCCTTCGCCTTCGGTCTCGCCGGCCGCGGCATGCTCGACCGCTTCCGCTTCTTCGCCGACGCCTCCGGCGTCACCCTCTTCGCGCGGCTGCTGCGTGACGACATCGTCACCGGCTTCGTCACGGCCACGACCGCGACGACCACGGCGGCGGCGGCGGCGCTTGCGGCCGGCATCGCTGTCGTCGTCCGAGCGTTCGCGCTGTTCGCCACGCTCACCGCGCTCGGTCCGCTCTTCCTCGGCTTCTTCCTCCTCGTCGAGATCCTCCTCGACGAAATCGTCTTCGTCCTCTTCCTCGATCAGCGCTTCGAAGCGCGGCGCGTGGACCGGCGGCGGACCCGACGCCTCGACCGTCATCCGCGCGCCCTCGGTCTCGCCATCGGACAGGATGACGACCTGGACGCCGTAGCGATCCTCGATCTCGGCGATGTCGGCGCGCTTCTTGTTGAGCACGTAGAACGCCGCTTCCTGCGAGGCGCGCAATGTGATCTGCGATCCGCGGCCGCGGGCGGCCTCGTCCTCGATCATGCGCAGCGCCGACAGGCCGGCCGACGAGGCGGTGCGGACCAGGCCGGTGCCTTCGCAATGCGGACACTGGCGGGTGGAGGCTTCGAGCACGCCGGTGCGCAGGCGCTGGCGGCTCATTTCCATCAGGCCGAAGCTCGAGATACGGCCGACCTGGATGCGGGCGCGATCGTTCTTGAGCGCCTCCTTCATCGCCTTCTCGACCTTCCGGACGTTGGACCCATTGTCCATGTCGATGAAGTCGATGACGACGAGGCCCGCCATGTCGCGCAGGCGCAATTGGCGCGCAATTTCCTGCGCGGCCTCAAGGTTGGTCGCGGTCGCGGTCTGCTCGATATTGTGCTCGCGCGTCGAGCGCCCCGAGTTGATGTCGATCGAGACGAGCGCCTCGGTCGGGTTGATGACCAGGTAACCGCCCGACTTGAGCTGCACCACCGGGTGATACATCGCTGACAACTGATCCTCGACGCCGGCACGCTGGAACAGCGGCACCGGGTCCGAATAATGTTTCACGCGGCGCGCATGGCTCGGCATCAGGAGCTTCATGAACTCCTTGGCCTGGCGATAGCCGTCATCGCCTTCGACGATCACCTCGTCGATGTCCTTGTTGTAGATGTCGCGGATCGCGCGCTTCATCAGGTCGCTGTCGCCATAGACGAGCGCCGGCGCCGCCGAGGCGAGCGTGGTCTCGCGGATGCCGTCCCACAGCCGGGCGAGATAATCGAAGTCGCGCTTGATCTCGACCTTGGTGCGCTGGAGGCCCGCGGTGCGGACGATGCAGCCCATCGATGGCGGCAGCTTGAGCTCCGCCATGATCGTCTTCAGCCGCTTGCGGTCAGACGCGTTGGAAATCTTGCGCGAGATGCCGCCGCCATGCGACGTGTTGGGCATCAGCACGCAATAACGGCCGGCGAGCGACAGGTAGGTGGTCAGCGCGGCGCCCTTGTTGCCGCGCTCTTCCTTGACAACCTGGACCAGCAGCACCTGGCGGCGGCGGATCACGTCCTGGATCTTGTAACGGCGGCGCAGGTTCATGCGCCGCTGACGCAGCGCCTCGACCTGATCCTCCGATCCATTGTCCTTGCGGCTACGGCGGCGACCGCCGCCGCTGCTCTCTTGTTCGGCGGCGACGTCCTCGTCGGGCGCGCCGTCATCGTCGAGCCGCTCGATCTCTTCCTCAGACGGCTCGTGATCGTCGTGCTCGTCCTCTTCGGCGTCGAGCTCGGCGCGCAAAGCGGCTTCCTCGGCGGCGTGCTCGGCTTCCTCGCGGAGGAGCGCGTCACGATCCTCCTTGGGGATCTGATAGTAATCGGGGTGGATTTCCGAAAAGGCCAGGAAGCCGTGGCGGTTGCCGCCGTAATCGACGAACGCCGCCTGGAGCGACGGCTCGACCCGGGTAACCTTGGCTAGATAGATATTGCCTTTGAGCTGCTTGCGCTCGGCACTTTCGAAATCAAACTCCTCGATGCGGTTCCCTTTGACGACCGCCACCCGGGTTTCCTCCCGGTGGCGTGCGTCGATCAACATACGCATGGTCATTATTTTCTCTCCGGGCGCGCCGGACCTTCGATAAGGGTAGGGGCGCGCCAATAAGTCGCGCGGCGTCGGTGGACGGATTGTCGATCCGTGACCGGCCGGTGCGGGATGGTGGATGTGCGTCTGTTCGCCGCGCACGCCCGGGCATCACGGCCGGGGCACCCGCGCCAACGCGCCCGCCGGCAATGGCCGGATCGAGCACAAGGCGAGGGAAATGCATCATGCGAACGTCAACCTGATGGACCGCCTGCCGATGAACGCCGGGGCGGCCGTGGGGCCGGCAAACTCCGTACAAATGACTGTCACGGTGCCGGTTATCGATCAGGTAGCACCTGCCATCGTCCGCTTCAACTGGCAGCTTTCTGCCCCTTGCCCGGCAAAAAGATGCCGAACGGTGGATTAACCCTGTCGTTTCACCGAGTCTGAGTAAGCGCCGCGGTAACCCCGTTTGAGAAGAGCGAGTAAAAGGGGTTCTTCCAGATGGTTTTTCGCTGGACCGGTTACCGGCCCGCGCGCCATTACGTGCGTGTGTCGTTCATTCTCGCCATGCTGGTGCTGTGGTTTGGCGGTAGCCCTGCCTGGGCTGCCACGATCGAGCGTGTCGAGGTCAGGAATGACGCAATCGTCGTGACGTTCGATCAGAAAGTCGTCGACGCCTCCAGTTTCCTGCTGGTCTCGCCGCAACGCGTCGCGCTCGATGTCGCGGATGCGACACCGGGTGGAACGGTCGCGACCGGGGGCATGGTGGAGGCGGTGCGCGAAGGTGCGCGCGATGGCGGAGCGCGCGTGGTGTTCGACCTGACGCGCCCGGCGGTGGTGACTGACGGGTCGTTCAACGGTGACGGCCGCGTGCTGACGCTTCAGCTTCGCACCACCGACAACGCCGGTTTCGCGCGCGCGGCGGCGGCAGGGCGGATGAGCTTCCTTCCCCCGTTCAACCTGCCTGACACCGTCAGCAACAGTGCACGTTACTCGGTTTCGGTACCGGTACCTGCTGCCAGCAAGACGCTGGCCCTGCCGCGGATCGATGGCGATGCGGGCCGACCCTTGGTCGTGATCGATGCCGGCCATGGCGGGTTCGATCCCGGCGCGATCTCGCCGACCAGCGGGATCAAGGAAAAGGACGTGACGTTGCGCATCGCCAAGGCGATCCGCGACGAACTGCTCAAGTCCGGCCGTGTCCGGGTGGCGTTGACCCGCGAGGATGATCGCTTCCTGGTGCTCCAGGAACGCTATGGCGTCGCGCGCAAGCTCAAGGCCGATCTGTTCATCTCGATCCATTGTGATAGCGTCGGGTCGGGCGACGCCTCGGGCGCCTCGGTCTATACCCTGTCTGAAGTTGCGTCGGACAAGGAAGCCGCCAGGCTGGCGGCGCGCGAAAACAAGGCCGACGTCATCGCCGGAGTAGACTTGGGTAGCGAGAATGCCGACGTCTCGTCGATCCTGATCGACCTCACCCAACGCGAGACGATGAACGCCTCGGCCGCCTTCGCACGGCTGCTCGGTCGCGAGGCGGAGCCGATGATTCCGCTGCGCCCTAGCTTTCACAAATTCGCGTCGCTGATGGTGTTGAAGGCGCCCGACATGCCGTCGGTATTGTTCGAGACAGGTTATATTTCGAACCCCAAGGATGCGGCCTTTCTCGACTCGCCTGAGGGCCGCAAGCGCATCGCGCAAAGCGTCGAACGCGCGGTGGAAGTCAATTTCGCCCGAAAGCTTGCGTCGAATTGATGCGCTGAAATACTGGCAAGAGCCGCCGGACCTGCTAAGGCCCGGACGATTATGGCGGCGGACAGTTCGGACTCGGTCAATTTTCGGATCAAGCGAGAGGCCGGCGGTGTC
>Ga0207683_10001312_pt1 | contig 22472 bp, 22 predicted proteins | sample KBSM73metaG_FD_184333 | JGI IMG/M metagenome (GOLD analysis project Ga0207683, IMG submission 184333) | Miscanthus rhizosphere microbial communities from Kellogg Biological Station, Michigan, USA - KBS M7-3 metaG (SPAdes) (version 2) | ecosystem: Host-associated > Plants > Roots > Rhizosphere >... | reverse complement strand
CCCGTCGACGCCGCAACTCTCGAGCGCATATTCCGTTCGGCGGTGAAGGGCGATTTGTCGCTGAAGAGTTAGGCTTGACGCGCATCCTCGTCATCGACGGCAACGAGAAGGCGACCCGCGACAAGCACGTGTCCGTGGGCGGCACTGCGTCGGGTGAGGGCTACGTCGCGACACTGCAGCGATTGAAGCCCGGCATCGAGTGCGACATCGTGCGTCCCGCGGACGAGGTTCCGAAGCTTCCCGAAGGCGTAGCGCTAGAGAGCTATCACGGTGCAGTGATTACCGGCTCCGCATTGAATATCTACTCTCGTGAAGCATCGGTGGAACGCCAGATCGATCTCGCCAAGGCGGTGTTCGCGGCCGGCGTACCCTGTTTCGGCAGCTGTTGGGGGCTGCAGGTTGGTGTGACGGCCGCCGGTGGCAGCGTGGTTCGCAATCCGCGCGGGCGTGAATTCGGCTTCGCGCGACGCATAACGCTTACAAACCAGGGCCGCGATCACGCCATGTTTCTCGGCAAGCCCGAGGTCTTCGAAGCCTGCACCGTGCACGTGGATACCGTGGAGAGCCTGCCCGCGGGTTCGACTCCTCTGGCGCACAACGACATGGGCCTGCAGGCCGCGGAGATCAAACTCAGGAAGGGCACGTTCTGGGGCGTTCAGTACCACCCGGAATACAGCTGCGCCGAGATTGCCGCGATGGCGCGCCGCTATGCCGACGTGCTGATCCGCGATGGCCTCGTCAAGGACCAGGCCGAGCTCGACGCGCTGGCGGCGGATCTCGTCGCCCTCAATGACAAGCCCGACGACGCTCGCCTCGCGTGGCGTTTTGGCGTGGGCCCGGCGATCACCGATCCCGGCATCAAGCTCGCGGAACTGCGCAACTGGCTGGACAAGCAGGTGCTTCGTTAACAAGCACCGGTTGATCCTCGCCGCGGTGAGCCTACTGTCGCTCACCGGGTGCGTGTCGACCATCCTGGCGCACAAGATCGTGGCGCCGCCTAACAAGAGTGGCATCAAGCCGCTGTTCTCGGACCTCGGCATCCTCGAGCACGCGCCCGAGGCATTTGCGGAAACCTGGATCGTTCCGATCCGGCAGCCGCGCGCGGACATCGCGGTGGCCTCCATCGAGCCCGGCGACTACGCCCTCGAATACGATCTGCGGCTCGCCTACGCGGACGGCAAGGCGCCCACCATCAGCCACTTCAGCGCCTCCTGGCGCGCGGCCGCAGATGTGGTGCGATATCCGGATTCAAAAGGCACTGTGATCCTGCTGCATGGTTTTCTGCAGAACCGGAACTCGATGACACCGTGGGCCATCAGGCTGGCGCAGGCCGGATACCGTTGCGCAGTGCTCGACCTGCGCGGCCAGGGCGCATCAACCGGCAAGCACATTTCGTTCGGCGCGTTCGAGGCGCGCGATATCTCGGCGGTGATCGACGATCTCGGCAGGCGTGGCTGGGACGTGTCGCGCGTGGGTCTGCTCGGCATTTCGTATGGCGCATCGGTGGCGCTGCTCACCGCGGGGCGCGACACGCGCGTCAAGACCGTGGTGGCCTTCGAGCCATTCGCGTCGGCCGAACGCGCGGTGCCGGAACTGATGCGCGCGGTATTCACCGAGGAGGCGGCCGGGATTTCCGACCGGCAATTCGCCGCGGCTCACGCCAAGCAGGCGAGGGTGGCCGGCTTCGACTGGAAGGACGCCGACATTCCCGCAGCGCTGAAGCAGACGCAGGCCCCCGTGTTATTCCTGCACGGTGAGGCGGACGCGTGGCTGTCGCCCGACCACAGCCGCACGCTGTTCCAGTACGCGCCAGCGGGCAGCAAGCTCGAGCTGGTACCGAAGGACAATCACGTGACACTTCCGTTGCAGATCGCGCCCTTCGATTCGGAGGTGATTGCCTGGTTGGAGGCGGGACTGAAGCCTCACTAGTCGCTGTCATTCCACTGCAATCATTTCGCGGTGGACTGTGCATCAGCTGGTTAGGAGGAATTCTTGAGAATCCTGCTTGTCACAGACGCCTGGGCGCCACAGGTCAACGGCGTGGTGCGCACACTCAAAACCACGGCACGTGAACTCGCCCAGATGGGTCACGAGGTGCGGTTCCTCACTCCACTCGAATTCCGCACACTACCGTGCCCTACCTACCCCGAAATCCGACTCTCGATATTCCCGCAGGGCAGAGTCACTGAGTGCATTCGCGAGTTCGATCCCGATGTGTTGCATATCGCAACCGAGGGCCCGCTTGGCATGGCGGCACGTCGCTTCGCCTTGCGCAACGATTTCCCGTTCACCACCGCGTACCACACGCGTTTTCCCGAATACGTTCACGCGCGCTTGCGGCTTCCGCTGTCGTGGAGCTACGCCTGGCTGCGGCATTTCCATGGGCCGTCGAAAGGCGTGATGGCCCCGACGCAGGTCGTGGTCGACGATCTCGTGGCGAATGGATTCAAGAACGTGAAGCTCTGGTCGCGCGGCGTGGATGCCGACGTCTTTCATCCGCAACCGAGCCAGCGCCTCAACAGCACGCCGCCGATCTTCCTGTACGTGGGACGGGTGGCCGTGGAGAAGAACGTCGAGGCGTTCCTCGAACTCGACCTGCCTGGATCGAAGTGGGTGGTGGGTGCGGGTCCGGCGCTCGAACGCATCCGCGAGCGCTTCCCGCAGGTGAACTACCTCGGGTTGTTAGACCGCGAGGAACTCGCCAAGGTCTACGCCTCCGCTGATGTGTTCGTGTTTCCGAGCAAGACCGACACGTTCGGCCTGGTGTTGCTGGAGGCCATGGCTTGTGGGCTGCCGGTGGCCGCCTATCCGGTCACGGGCCCGCGCGATGTCATCGGCACGTCGAAGGCCGGCGTGTTGCATGAAGACCTGCGCACCGCCTGCCTGGACGCGCTGAAGCTCGATCGTGCGGATGCGCTGGCCCGCTCGCGGCTGTTCACCTGGCGTGCCGCCACCGAACAATTCTTCAGCCATCTGCATCCACGCAAGCGTAAGGTGGGTGTCCCGGCGTACGCCTGATTCCTTGGGCAAACAATCAGTTGCGCCCGGCGCACTGAAGTCGTGCCGTCGTTTCTCCGGCAAACGTCGGAGGCTCGCCCGTCGTCCCGCTTGCGGGGACCTCAAGGCATCGGCCTATACTCGGCCCGACCCGCACATCTACGAAGGCGGGCGAAACAACGGGGAGTTACGCATGAACGATCAATCTTCGTCCGGCGGCGTCAGCTACAAACAAGTCGGCGCCGACTACTTCGAGAAACGCGGCCTCAAACGCTACGCCAAGGTGTGGTCGCTCTGGGCTCTCGGCGTCGGCGCCGTGATCTCGGGACACTATTCGGGTTGGAATTTCGGCCTCGCGAACGGATTCGGATCGATGCTGGTCGCGCTGTTCATCATCGCGGCCATGTACTGGGGTCTCATCTTCAGTCTCGCCGAGATGTCGCCCGCGTTGCCGCACACCGGCGCCGCGTATTCATTCGCACGCAGCGCCATGGGTCCCTGGGGTGGCATGTTCACCGGTCTCGCGGAGAGCATCGAGTACATCCTGACTCCGGCGGTCATCGTGTTCTTCATAGGCTCATACCTCGGGGCCATATTCGAAACCGGGCCCGAATACCAACCGGTCTGGTGGCTGGGCTCCTATATCGTATTCCTGCTGCTCAACCTGTTAGGTGTGGAGTTGTCGTTCCGCGTATCGGTGCTGGTCACCGTGGCGGCGCTGCTCATCCTCGCGGTGTACTGGGTGAGCGCAATCCCGTCGATCGACTTCGATCGCTGGGCGCTGAACATCGGTGTCGGTGCGGATGGCGCGAAAGTCGAGCTACCCGAGGGCGGCGGATCCTGGTTCCCGTTCGGCATCAAGGGCGTTCTTATGACGCTGCCGTTCGCGGTGTGGTTGTTCCTCGCCATCGAACAATTGCCGCTGGCTGCCGAGGAATCCGCAGATCCCAAGAAAGACATGCCCAAAGGACTGATCCTCGGCATGTTGACGCTCATGGTGTCGGCGCTGCTCATCACCTTCCTGAACTCGAGCGTCGGCTCGTTGGACGAAGGCAAGATGCACGGCGCGTTCACGCTGTCGGCGTCCGGTGAGCCGTTGCTCGATGGTTTCCGCGTTCTGTATGGAAGCGGCGCTGCCAAGACCCTGGCGTTCCTCGCGGTCATCGGACTCATCGCCAGCTTCCACACGATCATCTACGCCTACGGCCGGCAGATCTATTCACTGGCGCGCGCCGGTTACTACCTGCCGTTCATGTCGCTCACCAACGATAAGAAGGTGCCGCACATGGCGCTGTACATCGGCAGCGCGCTCGGCTTCGCGACCATGATGATCCTGTGGTTCGCGGTGAAAGGAGATGCCACCAAGAGCACGGCCATCATCGGCGGCACATTGCTGAATATGGCGGTGTTCGGCGCGATGATCTCGTACGCGATGCAGGGGCTGTCGTTCATCGTTCTGCGCAAGAACATGCCCAACATCGAGCGGCCGTATCGCAGCCCGGTGGGCATTCCCGGCGCCGTGGTGACGATCGTCGTGGCGCTCGTGACTATCTACTTTCAGCTGCAGGATCCGATTTATCGCGGCGCGGTGTATTACGTCGCCGGCTTCTATGTGCTCGGCATTCTCTACTTCGCGGTGTATGGGAGGAATCAGCTCATCCTGTCGCCGGAAGAGGAGTTCGCGATGAGCAAGGGTGCGAAAGCGCACGGCTGATCGTCTCGCAGGAAATCAGGCGGGGCGCGTTGCGAAGGCAGCGCGCCCCGACTTGCATCATCGGCCTTTATGGATGAGGGAACGATATGAAGCTACAAACGATATTGCTGCTCGTCGCGCTGGTGGCAGTTGCGGTGCTGCTGGTCCGGCGAGCGCGTAACTCGGGCTCGCGCAGCCAGAAGAATCGATTCGACAGCACACTGCCGCAGCAGGATTCCTCGTATCTTTATGTGCCGCTGGCTATAGGTGGCGGAGCCGACAGCGCCGGTCATCACGGTCAAAGTACGGATTGCAGCTCTGGGGCCGTGGATTCCGGCGGTGGCTGTTCAGATGGCGGCGGCGGAGGTAACTGACAGACATGCGTCAAGGTTCGCGAAGCTCGACGTGCATCGGCGTATTGTCGCGCGCCGGCCCGAGCCTTCCCACGATCGGTAGTTTGATCGACAGGCTCTTCGGATCCACGCCGAAGTTGAGACCGAGCAGGTTGACCTCGAGGCCCTCTTCGAGCCCCACGGAGACCCCGAGCAGGCCTGCCAAATTGACCTGGCCGCCCGTGCCGCTTGGCGTGGTGTTCATGGATTGCCAGCCGAGAAAGTCCTTGCCGATGGCCGTCGGCGGCATATCAACCCGGAGCTCCGGCACCCGGCGCAGCACGAAGGCGACAAAGGTATTGGAATTGGGACCAGGCCAGACGTGGTAGGTGTTCGGGTACGGATACTCCTTCACGGCGTCGTCGATGCGATCGATGATGGCCTCGACGCCGGGACCCCGGATGTCACCTAACAACTCGGGACGCGCGCCGTACCAATAGCCGTCGGCCGGGCGATTGCGCGCCACCAATGCCGTGCCGGTGCGTTTCAGGCGCCATCCCATGACTTCGTGCACGGTGAACTCGCTGGCGTCGCGCGGCTTCACGGCGATCCACGTGTGCACGCCGAACCATCCGCGCCAGCTCACGGCGCGGGCCGAGTAGACCTGGATTACGGCTTCGCGAGTAGTGGCCGGGTCAGGCGCCAGTCCCGCGGATTCGCGCGAGGCGGTGCGCCAGTCGCGCGCCGAGAGTTGACCGCTGTATGCCAGATAAACGACGGACAAGGGCAGGTAAGCGACGACGGCGGCGAGCACTTTGGTGATGGTGCGGCGGCGCTTTTTCGGGGGCGGCATAAAGTAGGGACACTAGCAGTGTCGACGTAGTTCCGGACGCAGCTATGCTTCGCCACATGAACCAGCCAGATCTTGCGTCGCTGCGTCTCGAAACCCCGCGACTGATCCTGCGTCCACCGCGCATGGAAGACTTCGATGCGTGGGCAGCATTTCTCGAGGATGAAGTCGCCACGAGATTCATCGGTGGCCCGCAGCCGAGGCCCACCGCCTGGCGGACATTCATGTGCATGTGTGGTGCGTGGACCATGACGGGCATCGCCATGTTCTCGGTCATCGAAAAGTCGAGCGGTCAATGGGTGGGGCGACTGGGGCCCTGGAATCCCGAGGGCTGGCCGGAACCCGAAGTGGGGTGGGGCATCGCGCGCGAGCACTGGGGCAAGGGCTACGCCAGCGAAGGCGCCGCGGCGGCCATGGACTACGCCTTCGACGTGCTCGGATGGTCCGAAGTCATTCACTGCATCGACGAGCAGAACCTGGCGTCCCAGGGAGTGGCGAAGCGGCTCGGCTCTAGCTACCTGCGCCGCGTCCGGATGCCGCCGCCGTTCGAGCACATGCCGGTGGACGCATGGGGCCAGACGCGCGTGCAGTGGCGCGGCAAGCCCTTGCCGCACCGGTTGTGACGCGCTCGTGTAGTCCGCGCCACCCATTGCCGCACCGCTGTGCGCCAATCAACATTGCGCTGCAAGAACATCAAGTTTCCGCGCCGCGGACCGCTACAGAAGGTGAGGAGGAGCGTCGTCTTTGCGACGCCTATTCGCATGCTGCAAACGGTCACTGCCCGACTTGGGCGGATATTCAAGAAGCGCCGGGGCACCGAGGGCCTGCGTGCAGCCGTGGCCGTCTCGGACCACGAGATCGCCGTCGCGCTGGTTCGCAAAGTCGATGGCCAGCGTCCGAAAGTGTTGCGCATCATGGTCGAGGAAGCGCCGCTCGGATTTGCCGACCCGGTGCTCAAGAAGATCATCTCCGAGTTCGACCTGCGCCGCGTGCCCGTGAGCGCGGTCATCAATGCCTCCGACTACCAGATCGCCCAGGTGCAGGCGCCGGATGTGCCGCGCGCCGAGCTGCGCGCCGCGGCGCGCTACAGCATGCGCGACACCTTCGATTTCCCGATCGACCAGGCGACGCTCGACGTGTTCGACCTGCCGGAACAGAACAGCAGCGGCAACAAGCGTATGTGCTTCGCCGTGGCCACGCGTGGCGACGCCATCGAAAAGATGACGTCCACGTTCGAACGCCAGTTCCGCCGCTTCGACGTCATCGACATTCCCGAGCTCTGCCAGCGCAACCTCGCGAGCCTCCTGCCGCAGGACGCGAAGGGCGTGGCCTTCCTGCTGATCCGCGACGACTTTGCGCAGCTCGTGCTCACGCGCCGCGGCATGCTCTACGTCACACGCCGTTTCGACTTCGGTGTGCGCGGTGAGCTCAACGGCGATGCCGAAGCCGAGGCGCACGAACTGCCGCTCGACCCGCAGATGCTGTCGCTCGAGCTGCAACGCTCGCTCGACTACTACGAAAGCCACTTCGACGAGACCGCTATCGGCGATCTTTTCATCGCACCCGCCGGTTCGCGCGCCAACATGCTGGCCGCGGAGCTCGGCGCATCGACCGGGCTGCGGATCAGCATGTTCAACATCCACGATCTCGTGGACGTGTCGTTCAGCGCCGAAATTCCCGATGGCTGGCTGCCCTGCATGGCCATCGGCGCGGCGATGCGCGCCCGACCCGCATGAACGCCGCCATGCAGGAAGTCAATCTCTATCAACCCGTGTCGAAGGGTGTGCGCGGCGCATTGAGCGCGAGCTCGACGCGCGCCATCCTCGTGCTGGTTTGCGCCACGTTGGCAGGTCTATGGGGCTTCGCGTACTGGCAGGTCGGACGTCTCGACACGGCCGCGCAACTGGTGCGCGACCAGCAGCAGGCACAGGCGGCATTGTCGGCTGCCCAGGGTCCGCAGCTCGGCGGGTTGTCCGATGAGGATCTCGATGCGCTGCTGACGCGGCTCGGCGAAGACGTCGACACGAAGTCGCGCGCGCTGGCGATGCTCAACAGCGAGTCGGCCTTGCAACCGGCCGGATTCTCCACGCGACTGCGCGCGTTCGGCACGCGCCACATCGACGGCATCTGGCTCGACCGGCTCACCCTCGGCGCAACCGTGGAATCGGTGAGTCTCTCCGGCTCAACGCTGTCGCCCGATGTCGTGCCGCGATATCTGCGCAGCCTCGCTGCGGATCCCGCGCTCAAGGGCGGGCAGATCGACGAATTCATCATCGAGAAATCACCGGGCCGCCTCATGTTCCGTGCCGGACACCAGGGGCTGGTGATTCCCGAAAAGCCTGCCGAGGAGAAATCCTGATGGCCGCCGGACCACTGTTCGCACGTTACGAGGCACTGTCGCTGCGCGAGCGCGCCATCGTATCGCTCGCGATCCTGGCGCTGCTCGTGGTCTCGTGGGACTCGCTGCTCATGGATCCGCTGCGCCTCAAGCGCAGTGCCCTCGAAGCCGAACTCGCGAATGCCAGCGCATTCGGTGTCACGCCGCAGAGTGACGATGCTTCCGATCCGCGCCAGGTCTCCATCCGGCGCGCTGGCGAGCTGCAGACCCAGTTGCAGGGACTCGACGCGCAGCTTGCCAATACCGCCAGCGGCTTCGTGTCCTCGAAACGCATGATCGAGGTGCTGCACGACATGCTCGATCGGCAAGGACGGCTCGGGCTCGTGAGCATCCGCAATCTGCCGGTGACCGGCCTGATCGCGCCCGCCGATCCGGCGGCTCCGGCGCGGGCTCCGTATGTACACGCCATCGAGATCGTCATCGACGGGCAGTACGCCGACATCCTCGACTACCTGACCGCACTCGAAGCGCTGCCGTGGAAATTCCGCTGGACCTCGCTCGACCTGTCGACCGCGGGCTATCCCCGCAATCGCGTGCGCATCGAACTCTCGACGCTGAGCCTCGACTCCACCTGGTTAGGAGTCTGACGATGCGCCGCAAACTCCGTATCGCCGGCTACTGCCTGACAGCCCTGTTCGCGTGCACATCGCAGGCGCAGACGGCGCGTGATCCCATGCGTCCGCCGGGCACCGCCGCCGCGGCGCGTCCGCGCGGCCCCGCGGCCATCAAGCTCGAGGGCATCATCTCGGGTTCGGTGCGCGTCGCCATCATCAATGGTGTGCTGGTGCGCGAAGGTGACGAAGTCGCCGGCGCCAGGATTCTCGAAGTGCTTCACGACGGCGTGCGCTATTCGCGCGGCGGCCAAGTCCAATCCCTGTTGCTGCCCGGTGCACGCGCCCTGACGAGCGTGCGGGTGGCTCGTTCTCCCGAGGCAAGCAAGCCATGAAACGTCTCATACAAATCCTGTCGCTCACGTTGCTCGCGCTGACCGGCGCGGCCAGCGCGCAGGACAACGACAATGCCCCGCGCTTCGACTTCCACGTCGAAGACGCGCCCGCTCGCGCCTTCTTCGAGGGCCTGGTGGTTGGCTCGCCGGTCAACATGATGGTGCATCCCGACGTGAAAGGCCGCGTCAGCCTCTCGCTCAAACAGGTGACGCTGGTTGAAGCGCTGGAAGCGGCGCGCGACATGTACGGTTACGACTTCCGCGAGATGTCGCACGGCTATGTGATCAGCGCGCCGGCACCACAAACCCGCGTTTTTCAGATCAACTACCTCGACATGCAGCGCCTCGGCGTATCGCGCACGCGCGTGAGCTCGGGGCAGGTGACGCAGGGCAGCAGTCAGGCAAGCGGTACGCAGGGCGGCTCCGACGACGAGAAGACGCAGACCAGCAGCACGACGGGCACTGCGGTGCTGACGCGCAACGATTCTGATTTCTGGAAAGGCATCGAGACCGACATTGCCGCGCTGGTGACCAGCGAACCCAAAGTGGGCGACGAGAAAGGCAGGAGCAACGTGGTGATCAACCGCCAGTCAGGGGTCATCATGGTGCGCGCCTATCCCGACGAGCTGCGAGCCGTCAGCGACTATCTGCGCAAGACCCAGTCGACCATCACGCGCCAGGTGGTGCTCGAGGCCAAAGTGGTCGAAGTCGAGCTCAACGCCGGATTCCAGGCCGGCATCAACTGGACCGCGCTGGTCACCAAGGGCAACAAGACGGCGGCGTTCGGCACGAGCGGTCCGCCCGGCGGCTTCGACAACAATCCATTCACACAGCAAGGCCTGCCCGTCGTAGTCGCGCCGGGCAATCCGATCGTCGGACAGGTGGTCAATTCGCTCGGTGGCGCATTCACCTTCGCGTTTGATTCCACCGATTTCAGCGCCTTCATCGAACTGCTCGACGCACAGGGGCGCACGCGAGTGCTGTCGAGCCCGCGCGTTTCCACGCTGCACAACCAGAAGGCCATCATCAAGGCAGGCTCGGACGAGTTCTTCGTCACCGGAGTTTCGAGCGACACCACCACCGGCACCGCAACCACGACTTCACTCGACGTGGAGTTGACGCCGTTCTTCTCGGGCGTGGCGCTCGACGTCACGCCGCAGATCAGCGACGACGGCACGGTGCTCATGCACATTCACCCGACGGTCAGCGAAGTCTCCGACCAGACCAAGCGCATCGCGTTTGGCGGTACCACCAACGACCTGCCGCTCGCAGTCAGCCAGATCCGCGAATCCGACAGCGTGGTGCGCGCGCACAGCGGCCAGGTCATCGTGATCGGCGGGCTCATGCGCGAGATCCGCCAGCGCGACGACTACAAGACGCCGTTCCTGGGCGATGTGCCCGGAATCGGCAATCTCTTCAAGAGCAAGCGCGATCTCTCCACGACGGTGGAGCTGGTGCTGCTGCTGCGGCCCGTGGTGGTGGACGACACCAACATGGACGCCATGGTGCTCGAATCCACGGAACGCGCCGCCGCGCTCAGCAAGAAGGGCGATGTCGAGGCCGTCAGATGAAGCCCGAGCGGCGCAAGAAGATCCGCCTGGGTGAGCTGCTCATCGAGCAGAAGGTCATCAACGAGGCGCAGCTGCAACAGGCCCTGAGCGAGCAGAAGAAGACCGGCCGCAAGCTCGGCCGCGTGCTCACCGATCTCGGCATCGTGCAGGAGCAGCAGCTCAACGATGCGCTGGCGCGCCATCTGCAGATTCCGTTCGTCGATCTCAAGCAGCTCACGATGGACCAGGCGACGGTGCGGCTGCTGCCCGAGGCATTGGCACGGCGCTTCCGGGCCATGGTGCTGAAGTCGGATTCCACCGGCCTCACCGTCGGCATGGCCGATCCGACGGATCTCTTCGTCTACGACGAACTGGTCGCGCGCCTCAAGCAACCGCTGCGCATCGCGCTCGTGCGCGAAGCCGAGCTGCTGCGCACGATGGACATCGTGTACCGGCGCACCGAGCAGATCGCGTCCATCGCGCTCGAGGTTCGTGAAGAGCTGCGTGCCGGCGACATCGACATCTCGCAGCTCGCGATCGACGAGGGCTCCTCCGACGCTCCCGTGATCCGGCTGATCCAGACCATCTTCCACGACGCCGTGAATGCGCGCGCCTCGGACGTGCACATCGAGCCGGGCGAAGGCGTGCTGCGCGTGCGGCTGCGCGTCGACGGCGTGTTGCAGGAGCAGAGCATCGAGGGCCGCGGCGTCGCGAGCGCGCTCGTGACCCGGCTCAAGCTCATGAGCAGCCTCGACATCTCCGAGAAGCGCCTGCCGCAGGATGGCCGCTTCTCCGTGAAAGTGAAGGACCGTTCGATCGATGTGCGCATGGCCACCATGCCCGTGGCGAACGGCGAGTCGGTAGTGTTGCGCCTGCTCGATCAGTCCAACAACCTCATGACGCTCGAGCAGTTAGGCATGCCCGCGCCCATGCTGGCAAAGTTTCGCGGGCTCATCGAACGGCCCGCAGGCATGGTGCTGGTCACCGGCCCCACCGGCAGCGGCAAGACCACCACGCTGTATTCCGCACTCAGCTATCTCAACCGCTCCGACACCAAGATTCTCACCGCCGAAGATCCGGTCGAATACCGTCTCGACCGCGTCAACCAAGTCCAGGTCAACGCCAAGATCGGCCTCGATTTCGCACGAATCCTGCGCACCATGCTGCGCGCCGATCCCGACGTCATCCTCGTCGGCGAAATGCGCGATCGCGAGACCGCCGAGATCGGGCTGCGCGCTGCGATCACCGGCCACATGGTCTTCTCGACACTGCACACGCTCACGGCGGCTGCGACCGTCAACCGGCTGCTCGACATGGGCGTGGCTGGATACATGATCGCGACGGCGCTGCATGGCATCGTCGCGCAGCGGCTGGTGCGCCAGGTGTGCCCGGACTGCGCGCAGGCTTCCGAGTCCGATGACCACCAGCTCGCATGGTTGCAGGCGCAAGTCGGTGTGTCTGCGGCGCGGAGTATGAAATTCCAGGTGGGCGCGGGCTGCACCTATTGCAATCTTTCAGGGTACCGCGGTCGTGCGGCCATCTATGAGCTCATCGAAGTCGATCGAGCGCTCGCGGACGCCATCCGGCGTGCCGATCCTCAGGGCTTCGCAGACGCGGCGCGCGCGCAGGTGGGCTACACCACGCTCACACGCAGCGCCATCGACATGGCGGCTGCGGGCAAGACCACGCTGGCCGAAGTCATCGCGACCACCAGCGGTCTCGACGATCCCATGCAGGAGACACGTCGAACGCCGCTTCCCGCATCCGATGAACTCAGCGATGCGTTGCTGAGCGGGCAGGCGCGCTGAGCGCCGCACGGCAATGCCCGAGTTCAGTTACAAGGGACGAGGCAGCGACGGCCGGATGGTGAACGGTCGGACCGCGGGCGATTCCGTCGACCACGTGGCGCAGCGCCTCATGTCCACCGGCGTGATTCCCATCGAGATCGCTGCGATCGGCGTGGTCGCGGGCAGCCTCAACTTCGAGAAGTTAGGGCGGCGCTTCGGGCTCGGTGGGGTCACCACCACGGATCTCGTGATGTTTTCGCGGCAGATGTACACGATCACCCGCGCGGGCATCCCGCTGCTGCGTGGCCTGCGCGGCCTGATCGCTTCCACGCACAATGCAATCCTGCGCGAGACGCTCGAGGACATGCTCGAAAGCCTCGAGGGCGGGCGTGACCTGGCCGCGAGCTTCGCGCGGCACCCGAAGATATTCCCGAGCCTGTACGTGAGCATCGTCAGCGTCGGTGAAGCCACCGGTACGCTGGATAAATCCTTTCTGCGGCTTACCGAGTACCTCTCGCAGGAACAGAAGATGCACGACAGCGTCAAGGGCGCAGTGCGATATCCCATCATCGTGATGATCACCATCGCGCTGGCCGCGGGATTCCTGTCGACGTTCGTGATCCCAAAATTCGCACCGGTATTTGCGCAGCTCAAGGGCGACCTGCCCATGCCGACGCGCATTCTCCTGGGGTCGTCGATGCTGGTGCGGGAGTACTGGATGTATTCGCTCGCCTTTGTGGCGCTGTGCGTATTCGGTGTGCGCAGCTACCTCAACACCCAGGATGGCCGCTACAAATGGGATCGCTTCAGGCTGCGCCTGCCGGTGATCGGCCAGATCATGTACGAATCGATGCTGTCGCGGATCAATCGCTCGATGGCGATTTCGCTCGCCGCCGGCATGCCCATGACGCAGACCCTGGCGGTGATCGCGCGTTCGTCCGGTAACGTGTTCGTGTCCGAAAAAATCCAGATCCTCGCCAGCAGCGTCGAGCGCGGCGAATCGCTGCACCGGTCGGCGACCGCGAGCGGCATGTTTTCGCCCCTGGTGCTGCAGATGATCGCCATCGGCGAGGAAACCGGAGCGCTGCCCGAACTACTCGACGAGGCCGCCGGCTACTACGAACGTGAAGTCGATCACGCGGTGAAGAACCTGAGTGCGTCCATCGAGCCGATCCTCATCGTGGCGGTCGGTGGCATGGTTCTCATTCTCGCGCTCGGCATTTTCATGCCGCTGTGGGAAGTGATCAGCAAGGCCGGGCAGGGCTGAGAAAGCGCGTTATGCCCGTAGGACGTTAATCACCGCACGCTTTAGGGGTTTGCCCTGAAGGCCCGCCCTGATGGTGCCGATACGTGAAAGTGGACAGGTCCAACTAGTTATTGAGAGGAGAGGAATCGTGAGAAAGAGAATTCAAGCCGGTTTCACCATGGTGGAACTGATCGTCGTCATCGTCATCCTCGGCATCCTGGCCGCGGTGGCACTGCCGAAATTCATGGGTCTGGAAAAGGAAGCCCGCATCGCCGCGCTCAAGAGCATGGGCGGCACGATGCTGAGCGCCGCGCAGATGGCGCATGGCGTGTGCATGGCGCAGAACTGCGCCAATAACGCGACGCTGACGATCGAAGGCCAGACCATCGTGTTTGCCAACGGGTATCCGAACAACGCGTCGATCGATCTGCTGGTGCAGAGCTCGGAAGGCTTCACGCCGAGCGCAGCCGGCAACCGCATGACCAAGACCGGCGGTACGACTGCCAACTGCTGGGTGCAGTACAACCAGGCGACCATCGCCGGTGGCATCGTGACGGCGCCGACGATCTCGTACCAGTCGGGTGTGATGAACGTCGCGAACGAAGCGAACATCAACAACACACTGCGCACGCAGTGCTGATCTGACCCCGTCCCGGGCGTGAGGCCGTGCGCATGCATCACAAATGCGGCCGCGGCTTCACGCTGATCGAGCTCATCGCTTCGATCACGATCATTGCGATACTCGCCGCGGTTGCGCTTCCACGCATGACCGCGGCGACTCCGTTTGCGGAACGCGGTTATGCCGACGGCATCGCCGCCTCGCTGCGCCAGTCACGCGCGGTCGCGCTTGCCAGCGGGTGCGCCGTGCAGTTCACGATCGACGCCGCAGGCTATCGCGCCTTCCAGCATGCGGCTTCCGGCACGCATTGCGCCGCGGCCGGCGCCTGGTCGACGCCCGTGAAACGCGGCGATGGCCAGAGTCTCATCGAACTGCAGCCCGCGGGCGTGACGCTCGCCACCAACCGGCAGTTCGTGTTCGCGGCCGATGGCAGCGTGGGCGCGAATGTCACCATCAACGTCGGCCCGCAGGCGATTACTGTCGATTCCTCCGGCATGGTGCAGGGACCATGAAGCGTCACCTGTCGTGCAGGTTTGCGCGCGGCGTCACGCTGGTGGAACTCGTGGTGTCCATTGCCGTCATCGCGATTGCGGGCGCTGCGCTCGCAGGCACGCTGGCCTATCTCAACGGTACGGGCAACACCTCCATCCTGCAGGCCCAGGCGCAGTCGATCGCCAACGCCTATCTCAACAACATCCTCGACAAGGGCTTCGCGTCATCCCCGGGGGCCTTCAACGACGTGAATGATTACAACGGCCTCAATGATCCGGTGGCGCTCGACGCCGCCGGCAATGCTGCCGGCAATTTCCGCGTGCAGGTCAGCGTGGGTCCGGGCGCGCTCAATGGTGTGCCGGCGGCCGCCGTGCGGCGCATCGACGTCACGGTCACTTATGGCAACGGGAACTCGGTCGTCGCCACCGGCTACAGGACGAACTACCCATGAGCGCGCGGTGCTCGCGTGGATTCACGCTCATCGAGCTCGTGGTCGCGATCGCGATCAGCTCCGTGGTCGTGGTATTCGCGGCGATGTTCATCGGTGCGCCGCTCGGTGCGTACGAAACTCACTCGCGGCGCGCGGCGCTGGTGGCCGATACCTCGGGTGCGTGGCCGCGCATGGCGTCGGACCTGCGGCAGGCGCTGCCCAACAGTCTGCGTGCACGGCGCAATGGCAACTTCGTGGTGATCGAGATGCTGCCGGTGATCGAAACCGCGCGCTATGTGCCGCCGCTGTCAGGCCTGCTCATCGTTGCCGGCATATCTGCGACGACGGCAATGCCGCCCTATCTGTCGATCAATCCCGGTACCGACGTGTACACGCTCACCGGCTCGACGGTACCCGTGGCGAGCTGGACCGTCATTCCGGCCGGGCTCAATGAATTCCAGGTCACCGTGGTGCCCGCGCCGGCGCCCGCGGCAGGCTCGCCTAAGGCCCGTATGTTCCTCGTCGGCAGGCCGATCACGTATCTCTGCGATGAAGGGCAGGGGACGCTGCGCCGCTACGCCAACTACACCGCTGCCACGCTGCAGACGGCCCATGACACGCCGGGAGAGCTCACAGGAGCCGGCATCTCCAATGAGCTCGTCACGCAGGGACTCACGAGTTGCGATTTCCAGGTGCCGGCGGTGGCGGTCAATCAATTGCAGACCGCTTCGGTGCGGCTCACGACTGCGCGCAACGGCGATTCCGTGACGCTGCTGCACGAATCGCGCGGGCAGTACACGCCATGAAGAGCCCATCCCGGCAACGCGGTATGTCGATACTGGTGGCGATATTCCTCATCACCGTCGTCGCGTCGCTGGCGGCGTTTGCCGTGACGGTGGGTACCGCCACACGCGAGTCCGGGAACCTTCAATTGCAGGCGGATCGAGCGATGGCGGCGGCGCGCGCGGGAGTGGAATGGGGTGCCTATCGCGCGCTGGTCGGCGCTACGAACTGCGGTGCGAATCCGCCGTTCAATCTGAACGAGGCGGCGCTGCGCGGGTTTCGCGTGACGGTCACCTGCGTCAACGTGGGCTCGGCCGCAAATCCCGTGTACGAGATCAATTCATTCGCACAGCGAAGCAACTTCGGCGCGGGCGACTACGCTTCAGGCCGAGTGATCCGGCGCGTCTGGTAGCGGACCAGTCCCGCATCTATTCCATTCGAAAAGCGCGGAACGAATGCGGCGCGATCACGAACGATGCCTCGCTCGTCACGATCGTCGCAACTCCCTGGCGCGCACGTTCCTCGCGCTTGATGGTCGAAATGCGCTCATTGGTCGACAGGTCTGCCGTCAGATCCGCGATGGACTTGACCGTGTCCGCCATCGTGACCTTGGCATTCACCGGCTCGTCGCGGAAGTTGTGCACGATGAACGTACCGTTGTCGTAGACGAACAGGCTCACCTTGCCTGGCGCTTCCAGATGCACCGGCAGCGGCGCGGTGATCACACGGCGGATGGCGTTGAGCACTGGCTCCGGGTAGTTCGACAGGTCGGCGAAATTCTCGGGAATCGTCAGCACCTGCAATTGCCCGTCGAGATAGTCCGCGTCATGGAGCACTGGCCAGCCATTGTCGCCATCGACGGCCGAGACCAGCTCCCAGGAGTCGTTGGTGCGATAGGTGATCTGCGGGATCAGCAGCGCCTTCTCCGACTTCACGATCTCGCCGCGCCCGACGACAAAATCGCTGACCGCAGCCACGCGACCGGAATCCTCGAGCTCCGCGATGCGTTGCAGCCCGCGTCCCTGCAGTGCCTTCAGCAGGCCTGAAGTGATCACGACGTTCTTGCCGCGCTTCAACTGCGCCTCGATGAGCGCAACGATGTTCTTGTCCGCCGCGGCCTGCGCGGTGAGCAGTACGACGGCTTCGCCGGTCGGGAACTCCGGCACCATCTCCACGGGAATGCCGGCCATGCCCAGGTAGTTCTGCAGGAAATCCTCACCGGGAGAGTTGTAAGGCTTGTAGCTCTTGATCCCGACCGGCTTGCCGAGCGCGCCCAGGACCTTGTCGACGGCCTCGAACGACACGCCAGCGACGCGCGCATATTTCTGCGGCACGAAGGATTCGCCGCCCTGGCGCACCGGTTTGAGCACGTCCGCAGAACGCATCTTTTTCGCGTCGAGCGGGTACAGCATCTGCCGGATATCGAACAGCGTGATCTCGGGTGCCGCTTTCGCAAACAAGGTGAGCCAGAGCTGCTCCGCGTAGCGGTCGTAGTAGGTGGCGCCACCGGTGTCCACCCAGCCGCCGCCATTGTGGCCGGGCGCGATGTTTTCGAAGTACCGCATGATGTTGTACGACAGGTACGGCTGCAGATGCTGCGCGCTGCGAATCGCGTCGCGAGTCTCGGTGCCGGTGTAGATGCCGTCGAACAGCTTGGGTCCGCGCGCGAGGTTGAAGCCGAGCGCCGGAAAATGGTCGTACCAGTTCGGATACTTGATGACTACTTTGACTTTCGGGTTGACGCGCTTCGCTGGCCCGATCACCAGATTCGTCGCGGCGTCTTCCATGACCGCAAGCCGGTAGTCGGTCCAGTTGCGCGTTCCGCGCGCAGCCACGTCGAATGTCGACTTCGTGCTCGTGAAGAAGAAATCGTCGAGGATGAATTCATCGAAGTGCTTCGCCGTGAGCTCGGCGATCTCGCGCACCTGCTGACGGTGTTCCGGGTTGGAATACGAGAACGTCTCGAACCGATTGGGCTCGCTCACCGTGAAGGTGATGCCGCCGGCCACTGCCACGCCGCGGGCGGCGAAGAATTTCTTGACGGCTTCGAGCGTCGCGTCGTCGATGAGGATGCGGTCGCGGTGCGTCTCGATGTAGACCTTGTCGACGTGCACCTCGCGCGACACAGCGTCCCAGCTGTCGGCGAGCCACTTCGGATCCGCCATCTTCTGCACTTCCTGAGCCCGGCAGTAGATGGCGACCTTGAAGTTTTCGTAAGCCCGCGCTGGCAGCGCGCATGCCATGAGAATTGCCGCGGCCAGCGCGGACCATGCGCCATTCTTCATTCTTCCCCCTCGACGTCTGGTAGCGCAGTCTAGACCGCGGCTGCATCGTTGCCGTTACGCCTTCAGCCGAATAGCGGTGCGATCGCATCCACGAGCCGGTCGGGCGAAGCGGGCCGGCCATCGAGCCATTCGGATTCGAATTCCGCGACTTCGACGCCGATGATTCTTCGGCGTGCGAGCGCAATGGCGCAGGCGCGCAGGTTTTCGAGTGTCAGGCCGCCCGTCACCTGGTATTCGATCGGCACGATGCCCGGTTCGAGTACGTCGCAGTCGAGATGCACATAGACGTCGCGTGCACCGACAACGGCGCTCAGGCGCTCGGGGAGGTTCGGTCCGACCTCGACAACCTTCAGCTGTCCGGCGGCGATCAGTTCCTTCTCATGCGGGTCGAGGTCGCGCGCGCCGACCAACACCACGTTCGAGAGACTCAGGCCCGCGCCGAGCCCGCTGTCCCAGTGGCCTGCGGCGCCCGTGAGCACCATGCCACCGAGATAGGGCACCGCGTTGGAGCTCGGCAGGTTCGAATCGCCGTGCGCGTCGAACCACACCACGCAGGCATCGGGGAAGCGCTCCGCCACCACGGGAATCGTCGCGAGCCCCGCTGCGCAGCGGCCCATGGCGGTGATGGTGCGGTGACCCTCGGCGAGCGAAGCGCGCAACGCATCTGCGAATGCGTGCAGATCGCCACGCGCGGCGGCGAGCTGTTCGTTCCAGGCGGTGGTCGGCAGCGGCGCCTGCGGCCTGCTCACGAATGTGGTGTCGAGGCCATAACGGCGCGCCAGCAGCGCGCCGAGCATCTGGGCGCCTGCCGTGCCGCGGGTATTGCGATCGCCGGCGCGACCGCGGTAGACGATGAGCGAGCGTGAATTCATCGGCCGCGAGACTAGCCACTTCGAACCGAAGGCGCTACTCACATGTCGCACACCGGCCGGAGAGTACTCCATGCCCCGGTGGAAGCGGTTCGTGCGGATCGTGCTCGTGTATCGAAAGCAGGCGGCGCTCGCCGCCGCGCCTAACAAAAACCATGGAGCCGCTCGCGCCTTCGCTCTGCCAGCCTGCGCGCTCGAGCGCCGTGAGGCCGTCGGCGAATGCTTGTCGCAGGTCGGTGCCCGGCGGCAGTTCGGTTGCGTCGAGCACGTTGTGAAACATGTCGCGGAGCACGAGCCAGCGGGAGAGGCTGGACGTGGCCAGGGGGTCGTACTTGCTTCTTTTGGTTGTCATGTGCGAACGGTAACGAGCGTCGTTCGCGGCCGTCCATTCAGTAGTCCGCGGCGCAGCGGACTGTATGGAGTGGAAATGGAAGGAGAAGAGGGTGTGCTAAGTGCGCGTCGGCGTGCGCAATTTCGTTCTTGAATTTTTACGGCCGGCGCTCCTGCGCCGTTTTCCGACGTGGCGGTACGCCTGAAAAAGAAAGGCCGCGTGAAAACGCGGCCTTTCTGCAGCGGTCAATGTCGCATTTCATAAGATGCTTGTTGCCGCCACATGCAGATTCACATCGGTCAATCACGAGGATTGGTTATGAATCTACGATTTCAGTATTGATGAAGTTGAGGGGGCGCGCGAAGCGGCATACTTCTGACTCTCGGGTCGTCGATCTCCTACGCGACGAAAGTCGACGCCGATGCAGACGCAGGTGCGTCCCCATTTGCTAGGAAATGAGGAATGTCCCCATTTACAGGCGGATGAGGCCCCGCTTGTGGGCGACGGCCACGGCCTCGGTGCGGCTGATGGCGTCTAACTTCCCGAGGATGGCCTTGACGTGGGTCTTGGCGGTGCCCTCGGTGATGGCGAGCCGCCGTGCAATGTCCTTGTTGCTGCGGCCCTCGGCGACGAGCTGCAGGACGTCGAGCTCGCGGGTCGTGAGGCTGGGCTTCGACATGCGCTGCAACGCCTTTGCGGCAACGCCCGAGGAGGTGTACGGACGGTCGTCGGCCACCGCACGGATAGCCGAGAGGATTTCCTGGCGTGGCGCGTCCTTCAGCAGGTACCCCTTGGCCCCCTGGCTCAACGAACGGAAGATGTCTTCGTCGCCGTCGTACGTGGTCATGATCAGCAGGCAGGCCTTCGGGTATTTCTCGAGCACCTTCTGTACGACCGCGGCGCCATCCATCTTGGGCATCCGCAGGTCGAGCACCATCACGTCGGGCTTGTGCAGCTCGTAGAGCTCGAGCGCTTCGGCGCCATCCCCGGCCTCGGCCACTACCTGCATGTCGGGCTGCTGGTTGACGATGGCTGCCAGGCCGTCGCGCACCACGGGATGATCGTCGGCGAGGATCACGCTGATCTTGCGTACAGGTGCTTTGGCCACGGCGTTCATTTTTGCACCTTCGCCTTCGCCATGTTCGGACGCGGCAGATTGACGACGATCCGCGTGCCTTCGCCGGGTTTGCTCTCGATGTGGAATTCGCCGCCGATGGCGCCGGCACGTTCGCGCATGTTGTTCAGGCCGTAGCCCTGCTGCGCGTAGAGCTCCGGACTCAGGGTCATGCCGCGGCCGTCATCGATCACGGTCATGGTCCACTGCGTGATCTCTTCGAGCAGCACGATGCGCACCGTGGTCGGATGCGCGTGGCGCAGGGCATTGCTCACAGCCTCGGTGGCGATGCGCAGCAACTCGTGCTGGCGCTCGGGCACGAGCCCGTCGCCAATCACGGCGCCTTCGAAGCTGCAGGTAGCGCGGCCTTCGACAGTCGCGCGCTCGGCGAGCTGGCGAAGCGCCAGCTCGAGGCCGACGCGCTTGCTCTGATCCGGTCGCAGCGCCATCACCGAGCGGCGCGCATCCGCGAGCCCCTGGCGCGCGAGGTCGTGAATGCGCGTCAGGATGGAAGGCAGCGGCGAATTGCGCGCGCACTCGTGCATGGCTTCTTCGGCGGCACCGAGCTGCATGAGGATGCCGGTGAAACCCTGCGCGAGGCCGTCGTGGATTTCCTGGCCGATGCGATTGCGTTCGGCGAGCACCGCGGCGTCCTTGGCGGCCATGCCGAGCTTCTTGAGCCCGATGCACAGCGTGATCTGGTGGGCGACCGCGAGCGCGATCTCGGCGCGCTCCGCGCTCAGGGCTTCGTCCTGCATGAACACCAGGCCGATGCAGCCCACGGTCTGCTCGCCGACCACCACCGGGAGTAGATAGACACTCTTGTGACCTTCACGCGCATGCCAGGCGGCGGCGCCAGGCCACTGGATGCGGTCGAGCGGCTGTACCTGGTAGAACGACGGTTCGGTGAACAGCGCGAGCACTTCGCCGAGCCGGGTTTCCTCCGGCGTGGCCGTGGCCTGGTAGGGCGGCGGAGACACCTTGCCGTCCTCGACGTGGATGAAGGCCTTCCAGAGATTGGCGGTCTTGTCGAAGCCGATGGTGAACGCCGATACGGCGTCGAGCTGGCGCGTGGCGTCGATGAGGATGTTGCTGACGAAGTCCTGCGGGTCGGCATCGCGCGCCAGCTTGGTGAGATTCGTGCGCAGCATCGCGTTGGCGCGCGTCGCGGACGACAGCCGTTCTTCGGCGGCGAGCTCGCGTTCGCGGCGCATGGTCTCGACGAGCCGCTGGCGGTGCAGCGCGGCGCCGACGAGGCCGGCGGCAATCTCCAGCGCCGAGACGATCGAGGAATCGAATTCGCGCACGCGCTGCCAGTCATCGAAGCCGATGACGCCGACGTATTCGCCGTCGACCAGGATGGGGACGATGGCCGAGGTGCGCGCCTTGTCGCTGGTGATGCTCACGCCTTCGATGGCGCGCGCCGCGTCGGGACAGAACACCACGCTCTTGCCGGCCTGGAGCATGGTGCAGAACTGGTCGGAGCGCGGTTCGTTCCAGGGATCCGTACCGTCGCACTCGGCGAGCGAGCAGGCGTCGTGCAGGGATTCGGTGACCCATTCGGCCTGGATCTTGAGCCACTTCTCGCCGTTGGGGCCGATCTCGGCGAATGCGAGCGCGGTGCGGTCGACCTGCGCGGCTTCCCCTAACAACTCCAGCACCTCGGGCATCGCCTTCATGGCATCGGGCGCTTCGAGCAACAGCCGGCTGGCCTGGGCCGAAGCCGACAGCAGCCGTTCGCGCTGCAGCA
>Ga0207683_10001310_pt1 | contig 22492 bp, 25 predicted proteins | sample KBSM73metaG_FD_184333 | JGI IMG/M metagenome (GOLD analysis project Ga0207683, IMG submission 184333) | Miscanthus rhizosphere microbial communities from Kellogg Biological Station, Michigan, USA - KBS M7-3 metaG (SPAdes) (version 2) | ecosystem: Host-associated > Plants > Roots > Rhizosphere >... | reverse complement strand
TCGAGCGGCACGGGCTGAGGGTCGTGCTGCGCAAGACCGACAATTTCCTCCCTGGTGATGGTGACTATCTGCTCGCAGGTCGCGGCGGCCTCACGCGCAAGGAGATCGGACGGCACCATAAGGCCGATGCCGAGGCTTACGATCGGTACCACGCCGAGCTGGAGACGGTGGTCCGGCTTTTAAAGAAGTGGCTGTTGCGCGCCCCGCCGAACGTCGGCCGCCGGGCCAGCGCCATTCCCAAGCTGCTGAGCCTCGGGCGCGACATGGCAGGGCTGTCGCTGGCGGAGACGCGCATCGTCCACGACTTCGCGGTGCGCAGCGCCGCCGACATACTCGACCGGCATTTCGCTGGAGAGTTGACGAAGGCGCTGTTCGGGTTTGACGGCGTCGTCGGAAATTTCGCGTCGCCCCAGTCGCCGGGGACGGCCTACGTCCTGCTGCACCATCTGTTCGGTGAGGCGGCTGGGGTGCCTGGCGCCTGGGGTCACGCAATCGGCGGAATGGGCTCAATCACCCAGGCGATGGCGCGAGCCTGCCGGGAAGCGGGGGTCGACATCATTCTCGGCCATTCAGTCGAAGAAATCATCGTCTCCGGCGGTCGCACGGCAGGAGTTGTCGCCGGTGGCAAAGCTTGGCGCGCGGCAACGGTTGTCGCTGGGGTAAACCCGAAGCTTCTGTTCGACCGGCTGGTGCCGCGGGGAGCCGTGGACGCCGATGTGGCTGCTCGGATGAACGGGTGGAAATGCGAAAGCGCGACCTTCCGGATGAACGTCGCTTTGTCGGATCTGCCCAGGTTCAGCGTGCTGCCGAAGAGGGGCAATCACCTTACCGCGGGCATCATCATGGCGCCGAGTCTCGATTACATGCACCGTGCTTATCTCGATGCGGCGGTCGATGGCTGGGCGAAGCAGCCGATCATCGAGATGTTGATTCCCTCGACGTTGGACACGACTCTGGCGCCCAAGGGCAAACATGTCGCCAGCCTGTTCTGCCAGCATTTTCGGTACGACCTCGGCCCTGGGCGGAGTTGGGATGACGAACGCGAGAAGGCCGCCGACCAGGTCATCGCTACGGTCGATGCGCATGCGCCCGGCTTCGCAAACTCGGTGCTGGGGCGGCAGATCCATTCACCGCTCGACCTCGAGAGGCGCTTCGGCCTGATCGGCGGCGACATCTTCCACGGCAAGATGGGCCTCGATCAATTGTTCAGCGCTCGGCCGATGATCGGCGCCGCCGACTATCGGATGCCCTTGAAGGGCCTCTACCTGTGCGGATCGGGCGCGCATCCGGGCGGCGGTGTCACCGGTGCGCCGGGCCATAACGCTGCGCGCGCGGTGCTGAACGACCGGCGTTTCTGGACACGGCGACATTGAAGCCGCTCGACGGGATCAAGGTTCTCGACCTTAGCCGCGTGCTGGCGGGGCCATGGTGCACACAATTGCTCGCCGACCTTGGTGCCGAGGTTCTCAAGATCGAACGTCCCGGCGCGGGCGACGACACGCGGCACTGGGGACCGCCCTGGCATGGCGAAGGTGAGCGGCGAGTTGCGGCCTATTTCCTGAGCTGTAACCGCGGAAAGAAATCGGCCGCGATTGATTTTGCGCAGCCGGAGGGGGCTGCGCTGGTTCGCAGGCTTGCCGCCAACGCCGACGTGGTCGTGGAGAATTTCAGGGTCGGTGGACTCGCCAAGTTCGGGCTCGATGCAGCGTCGCTGCGCGCGGCTAATCCCCGCCTGATCTATGCCTCGATCACTGGCTTCGGGCAGGATGGACCCTACGCCGACCGCGCCGGCTACGATTTCATCATCCAGGGCATGGGCGGGATGATGAGCATCACGGGCTTGCCTGATGGTGAGCCTGGTGGCGGACCGTTGCGTTCCGGCGTGGCCGTCGCAGATCTCTTCACCGGAATGTACACATGCGTGTCGATTCTCGCGGCATTGTATCGCCGCGAGAAGACTGGCGAGGGCGCCTATGTAGATCTGGCGCTACTCGACACTCAGCTGGCAATGCTCGCGAACCAGGCGGAAAATGCGCTGATTTCCGGCCAGAACCCGCCAAGGCAGGGAAATACGCACCCGAACATCGTTCCTTATCAGCCGTTCGAGGCGGCCGATCAGCCAATCATCATTGCAGTGGGGAATGACCGACAGTTCGCGCGATTGGCCGAGATCTGCGGCCATTCGGAATGGGCAGCCGACCCGAGCTTCGCGACCAACGAAGCGCGCGTTGGGAACCGAGCCGAGATCGTCGGCCTTGTCAGTGCTGCCATTCGCGAAAGACCGGCAGCAGAGTGGCTCGGACAACTGGATGAGGCGGGGATTCCTGCCGGGCCGATCAACACGATCACCCAGGCGCTTGCTGACGTCCAGGCGCAGCATCGGCAGATGGTGCGCACGCTGGGGGGAGTTCCGCTCGTTGGATCGCCGGTAAGGCTAGACGGCGAGCGCGCGGACAGCGGCCTGCCGCCGCCGGCGCTAGGAGAGCATACCGCAGATGTGCTTGCGGCCCTCGGGGTCGATCCGACGGAAGTCGATCGGCTGAGGGCCGCAAAAGTGGTCGGCTAGAGCCGATTAGTTGTGAAGCTTGCTCGCGCTGTCGACCAGTAAATCGAGCTGCTTCTGACACCCATTTTCGATCAGCACCTGCGCGGCGCCGACGAGATCGCCTGGTGTGCCGGGTACGCTGACGAAGTTGAGGCTGCTCTTCTCCCCAGTGTCCGGCCATTCGACCTGATAGCTGGCGCCGTTCTTGATCGGCAGCGCTGCCGGCCAAGCGGTGAGCGAAACGCCCGCTCCCCAGGTCAGGTCCTGCGTCGTACCGTCGGCCGAACGGATCTGGACCGTCGAGGCAGTCTCGCTATCGGGCCGCCACAGCTGCACTTTCGATGCATCGCTCACGCAGATCTTGCCGCTCTGGCTGACGTCGATGTCCCAGATGCTTGGGTTGTGGGCGACTTCCGCGGCGCGAAGTGCGCCGAAGCGTCCGCGTTGCCCGGCTGCGGACGCCAGTGCGACTTGCTTCGCGTCGAAGCTTCCGGGACCGCGCAGGGTCTGCGCGCTTGCCGGACCGAGCACGGTCACAACGTCGCCGCCTTGTAGGCTGATTTTGGCGGTTTCAGAAAGAGTTTTGCCCGGCGGATAAGACTTTGCCGACGGTCCAAGCGACTTGACCACTACCACGTTGGCCGTGGCCGGAATCGAAATAAGGGCAACGGCGATTGCTGCGCCCCACAGCATTGCCTTCCGCATCATCCATGCTCCTCGCTACAGATTCGCCAAAAATCGAATTCCCGCAGCAAGTTGCTGCGGCCGAGTCGGATATCAGTGTCGCTTTGGCGACCGTTTATGCTTTTTTAATGGAGCTAATCAATTGAATTCTAACGGCCGAGATGGTGCCGTCAGGCTGTTCGAGGCCGGCCTGTCGCCATCGGTCGGCCGGATAGCAACGCTTCCAGCGCTTCGATCCGACGCGCGTTGCCTGCGATCAATTCAGACACCTGCAGCTCACGGGCCTCACGCTTGATCACTGTCCGGATCGCGCGGGCGATCGCTTCCTGCACTTCTTTCAGCGCCTTCTGTTCGTCGCGGCTGGGAATGGAGCCGTCCGGGCGCGGACCGACAAGCAGATAGCCAATCGGCTCTTCATCATCCGAGCTTGGCACAAGCGGGATGCGGATCGGGAACAGCTTGTCGGTCGGCTCGCAGTGATCGCTCTTGTAATCCTGCGCGAAGCGGGACGTTCGCCAGGCTTCAACCTCGTCGATTGAGAGAGAACGCGCGCGCAGCACGCAGCCGTTCACGATTGCTGCGCTCCGAACGGCGTTCACGCCGCGGTCAACGCGGGCGAGGATCTCGTCGAGCATTTCGCCGAGGGACGCCGTTTCGCGCATGTCGCGGGCGACTTCAGGCAAGTCGTCACGCAGTAGGAAAAGGTTCTTCTGGAAGCGCCGTTCGGACCAGCGCTGCACGCGGTCCTGAATGGGATTGATCAATACGGTCGCGAGCGCCGCTGCGAAGATGATCGGTCCTTGGCTGTCCGCGTTCCCTGAGTAGCTAACGACGATCTGTTTGAAGCCATCTGCAGCACCGGCAAAAATTGCCGCGACCGCGAGCGTGATCAACGCGACATTGGCCGACTTGCTGATGACGAATTCGGCATCGTACAGCCGGTAGCGGACGAGCGCGATCAGCAGTCCGACTTGGAGGACAAGCACCGCCAGGGCGAAGCTGATGCCGGCGGTGATCTCAACCAGTAGCTGCTGCCCGAAACTATGCGTCGACCATTTGAGGTAATCGCTCACGATCGAAACGCAGCGCAGCACCGCGTAGCCGGTGATCCCCAACAGTGCCCAATGGATCTGCTGCCGCTGTTCGGCGGATTCCGTCAGCCGCAAGGTCCTCAGCAGCGACAGGACGGCGAGGATCATGAAGCAGACGAACAGCGTCTGGTAGAAGGTGCCCTGGAGGAGCATCAACGTCGGCAGAAGGGCGATCATCGCGACCCGGCGCCACGACAGATTGCCGTGTGGGAAGAGCAGGATCCCGGTCAGCAGCAGGACATTGCCGAGGTCGAAGATCGCGACGTTGAGCCAGCGCGGAACATGGATCGAAGCGAGGAACATCGACGCGGGCTGCTCGGCGGCGATGGTCAGCAGCACGGCTAGCGACAGGATCGAGCTGACCGCGTCGCGCGAGTTCCGGTGATGCAGCATCCACGCCGCCCACAACAGGAAGGGGTAGGCGAGCACGTGCAGAAGATCGATGAAGTTCAGCCACTTGGGCGACATTCCGAGCGCACGCGCGCCTTCGTCGATGTGGTTGTCGCCGGTGGTGACGACGACGTCCCGCACCTGCCCATTGGGATCGCGGACGGTGAGTGGCACGTCGGCGCTATCGGTTCCGAACAGGAGGTTGCCGAGCGCGATGTAGGCGGGATCATTGGCGTGCTCCGCGAGTACGCGCTCATTGACCGGCATACTTGGCGGAAGAGGCAATCCATAGATGGCCACGATGTGGTCACCGGGAACGACCCCTGCGCCTGCCGCCTGCGGGCCGACGGTGAAGCGCACGATCGTTGCGTCGCGAGGGGAGACGGCGAAGCCAGCACGGCTGCCGAGCAGCAGCTGACTGTTGTTACCCCCCTCGTGATAGCGCTCGTAGAGGCCGGCGAGAGGACCGATGAGGGCCAGCGCGAAGGCGACCATCCACAGCGCAGTGAACAAGCGATAAGTCAGCGTATTGAACGGGGGCACGCACGGCGGAAGCCGCAACCCGCCGTCCGGCGCCGGGTCAGCATTGGGCAGGGCTAGCTGCATCCCCGTCTGCTCCAGCCGCGATTAAACCGCTGTTATCATGGGCGGAGGAGGTCGCCCGCGCAAGCTTATGTGCTTGGAGCGTCCTCGCTTGTGACAGTCTGGTCGCCGTAGCGCGATTGGATGAAGCGGCCCTGCGTCTCCAGCGCGCTGACGTCGGCGCGGACCAACTGGTCGGAGACTTCCGAAAGCGCGGCGCGGCCCGCGGCAAGGCCTTCGACGAGGCGCTGGTCGACTGTCTTGCCTTCGCCGTCATGCTCGCCGCGATAGGCAGGCGGCACGCGCTCGTAGCGCTCGATCAGCCCGGGAAGGTGGATCGACATCAGGCGGCGCGCGTCCTGAGCCTGAGGGTCCAGCGTATCGAGCCTCGACAGCGTCTGCTTCAGCGACGGCAGCATCTGAGCGATGGCGTCGAGCTCAGTGCGCGCGGGCGCGGGCAAGGCGGCGCGGCTGCGATAGATATAGGAGTCGAACCGCTCGACCATTGTGCCATTGGGCAGATCGGTCGTCGGGGGCGGGGCAGAAACGGTTTGACGCCCACCACGCGCAATCAGGAATGCGGCGACCCCAATCGTGGCTAGAAGGGCCCCGAGGAAGCCGAACATTCCGATCGGCTGGACGAGGCCGAGGATGATCGTAGCCAGCCAGATTACTCCGGCGGCAATGAGAACTCGTGTGACCGTGCGCCCAAGCCCGGCGTTCAGGCGCCGGCGCTCGCGCCGGGCGGCCTCGCGGGTCGGTCCGTCGCGCTCGTCGAGGTGACGGGTGACACGCTCGAACCGCGCGATCGCCTGATCGACCTTGTCGGTAACTTCGGTCATTTGCTCTCGATAGGCGTCAGCGGTGACACGCTGCTTTCAAGCTTCGCCTGATTCACCCCTTCAGCCCGCGCGATATAGCCCTTCGACTTCTCGACTTCCTTGCCGAGCGTGTCGACGGTCTGCTTCATGTTGCCGAGCGCCTGGGCCTTGAACTGATCGATCTGGTCCATCGTGTCGTAGATGTTCTGGAAGGCACGCTGCAGCGTCTCAAGCGGGATGGTCGAGCTCGCAGCCTGCTCATGGATCGCTCCGGTCTGCGTACGAAGCATTTCGCCGGTGGAATCGATCATGCCCGCGGTCGTGGTGTTGAGGGCGGTGATCTGCTCGAGAACCAGCTTCTGGTTGGTCATCGCCTGTGCGACGGTGACTGCTGTACGCAGCGCAGCCACGGTCGTGGTCGACGCGCGGTCGACGCCCTTCACCAGCTCGACATTGTTCTTCTTGACCAGGTCGAGGGCGAGATAGCCCTGAACCGTCACTGCCATCTGCGTCAGCAGGTCGGTGGTGCGCTGGCGCGTATAGAAGAGCGCGGTCTCTCGGATCGCCTTGGCCTTGGCCGGATCAGTCGCGTCGAGATCGTTCGCCTTATCTTCGAGCCGCTGGTCGAGCGTCTTCGAGATGTGGATCATCTGCTCGAGCTTGTGCATCGTCTTCCACAAGTTCGCGCGTTCGGTGTCGATGGCAGCATTGTCCATCAACAGCTCGTCCTTGCCGTCTCCAAGGCTGTTGAGGATGCTTTTGATGTGGGTCTGCGAGCTTCGATACTTGTCGAAGTATCGGTCGATTCGGTTCCCGAAGGGGATGATGCCGAGGAGCTTGCGGGGCTTGGTCGCCCCCTTGGGATCCAGCGCTTCAACGGTCCGGCGAAGCTCCGTAAGGTCCGCGCCGATCCCGCTGTCCTTGTCGATCGCCTTGACCGGGCGGTCGAGGAAACGGTTCGACGCCCCGGCAGCCTCAGCGATCTCCTTGCGGCCCATGGCCGTCAGCTGGTCGACCTTCTTGCCGAACTCGGGGCTGTTGGCGTCGAGCCCCGCGAGCTCATCGACGAACTGGCCGACGCGCTTGTCGAGCTCACTCGTCTCTTCCGTCTTGAGAGGAACCAGGCCGGCAGCCTCTGCCGGTGCAACAGGCTGAAGCACCTCCGGCGGGTCGAGCTTCAACTTGGTCGCAGTGCCGGTCGCGGTGTCCGCCTCGGGTGTCGTGGCCATGCTCAGTCCTTTCTCGCCCCTTCTGATGCGCGGCGCGAGGCCGGTCAACGGCAGGGCAGTCGGACTGTATTATAGGCGTAAGACACACTTGTTCAAGAATGAACCAGCATCTGGCAGGTTACTGGTCATTAACCATGGCACTGAACACTTCACTTACCCTGTGCGGGGTAGAGCCTGCTCAAAGTTGCTTAACAGGGATCGGCCCGCATGATCGGCTTCATCAGGAAACTACTGAAGGATCGCCGCGGCAACGCGCTGGCGATTGCCTGCGCCGCAATGCCGATGATTATCGGCTGCGCGGGATTGGCGACTGATACGATCGAATGGACGCTCTGGAAGCGCCAGCTGCAGCGCGCCGCTGACTCGGCCGCATTGGCTGGTGTCTACGATCGCGCGGCTGCGACGAACGGCGCGACGACAAACACGCCGACTGCCGTCTGCAACGACCTCGCGATCAATCTGCAGACCTGGATGAACCTGGTCGGCACGGCGCCATGCGCCGGAGGGCGCGGCAGTTATAGTGACATTCAATACCCGGCGGCCGATGCGTTCGTGGGCAACAAGGTCCAAGTCACTCTGAGGGTGCAGCAGGCTCTGCCGTTCAGCTCACTCTTCATGTCGACCGCGCCAGTCATCGAGGCGAGGGCCACCGCCGGCGCCGTGAGCTACGGCGGAACTCCGTGCATGCTGGCGCTCAACACGACCGGCACGGCGATCAACAACAGCGGTAATACGACGGTGTCGGCGCCGACCTGCATCTTCTATTCTGACTCGGCGGCATCGAACTCGGCGGCTGCCGGCGGCAGCTCGGCGATCACTGCAAAGGCGGTCGCGGGCGTCGGTGGCATTCAGAGCTCGAACAACTGGAACGTCCAGTCGTATCTTCCCTACTCACCGTCCTTGCCGGATCCGTTGGCGCCGCCTTCGAGCACCGCGATCACGCCCGACCCGGGCGACATGAAATGCGCCGGGCACTGGACGACGAGTAACAATGGTAATGGCCAGGGGCAGGGCAATGCCTCGGTGTGGGTGAACGACGCCCTTACCGACGGCATGGATATCACGACGATGAGGGATGCCAGTGGTAACCAGGCCAATTGCTTCACCTCGATCTCTGTCGGATCCAACAGGTCACTGACAATCCCCGCGAATTGGAACGGCCCGCTCTACGTCAACGGCGGCAACGTCGACCTGCAGGGCGCATTCACCTGCGCTTCCTGCTCCATCGTGCTGACGAACACGAGCACGGCTGCGAATGCAACGATCGGCACCTTCTCGTCGAACGCGCAGGCGACCAATAACATCACCGCGCCGACATCAGGCACCTACAAGGGCATTGCGGTGTACCAGGACCGCCGCGCGAGTGGGAACATCGACAAGATCAACGGCGGCACGAACAACGTCGTCAACGGGGTCGTGTATTTCCCGAACGATACTTTGTGGCTGAACGGCACTGGCAACTCAGTGTCGCTCTGCGCGATGTATGTCGCAAAGAACCTGGTGTTCAACGGCAACAGCACGATCGCAATCAGTAGTGCGAACGACGCTGCTTGCTTTGGTGTGGGCCTGCCGAACACTCAGTCCGTGACGATCGTGAGGCTGATCGCATGAGCCGGCTAAATCGCATTCGCCTGCTCGCCGATGATCGTGGCGCGGCCGTAATCGAAATGGCGCTTATCGCGCCTGTGCTTGCGCTCGGTGTGATCGGCATCGTGGACGTCAGCAATGCGTACAGCCGCAAGCTCGCGTTGGAGCAGGGCGTCCAGCGTGCCGTCGAGAAGATCGCTGACACCACCGAAAACTCGACGGTCGAGTCGACGCTGGCACAGGAAGTGCAATGCCAGGTCAATGGAAGCACGACGGCCACCACGACCTCAGGGGGCGTGACGACGACGACCACAACCTGCAACACCAGCGCGACGCAGAACATCACGGTCAACTGGCGGGTGAATTGCACAACCGGCGCAACGACGGCCGCCACATCGACTACCAGCTCGACGACCTATGACACTACGGTCTCCAACTGCAGGACTGGCGGGGGCACGCCGGCAGGGTACGTCCAGGTCACGGTGACTGACAAATATTCGCCGTTGTTCCCGATCCACTTCGCGGCATTCGACACCAGCGATTCCACCTATCATCTCGCGGCGACAGCCGGCGTGAGGACACTCTGATGTTGCATCTTAGGCTCAAGAAGAACGAAAGCGGCGCAGCCTCCGTGGAAATGGCATTCGCCCTGCCCGTATTGGTCGTCATGCTCTATGCCTTCGTGCAGCTCGCCGAGGTCTATCGGGCCGTCGCCGGCATGCAGCAGGCACTCGGTGAAGGCGCGCGCTTTGCGACGCTCTGTTATACTCAGGGTGTGAATGGCTGCTCGCCGCCCGCTGCCGGAACCGGCACCTCGCCGGCGGCAAACACGATCAAGTCGAAGATCTATACCAGTGTGTACGGCATCGGACCCGGGACTTTCACGGTGGCGGATCCGGCCCTCGGCACGTCGGGCACCGCGAGCTATTATGATTTGAGCGTGACCTATTCGCAGCCCACGAACCTGCTGATGTTTCCCGGACCGACTATGACCCTGAGCCGCAGGAAGCGGGTGTGGCTCTCATCCAACGGCACGGCCAGCTAAGCAGCTTAGGCCCGCCGCTTCGCAAAGAAGGCGGCGATCGCTTGCTTGACCTCGGCGGAGTCCAGCCGCTCCGCAAACATGGTGCTTTCGAGCTTCATTCGCGCCAGGATTTCGTCCTGGGTGGCGGTGCGCAGCAGCTTCTGGGTGAGCCTTAGCGCTTCGGCGGGCTTGCCGAGGAGAGCTGCGACAATCTCCTGAAGCTTTGCAGCGAGGCCCCCAGGGGCAACGCGGTGGCTGACGAGGCCGATCGCATGGGCTTCGTCGGTGCCGAACGATTCGGCCAGCAACAGATAGCGGGCAGCGCGCCGGCGGCCGGCGAGGCGCGGAAACAGCAGCGAGCTCGCCGCTTCCGGCACCAGGCCCAAATCGACGAAGGGCATCGAGAAGCGAGCGCTGTCGTCGGCAATGACCACGTCGCAGTGAAGCAACATGGTCGTGCCGATCCCGACGCAATTGCCGTGGACGGCGGCGACGATCGGGATCTCGCACTCGGCGAGCGCGCGAAGCAGCCGCCAGACGGGAATTTCCTCCTCGTCGCGCGTGTCCGCCTCAAGGAAGTCGGCCAGGTCGTTGCCCGCGGCGAAGTCCTGGCCTTCGCCGCGGATCGTGATCAGCCGCGTCTCGCCGTCCTCGAACGATTCCGCGACGGCGTCGGCCAGCGCGCCATACATGTCGACGGTGATCGCGTTGCGGCGTTCGGGCCGGTTCAGCGTGATTGCACAAACGCCGCCGCTCCGTTCGACCCGCACATGCTCGCTCATTTGCCGACCTCCCGAATCGGATGACGCGCTGTGCATCAACCGTTATTGCCGGCCCCATCCACCAAAGCCGGGACGTGTGCAATTCCATGAAGTTCTTCGCCGACACCGCCGAAGTTGCCGAGATTCGCGAACTTGCCGACACCGGCCTGCTCGATGGCGTGACGACCAACCCCAGCCTGATCCACAAGTCGGGCCGCGATTTTCTAGAGGTGGTGCGAGAGATCGCCGGGGTGGTGAAAGGGCCCGTATCGGCCGAGGTGGTCGCGCTCGATTACGACGGGATGATGCGCGAGGCTGGAGTGCTTCGGAAGATCGCCGACAATATCGCGATTAAGGTGCCACTGACACCCGATGGGCTCAAGGCGTGCAAGGCGTTGACCGGCGACGGATCGATGGTCAACGTGACGCTGTGCTTCTCGCCGGCGCAGGCGCTGCTCGCAGCCAAGGCGGGGGCGACGTTCATCTCGCCGTTCGTCGGGAGGCTCGACGATATTGGCCAGAACGGAATGGAGCTGATCGCCGATATCCGGCAGATTTACGATCAATATGATTTCGCGACGGAGATCCTGGTCGCGAGCGTCCGTCACCCGATGCATATCGTGGAGGCTGCCAAGATCGGGGCGGACGTGATGACTGCTCCGCCGAAGATCATCTGGCAGCTGTTCAAGCATCCCCTGACCGACAGCGGGATCGCTTCCTTCCTCAAGGATTGGCAGGCTACGGGTCAAAAAATTGCTTGATAACCAAGCGTTTAACACTTCGTTGTTAATCTTTGGGCAACCTTCGGCCGTAACACTTTTTCAACGGCTCCAGCCTTAAGTTCCGCCCATCCTGCAATGGACAGCAGGTTCAGCGACGGCGTGCCGTTGCTGCTTGGAACCAAGGAGCGAAGACCATGAGCAAGTTTCTTCAGCTGATTAAGAACAGCAAGGGTGCGACCGCGATTGAGTACGGCCTGATCGCCGCGCTGATCGCCGTTGCTGCCATCGCCGCGATGCAGAGCGTCGGCAACAAGCTGAACACGACCTTCAACAACGTTTCGAACCACCTCGGCTAATCGCCGATTTCGGTTGAAACAGGGGCGGCGGCGTCGAAAGGCGCCGCCGCTTTTGTTTTGCGGTCCGCAAGTGCGACCTTGAGTAGGAAATTAACTGCCGCAGGCGTATCCTCCCGGGCGATATGGCAACGGTAATCCCCTTCGAAGAGCGGGCGGTGGCGCAGCTGCGCCAGCGGCTCGGCGCGGCAGAAGAGGCGAACCAGGACCTGATCGCCTTTGCGCGCGGCCATTCAGGCGCAGTGGCGTCGATCCACGAGGCGGTTCTCGCTGCGATTGAGGCGGACAGCGTGGAAGCCTTGCTTCACGTCGTTACCCAGGAATGGCCGCTGATCCTCCGCATCGACGCTGTCGCATTGTCGCTGATCGTTCGCGGGCAAGGCTTCCGTGCCGATGGCGAGGGAGTGCAGCTGGTCGATCCGCAAATCCTCGGCCGGGTGATCGACGGAGTCGACGGAGTCGAGATGCGCACCGTGGAGCAGGGGCATCCGCTGTTCGGGCCGGCCCGCGACCTGATCCGCGCCGAAGCACTGATCCGCATCGATTGCGAGCCGCCCTTGCCGTGCGGCCTGCTGGCGCTCGGCCAGCGCGCCGACCTTGCGCTGGATGCGCGGCACGGCTCGGAATTGCTCATGTTCCTAGGGCGGAGCCTTGCGGCTATGATCCGCAAGTGGCTGACGATCCCGCAAGCCTGAGCATCCACCCGGCGGCCGCACTGGCGGCGCGCTGGTCCTCCTATCTGCAGCATGACCTGCGCCGTTCGGCACATACGGTGCGCGCCTATGAGGCGACAGCGCACCGCTTCATCCAGTTCCTCGGACGCTATCGAGGCGAGACGATCGACGCTGCGGCACTGACGTCCATCTCTGCTGCGGACCTTCGGGCGTTCCTGGCCGACCGTCGGGCCGGAGGGTTGGGGCCCTCGTCCGCGGCACGCGAGTTGTCGGGGGTGCGAGCCTTCCTCAAATATGCTGCAGAGCAGCAGGGCAGCGTCGCCCAGCTTCCGCGGACCCGAGCGCCGAAGCGGCCGCGCACGTTGCCCCGGCCTGCAGCGCCCGATGATGCGGTGGGGCTCGCCGAGAATGCGGCGGAAGCGGCAAGCGAGCCGTGGATCGGGGCACGCGACCTCGCGATCCTGCTGCTGCTCTACGGCGCCGGACTGCGCGTTGCGGAGGCCTTGTCGCTCACTGCGGACGTGCTGCCGCTTGGCTCGACGCTGAAGGTGACGGGGAAGAGATCGAAGACGCGGATCGTGCCGGTTGTGGCAGCGGTCCGCGAGGCAATCGAGGATTATGCGCGGCAATGCCCTTATCCGCTACGCGGGCCAGTGCCGCTGTTCGTCGGGGCCAGGGGAGGGCGGCTCAACCCGGACCTGGTGCGTCGTGCAGTCGCAGCGGCGCGAAAGCGGCTGGGTCTGCCGGATACGCTGACGCCGCACGCACTGCGCCATAGCTTTGCGACGCATTTGCTGGCGGGAGGGGCGGATCTCAGGGCGCTCCAGGAGCTGCTCGGCCACGCGAGCCTCTCATCGACCCAGATCTATACGGCAGTGGATGCGGCGCGGCTGCTCGACGTCTATCGTCACGCGCACCCTCGGGCATGAATTGAGGTCTGGAAGCGCGGACGACGCGCCGCACTCCCAGACCTCGTGGCGCCGCGGTACGCGCGACCTTCAGGAACGTAACCTTTCGTCGCGGCCCCTTGGTTAGTGGGGAACCTCCGAGCCGCGACATCACTCCGATTGAACACAATCGGTAAAGCCAATCCTAAATAACCATTCTGGTTGAAAGGGTTGGTCCGGCTTTCAGAGGGAAGCCAAATCCGAAATGGTGCTATTTCAGCAGTTTTTGCTCGATCGCCTGCCAGATCAGACCCGGCGTATCGCTGCCGTTGAACTTGTCGACGGCCACGATTCCGGTCGGCGAGGTCACGTTGATCTCCGTCAGCCATTTGCCGCCAATGACGTCGATTCCCACAAACAGGAGTCCGCGGGCCTTCAGCTCCGGCTTAAGAGCGTCGCAAATTTCGCGCTCGGTGTCGGTGAGCTTGGCCGCTTCAGCGGTCCCGCCGGCAGCCAGATTGGAGCGGATCTCGCCGGCACCCGGCCGGCGGTTGATCGCACCGGCGAATTGGCCGTCGATGAGGATGATGCGCTTGTCGCCGTCGGCGACCTCCGGGACGAAGGCCTGGAGCACGTGCGGCTCGCGGTAGGTGGCGTTGAACAGCTCGAGCAGGGCGGCGAGGTTCGCACCATCGCGGCCGATCTTGAACACGGCTTTCCCGGCATTGCCGTGGAGCGGCTTTAGCACGCAGTCGCCATGTTCGGCGATGAAGTGACGTGATGCGCCGAGCGATCGCGTGAGCATCGTAGGCGGCATGTAGCGCGCGAAATCGAGCACCCACACCTTCTCCGGCGCGTTTCGGACCGCAGCGGGATCGTTGACCACCAAGGTCTCGCCCTGAATCCGTTCGAGCAGGTGCGTCGCGGTGATGTAGCCGAGGTCGAAAGGAGGGTCTTGGCGCATGAGCACCACATCCACGTCCTTGCCGAGGTCGAGGATGGCGAAGTCGCCCCGTTGAAAGTGATTGCCCGGTACCGGCTGGACACTGACCTCGTGCGCCCCGGCGTAGAGACGGCCGTCCTGCCACGTCAGGTCCTCGGCGAGGTAGTGATAAAGCTTGTGCCCGAGCTCCTGCCCCTTGAGCATGATGGCGAAGGTCGAATCGCCCGAGATGTTGATGTTCTCGAGCGGGTCCATCTGGACGGCGACGCGCAGGCTCATGGGGAGGCTCTAGTCAGGCGGGAAACGGCTGTCACCCTTGCCACACATTCGCGAGATGCCTGGGCCAGCGGCCGGGGACGATGAACAGGGCGTCGATGCGGATGTCGTCGCCGTCGCGCATGAAGCGAGGGGCGAGCCGCTCGGCAGCGGTTACGACCCGGCGCAGACGCCATGGGTCTAGCGCAAAGCCAGCCGCCGTTTCGCTGTTGCGGGCCTTGACCTCGACAAAGGCGAGGGTGCGACCGCGACGGGCTACGATGTCGACCTCGCCGCCCGGCACGCGTGCGCGGCGCGCAAGGATGCGCCAGCCGTGGAGGCGCAGGTACCAGCAGGCGAGCGTCTCGGCTCCGCGGCCGCGCTTCTCAGCAGCTTCGCGGTTCACTTGCGCGAGAGCTCCAGCGCACGGGCGTAGGCGCGCTTCCTGGGGATATTGAGCTGCTCGGCGACCTCGGCGGCTGCGCGTGAAGGCGAAAGGCGCGCGAGTGCGTCATCCAGCAACTTGTCGATCGTCTCATTGCTTGCTGGGTGGGGTTCGAGCGGGGGCCCGACGATGATCACGATCTCGCCCTTCGGAGTTCCGCCGGCGTAGCGATTCGCAAGCTCTGCCAAGGTTCCGGCGATGCATTCCTCGTGGAGCTTCGTGATCTCGCGTGCGACTGCTGCGTCTCGGGGCCCGAGCCGCTCGACGAGCGCCTCAAGGGTGGTGCCCAACCGAGGTCCGCTTTCATACATCACCAGGGTCGCGCGAACGCCTGCGATTTCGGTAATCGCATCACTGCGAGCCTTGGCTTTGGATGGCAGGAAACCGAGAAACAGGAACCGGTCGGTCGGAAGCCCGGCCAGCGTCAGGGCGGCGATTGCTGCGCAAGGGCCGGGGACCGTGTGCACCCTATGGCCGGCCGCCCGAGCCTCGCGGACCAGCTTGTAACCGGGATCGGAGATGAGTGGCGTGCCGGCGTCGCTGACCAGTGCAATTGCCTCGCTGCCAAGGCGGGCGATGATCGAGTTCCGCTGCTGATCACTCGCGTGGTCGTCGTAGCGGACCATCGGCACCTTCGCGCGGATATGGGCGAGCAGCTTGGCCGTAATGCGCGTGTCCTCCGCAAGGATGAGGTCGACGTTGCGCAGCGTCTCGGCGGCGCGCGACGAGAGGTCGCCGAGGTTCCCGATCGGGGTTGCGACAATGTGCAGTCCGGGCGCCAAGCCTTTATCCATCATTCGTCGATTAACCTCTTCCAATTGAAGCAGAAAAGAGTCATCGTGCGAACATTCATTGGCCTGGGGAGAGGGCTATGATTGGAATACTGATTGCCTCGGCGATCAACCTGGCGGGTTTGCAGGCATCGATCAGCGTGCCGACGGATGCATTCCGCGGTTGCCTGCGCGAGGCGGCGGCGAAAGCGAAGAACGAAAAGGTCACCGGCGACGGGATCGAAGCGTACCTGCGCAACGCCTGCACGACGCAGATGGGAACGCTGAAGGAAGCGCTCATCGCCTTTCGGCTCAAGAACGGCATGGCTCGCAAGTCCGCTGCGTCGGACGCCGAAATGACGGTCGACGATTATGTCGCGACGCCGGTCGATAACTACAAATATATGGCCGAGATGGAGGCGCCCAAGCCGGCGGCTCCCGCAGCCTCTGCCGCGACGCCCGCCGCTACTCCCGCAGCGGCTACCCAACCGCCAAAGCCATAGGCTCGGCCACCGCAATTTCGCCGAGGATGTGATCGAGCAGTAGGCGGCCGCGTTCCGTCAGCGCGATGCGTGCACCATCGCGCGACAGATGGCCCGAGGCGGCCAAACGGTCGACGCGGCGCCAATCGACGATCGTGGAAAGATCGAAGCGTGCGGCCAGAGCCTCAACGTCTACGCCCTCGGTCAACCTCAGCCCCATAACCAGCGCTTCATCCGCGGCTTCGGTGGCAGAGAGCGGCGCTTCCTCGGCGATGCCGTGCCCATTGCGACCCAGCCCTGCGAGGAAGTTCTCTGGCTTCTTGTGTCGGACTGTGCGTCGCCCAAGCCGACGACCGTGCGCGCCGGGGCCAATCCCCGCATAATCGCCGTAGCGCCAGTAGGTGAGGTTGTGGCGGCTTTCCTGGCCGGATCGAGCGTGGTTGCTGATCTCGTAGGCGGGTAGCCCGGCGGCAGACGTCATGTCGTCGGTCAGCTCGAACAACGCGGCAGATGCGTCGGCGTCCAGCGGCTCGAATTCATGGCGCGCGACCATGCTTGCGAACCGAGTGCCCGGCTCGATCGTCAGTTGGTACAGAGACAGGTGCGACGTACCGAGCGAAAGCGCCTGTGCGAGGGTCGCCGACCAGCTGTCCTCGGTATCGCCCGGAAGCGCATAGATCAGGTCGAAGCTGACGCGGCGAAAGTGTTTCTGCGCGGTGGCCAGCGCACCAAATCCTTCACGCGCCGAGTGAGCGCGGCCGAGGAAGGCGAGCGCCCTGTCGTCGAAGCTCTGCAGGCCAAGCGACACCCGGTTGACGCCCGCGGCGGCAAGGTCGGCGAAGCGAGCCGCCTCGACCGAATTCGGATTAGCCTCGAGCGTAAATTCGACCCTGTCTGCCGGTTGCCAATGAGTCGTCGCAGCCTGGATGATCGCACCAACGGTCGTCGGCTCCATCAGCGACGGCGTACCGCCGCCGAAGAAGATCGAGGTCAGTCGGCGCCCGGGAAGCAGGCGCGCCTCATGCGCGAGGTCGGCGAGAAGCGCGTCGCGCCAGGCGTTCTGATCGATGGTTACGCGGACATGGCTATTGAAGTCGCAATAAGGGCATTTGCTGACGCAAAACGGCCAGTGGACGTAGAGCGCTAGCGGCTCGCCGCTCATTCCTGGAGCGCCGCCACGAGCTTGCGGAAGGCATCTGCGCGATGGCTCATCTTGTGCTTGGAGAGTGGTTCCATCTCTCCGAACGTCTGTTCATGACCGACCGGCACGAAGATCGGATCATAGCCGAAGCCGCGGTCGCCGCGCGGTGGCCAGACGAGCGTGCCGTCCACGCGTCCCTCGAACGTCTCGGTCTGGCCGTCGTTGGGCCAGGCGATCGCCAGCGCGCAGACGAAGTGCGCCGCAGGGGGAGCGTCGGGCTCGGTAGCCTGCGCCTCGCGCCAAACGCGGTCCATCGCGCGCATCCAGTCGCGATTGCCGTCCTCGTCTTCGGCCCAGCGCGCCGAGAAGATGCCCGGGCGTCCCTGAAGAGCATCGACGCAAAGGCCGCTGTCGTCGGCAAGCGCGGGCAAGCCGCTGAGGTCCGCCGCCTCGCGCGCTTTCAGGTCAGCATTGTCGGCAAAGGTGACACCGATCTCGTCGGGTTCGGGCAGGCCAAGCTCTTCGGCGCCGACGCAGGAGATGCCGAGCGGCTCGACCAGCGCCGCGATCTCGCGCAGCTTGCCCGGATTGTGGGTGGCGATGACGAGCTTGCCGCCGATCGGCCTCATCGACCTGTTGCCTTGAGCTGGGATTGGAAGATTTCGCCACAACCGATGCGGGCGAGGCGGAGGAGCCGAAGCAGGCCTTCTTCGTCGAAGGTCTCGCCCTCGGCGGTGAGTTGGGCTTCGACGATTGCGCCGTCGGCTGTGAGGACGAAATTGCCGTCGCTTCCCGCGGTGGAGTCCTCGTCATAGTCGAGGTCGAGGACCGCATTCCCGTTGTGAACGCCGCAACTCACCGCGGCGACCTGGGTGCGGATCGGATCGACCGTAAGAGCCTTTGATTCCAAAAGCTTGTCGACGGCAATACGCAAGGCGACCCAGCCGCCCGAGATAGAGGCCGTTCGCGTCCCGCCGTCGGCCTGGATGACGTCGCAATCGACGATCACCTGCCGCTCGCCGAGCGCCTTGAGGTCGCACACCGCCCGGAGCGAGCGGCCGATCAGCCGCTGGATTTCCTGCGTCCGGCCCGACTGCTTGCCCTTGGCTGCCTCGCGGCTGCCGCGCGTGTGGGTGGCGCGGGGGAGCATCCCATATTCAGCCGTCACCCAGCCTTGCGCCTTGCCACGGAGGAAGGGCGGGACCTTCTCCTCGACGCTGGCGGTGCAGAGCACTCGGGTATTGCCGAAACTGACGAGGCAAGCGCCTTCGGCGTGCACGGTAAAGCCGGGCTCGAAGGTCAATTCACGCATCTGGTCGGGGGCGCGTCCGGACGGGCGCATGCAGCACATCTCCTGATAATGGTCGGAGGCGTCCCTAGACCGGCAAGGGCTGCAATCCTAGATGAATGCGCATGACCCAGCCGATCGGCGAACTTACCGACCGAATGCGCGAGATTTTCGGGCTCGTCGTCGAGTCCTATCTCGAGAGCGGGCTGCCGATCGGCTCGAAGGCGCTGGTCGGCTCGATCAGCTTGTCGCCCGCCTCGATCCGCGGAGTCATGCAGGAGCTGGAGGAGCGGGGGCTGCTGACCCATCCGCATACCTCCGCGGGGCGGATTCCGACCGAAACGGGACTGCGCCTGTTCGTCGACGGCATCATGCAGGCCGCGGCGCCGAACCTGAGCGAGCGGCGCGAAATCGAGCGACAAATCGTCCGCGACCAGCCGATCGAGGATGCGCTAGCGGCGGCATCGGCGGCGCTTTCGGGGCTCAGCCAGGCGGCCGGCGTCGTGCTTGCTCCGAAGCGCGAGCTCCGCCTCAAACAACTGAGTTTCGTGCCGCTGAGCAGCTCGCGAGCACTTGCGGTGCTGGTGGGCGCCGACGGGAGCGTCGAGAACCGCATCATCTCGCTGGAGGGCGGGACGAGCGCTGCTGCGCTCACCGAGGTCAGCAACTTTATCAATGCGCGGTTGTCCGGTCTGACGCTTGCCGAAGCCGAGTTGCGGTTGCGCTCCGAAATCCGGGATCGGAAGGAGGCGATCGATGCCGCTGCGGCTGAACTGGTCGTCTCAGGCCTTGCCGCCTGGAGTCAGGACCACGCACGACGGCCGGTACTGATTGTCCGTGGCCATGCGAACCTGATCGATGCGAGCGCCGCCGAGGACCTCGACCGAGTCCGCCGCCTGCTCGACGAGTTGGAAGAAGCGCAGGAGATCGCGCAGCTGCTCGGAAGCGCGCGCGACGCGCCGGGCTGCCGGATTTTCATCGGCTCGGAGAACCGGATGTTCGCGCTTTCGGGCTCGTCGGTCATCGCCGCACCCTATCGGGGGAGCCAAGGTGAGGTGGTCGGCGTTGTGGGCGTAATCGGCCCGACGCGGTTGAACTATGCCCGCGTGGTCCCCATGGTGGATTTCACGGCCAAGGCCCTAACGAGATTGATGGCATGACAGACGGCAAGTTGCACGACGAAGCGGAGCAAATCCGCGACGAAACGGCGGAGGGTTCGCCGGAGCTGCGGGAGCACGACCGCGTCGCGGAACTCGAGCAGCAGCTCGAGGAACTGAAATCGAAGGCGCTTTATGCAGCGGCGGAGACGCAGAACGTCCGCCGACGCCTCGAGGCCGAGAAGGAGCAGGCGTCCAGCTATGCGGCGGCCGGGTTCGCTCGCGACATGCTGGCGATTAAGGACCACCTCGACCGCGCGCTTGCCGCGGTGAGCGACGAGCTTCGCGGTGACAAGACCGCGGCGCAGTTCCTCGCCGGGATCGAAGCCACCGCGCGCGAGCTTGAGGCCGCATTTCAGCGCAACGGTGTGACCCGGATCAAATCGGTTGGTGAGGCTCTCGACCCCCACAAGCACCAGGCGATGGTCGAGCTTCCGAGCGAGGATGCCGAGCCGGGCACGATCGTCGAGGAAATGCAGCCCGGCTACATGATGAAGGACCGGCTGCTGCGGCCCGCTTTGGTCGGGGTTGCGAAAAAGCCCGGCTAATGCACCTCGCGGCCGTGGGTGTCGCTTTTTGTCGCAAGGCTGAAGCGAGGCTCTGGCGTTATCGTACCCGTTAGTCGCTCCGCGGCGTAGCGGCCCACTTCAGGCCCGTGCTTGAACCCATGTCCAGAACCGCCGCCGACGAGGAGGACGTTCGACCATATCGGGTGCAGGTCGATCAACAGGTCGCCATTGCAGCTGTTCTCGTACTGGCAGACCTCCGCACCGGTCAGTGGCGCTGCGCGCAGCAGCGGGAAGCGACGGTCGCGGTAGGCGATCACCTTGTCCAGTTCGCCTTGGCTGGAGCGGCGATCCTGCGTCTCGGGATCGACCTCCATGCCATGCAGGTCAAAGGCGAGCTTCACCCCCCGGCCTTCGATGTCAGGCATGCCGTAGAACATGTCGCCGCTATTGAAGTCCGCCCACCCTGGCATTGCATCGGGCGCGAAGCGGCCGTCGCCATCGGGCGGCGCGAAATAGAAAACCTCCTGGCGGGTGACGCGGATTCTGGGCCCGATTACCTCGGGGAACAGCTTGGGAAGCCAAGGGCCGGCGGCAAAGACGAAGTGATCGGCGGCGATGTTCTCACCTGATGACAATCGGATTTCCTGCAGGCGTTCTTCCGCCGCGCTTGGCGGCTGAACCAAGCCGGTCAGGTAAGTGCCGCCGGCACGGACGAACTCCGCGACCAGAATCTGCACCGCGCGTCGAGCCAGCAAGATGCCGAAGTCGGGCTCATAAAGGCCAAGCTCAACGCCGTCGAAGTCGAACGCGGGGAATCGCCTCGTCAATTCGGCTTGCGTCAAGGCCAGGGTCGAAAGGCCAAGCTCCTGATGGGCGGCCAAGGTTTCGCGAGCATATGGCTCTTCAGATGGGAAGAAGAACAGGATCCCACAGGGGATGAAAATCGGCAGCCCAGCCGTGTCGCTCAGCCTCTTCCACTCTGGAAGCGAATCCCGCGCCATCCGCGTGTAGATCGAATCCCGACCGTAGGCTGCGCGGATAAGCCGGGATTCGCCTCCTGATGAGGCACGGCTATGGGCGGGCCCGACCGCGTCGATCAAGGTCACGCGATAGCCCTGACGCAGCAGATGGTGGGCAGTCCAGGCGCCGAATACGCCGGCGCCGACGATCGCGACGCTCTCGCTCAAGCTCGCCACTCGCGCGGCAGGATCGTCTCCAGCTGGGTTCGTGCTGGGACGCCCGGCACTCCAATCCCGTGGCGCATCATGAAGGCGTGGCTGACGATCTCCGCCTGCTGCTCGAGGCCGTAGCGCTGCAGGGGCCAGCCGGCGCGAACTGAATAATCGTAACGGCAGAAGGGGTGGCGCATGAGCACCAGGTAGAAGCGGCCCTTCTTCTGCGCCTGCCAGACGTGGGTCATCTCATGGATGAAGAGTCCCTGGAGTGCGATGCTCTCCTTCGAAAAGTCATCGGACCACGCGTTGCCGGTGGGGTGGAAGTGCAGGTTGCCAGAGGGCGTCATGATGTAGTTCTTCGGCTGAAGTGGCCACCATTTGCGGCGGATCATCCGCACCTGTGAATAATCGATGGCGTCGCCGAAGACGGATCGCGCAAGATCAGTCTCACCGGCGGTAAGTGGCCGCTCACTCATGCTGGTAGCCTAGCGAGAGCTACAGGGGGGCGCTACTTGCAGGCTTAGAAGCGCGCCGCTAGGGCAGCGACAAAAGCTATAACGGAGGAAGCCCCACATGAGCGAGACTGCCGATCGGGTGAAGAAGATCGTCGTCGAACATCTCGGCGTCGAGCCGGACAAGGTGACCGAGGATGCGAGCTTCATCGATGATCTCGGCGCCGACAGCCTCGACATCGTCGAGCTGGTCATGGCCTTCGAGGAAGAGTTCGGGGTCGAGATTCCCGACGATGCCGCGGAGAAGATCACCACGGTTCGCGACGCGATCGAGTATATCGACCAGAACAAGGGCTGATCGGGTCCGCCGACTGCTGACCGCCTGCGCCGAAATGGCGGTACGAACGGCTTCCCGAACCAATCGGGAGGCCGTTTGTTTTGAAGGCTATGACGGAGTTTGAATGATGCGACGTGTCGTCGTGACAGGTCTCGGTCTCGTGACGCCTTTGGGCGGGGACGTCGAGA
>Ga0207683_10001305_pt1 | contig 22525 bp, 13 predicted proteins | sample KBSM73metaG_FD_184333 | JGI IMG/M metagenome (GOLD analysis project Ga0207683, IMG submission 184333) | Miscanthus rhizosphere microbial communities from Kellogg Biological Station, Michigan, USA - KBS M7-3 metaG (SPAdes) (version 2) | ecosystem: Host-associated > Plants > Roots > Rhizosphere >... | reverse complement strand
CTGGGCGCTAGCGCTGTCCGGAGACGGCACGATACTCGCGGTGGGCGCACCGGGCGAGGACGGCGTGGGCGACGCTGTGCCCGACGCCGGCGAGGCGTACGTCTATTACTAGACGCAGGTACTAGAGACCGAACTTCGACGACGCGAACACGGTCTCGAGGAGCTGATCGACCTCGCGGATCATGCGCGTCGCGGCGTCGCCCGGCAGTGCGGCGAGCGCGACCTTGATCTCGTTGAGGTTCTTGAGCTGGCTGAACAGCTGGATGTCGCTGAGCTCGGCGCCCGAGGTGAGCAGCTCGCGGATGAGGCCGAGCTCGGTCATCAGATCGTCGAGGCTCGCCGACGGACCGATGAACCGGCGCTCGTCCGGATGCTCGCGATAGTACGAGTCGACGATCGGGTTGACGATCTCCTCGAGCAGCTCGACCTGGTCGAGGTTGTTCCAGATGTGGCGCAGCACGAAGAAGTCGCCGTCGTGGACGCGCGTACGGCCGTCGAACACCGCGCTCGCGGCGAACAGCTTCAACAGCTTCACGGCGCGCCGATCCGAGACGCTGATGCCCTCGCTGCGGATCTGGAAGATGAGTCCCTTGTACTTGGTGAGGAACTCCTCGGGGAACACCATGAACTTGTCGAAGTTCTGCTGGATCTGGCGCAGCTCGCGCGCGCTCGTCACGGGCCTGAGCTCGCCGGTCTGGCGCCCGCCGCCGTCCACGCCACGCCCGGTCATCTTGCGCAGCTCGAGCGACACGCCCTTCTTCATCAGCTCGTGGAAGTGATAGCTGTCGAGGTTGTCGCTGAGCACCCGGACGAGGAACCGGTCGAACATCGCCGCCAGGTTCTCGTCGTTGGGCACCTCGTTGCTCGCCGCATACAGCGAGATCAGCGGCACCGGCACGATCTCCGGACCGTTCTGGAACTTGCGCTCGTTGATGACGTGGAGCAGCGAGTTCAAGATCGCGCTGTTCGACTTGAAGATCTCGTCGAGGAACACGATCTCGGCGGTCGGGAGCATGTTCTCGAGCCGGCGCGTGTACCGGCCCTCGCGGAACGCCGAGATATCGACCGGCCCGAACAGCTCGTTCGGCTCGGTGAAGCGCGTCAGCAGGTACTCGAAGTACCGCGCGTCGATCAGCTTCGCGAACATGTCGATCATCGCGGACTTCGCCGTACCCGGCGGCCCGACGATCACCATGTGCTCGCCGGCGATGGCCGAGATGGTCATCAGCCGGATGATTTCCTGCTTGTCGAGGAACTGCGCACCCATCTGGCGCGCGAGGTCCTGGAACGCCGCACTCACCCGCGCGACATCGATGGCGAAGCTTCGCGGAGTAGGAGGCGGAGCGACCATTTGAGGTGCGCACATTACCCGAAATCGGGCGCCTGCAAAGGCCACGCGCCCCCGGGCAGAGTGCCCCGTGGCGGCAAAAGCGCTCAGCATCCGGAGCGAAGGAATCGAGCAGAAATCGGGACCTAGCGGAACGCGGCTCGGCGCGTCACGTGCAACCATGCCCGGACCGAACTACAAGGTCGAGGACCCATGAATCGCCTACTGATTGCATTCACGCTCGCTGGTTGTACTGCCACCGTCCGCACCGCGGGCCCGCCGCCGAATGAGCCGGCCCCGCCGCCCCCGCAGCCGGTCTACACGGCCCCCGCGCCGGCACCGGCCCCCGCGCCGGTGGTGACCGCGCCGCCGCCGGCCGGCTCGCACTCCGCGTATTCCGCGGCGCTTCGCAACCTGCGCTATGCGCGCGCCCTTGTCGAGCGCAGCGGAGGCGGTGGTCAGGACGTGAAGTTCGATGAGAAATACGCCCTGAACCACATCGAGGCGGCCATCAACGAGGCCAAGGCCGCGCGCGCCGATGACGGTCAGCCGATGAGCGAGCACCCGCCGATCGAAGCGCGGCTCGTCTATCGCGACCGCCTGCGCGAGGCTGCAAGGGTGCTCGGCGACGCCGAGAAGGACCTGCTGGAGCGCGAGGACAACCTGTGGGCGCACAAGGATCGCAACACGGCGATCCAGCACATTCGCCTCGCCGAGAAGGCGATCAACGACGCGATCGGCGAGCGCCACTCCGAGGCCCAGCCGCCCGCGGCCCCGCCGCCTGTCGCGGCTGCGCATCCAGCCTACATGACCGCGCTCGGCAACCTCCGCCAGGCGCGCGCGTTGCTCGAGCGTCCTGCCGGTGCGGCTGATGTGAAGTGGGACGAGCACACCGCGCTCAAGGACATCGACGAGGCGTTCGAGGAGATCCGCAAGGCTCGCGTCGATGACGGCAAGCCGATGACCGAGCATCCGCCGATCGAGAGCGGCCTCGTCTATCGCGACCGCCTGAAGGAGGCCGAGAAGCAGCTCCACGAGGCGGGACAGGATCTCGACTCTCGCGAGGACAACTTCTGGGCGAAGAAGGACCGCCGCCGCGCGGTCGACGCCATCCGCCGCGCCGAGAAGGCGACGCACGAGGCGATGGCCGACCGCAAGGAAGACAAGGCCGAGAAGAAGGAAGAGAAGCGCGAGGAGAAGGCCGACAAGAAGGCCGCCAAGGGCCACTAGTCGGATCGCCGGCGGCGTTGCGTCGCCGGCACGTCGAAGCGCCGGCGGCTACGTTGCCGGCAGCGAGACCACCTGCGCCGGATCGTGAGGTCCGGGGCGCAGGTGGCGGCGCAGGCGCTGCGCCAGCGCGTCGATCACGGCGTCGCTGAGCAGCTCTGCCGTTTGCGCGCGATGGACCTTCCAGCGCGCCGCGAGCTGCGGCTGGTCGCCGAGATGCGAGCCCGGCCTGGCCGAATGTGCCGGCCCGGAATGGAGCGAGCCCGGCGTTGCCGGGTGCGCGGGCCCGGAATGGAGCGAGCCCGGCGTTGCCGGGTGCGCGGGCCCGGAATGGAGCGAGCCCGGCGTTGCCGGGTGCGTGGGAAAGATGCCCGGAGGCACGGCGAGGCGCGGATCGACCAGCGCGAGCGCACCCGGCAATGCGAACAGCGTCGCCAGGCCGCGCGGGCGCTGGCCTGCGGCTTCGGCGGCGAGCACCGTCGAGATCAGCGGGCTCTTCGCCGCCGACTCGCGCAGGTTCAGCTCGCCGACGCAGAACAGCGCCGACAGGTGCACGAGGAACGCGGCGACGGCGCGGACGTCGCGCTCCTCCGGGTTGCGCTCGAGCATCTGCTCGAAGGCGGCGGCGAGGCGGGCCGGGCCGGCGACCTGGTCGCGGTGCGGGGCGTCGGGGACGAGGCGGTAGGCGATCGCGCGCGCGAGCTCGGGGTCGCGGAGCAGGAAGACGGCGTCTTCCCAGTGCAGCGGCGGCGCGCCCGGGTGCGAGTCGAGGAGCTGGGTGAGCGGCGTGCGGCGCAGCAGCGTCGCGATGATCGGCGCGGTGTCGGGGACCGCGAGCAGCTCGTCGAAGTCGACGACCGTGATGTCCTCGCGCACGCGGCGGACGCCCGGCCATGCGGTGAGGCGCTTGCTCGGCTTCTGGCCCTGGAAGCGCGCCTTGCCGGTCCACCACGAGATCACGGTGTCGCTGCGCTTGAGGTGGAACACGTTGTGGAGCAGCGCGTGGCGCGCCATCACGCGGACGCGGTTCTGCGAGTGAGGCTGGCTGACCAGCGTGAGCGCGGTGTCGATGATGCGGCGGCGCTGGCGATCGCTGACCGACCAGCGCTCCGCGCGCGGATGGACGAGGAACAGCGCATCGTGAAGACCGGCCGCGAGGGCCAGCTCGTCGCGCTCGAGCACGAGAGCCGGCGGGCGAACCACGAGCGTCGAGAGTGCGGCGGTGCGCGCTTCGTCGACCGCGACGAGCTCGACCGAGGCATCGCCGAGCTCCTGCTCCCAGCGATCGACGTCGGCGACCGGGATCGGCGGACCGATGTGCAGCTCGCCGCCGGCGACCAGCGGCCGGACGAACCGCTCGAGGAAGTCGCGGACGTGCGGGCGTGCCATTACTTGTCTTCGCCGCCGCCGCCGGGCAGGAGCTTGCGATCGGCGGGCTCGGGGAAGCCCCACAGCGCGAACCGGCCGACCGCGTCGTTGACGATCTGCGCCTCGGGCGAGGGCTCGGCGCCGAGATCGGTGACCTCGGCCTTGTCGGGCTCCATCTTCGCGAGCGAGCGCCGCTCGAGCGTCGAGAACGAGCCCTCGGGGATCTGGAACGGACGATCGTCGCCCTTGCCGGTCGGCGGCGGGAACACGGTGACAACGCCCGGCTGGTGACCGAGCGCGCGGGCGAGCACCTCGGGCGTCACGCGCGGGACGATGTCCATGCCGAGCGGCACGAGCAGGCCGGGCGTCAGCTCGCAGAGCAGCTGGCCGAGCGGGATGACATCGAGGTTCTCGCTGCCGACGACGAGGATGCCGCGATCGGTGACCGACACGCGATGGCCGCGCAGCGACACCGGCGGCAGCGCGAACAGGATGCGCTTGAGGCGCGGGCCGTGCGCGATCGGGATCAGCGTGGCGACCACACGGCGCGGCGGGCCCATCGCAGCCGCGAGCCGCAGCTCGACGCCGATCGGCTCGGGCGGGCCGCCCCCGTGCGCGGTCGGATCGCGCGGCTTGTCGAGCTCGACGTCGACCTTCGTGAGATCGGCGATGTCGCTGAGCGCGAGCGGCCCCGGCAGCACGTCGACGCGATCGTTTGGCCAGAACACATGGAACGTGTCGGCGGGGAAGATCGAGCTGGCGCTCGCGAGATCGATCGGGTGCTGGTAGCCGACCGCGACCGCGGCGTTCGCGCCGGCGGGCCGGAACACGTCGATGCCGGGCGTGCCGAGGAACAGCTGGAGGATCCGCTCGGGCAGCGCGCGCACGCGGATCCACATGTAGCCGCGCTGGCGCTCCTCGAACGCGCTCTGCGTGCGCGGGTTGAACAGGCCGGCCTCGGCCTGGACGCGGTTGCGCCACAGGTAGCGGATGATGCCGTCGGCGAGGCCGTGCGCGACCGCGAGGTACAGGTCGGCGCGGTCCTCGGGTGCGAGGTTCTCGCCGCCGGGGATCTTGCGGATCGAGAGCCGGAACAGCAGGCGCGCGAACGGCAGCTCGCCTTCCATCATGTAGCCCTGCGCGAACTCGTCGCCGTGGACCATGAAGTCGGTCGTCGACGGCATCGCGCCGATGTCGACCGCGTCGTAGCCGTAGGGCGAGCGATCGTCGCGGTACTTGACGAAGTGCTTCGAGGTGCCGGTGTAGATCGCGCCGCCGACCAGCCGCGCCAGCCGCGCCGCGCGGTCGCTCGCGTAGCTCGAGATCGCGGGGATCTGGATCACGATCTCGCGGCTGCCCAGCTGCGTGCGCGCCTTCGTGATCGTGAGGTTCGCCATCAGCTCGTCGAGCGAGGCCTCGCTCGAGTACAGGCGGAGCCAGCTGACCGCGCCCTCGAGCGTCGGGAACGTCATCAGGCAGTACCGGCCGAGCAGGATTCCGCGCGGATCGGGTGCGACACCCGGCGTGAAGAACCGGGTCTGGCCCTGCGCGACGTGCTCGAGCGCCATCGCGGGTGAGCCTACGATATCCTGCCCGGCATGACGAGGCTGCTGGTCGCGTTGGTGGTCGCCACCCTGCCCTTGGGGGCATGTGCCGAAAGCCGACCGGCGCCGAAGCCGACGGCACCGGCTGCGCGTCCGCTCACCGCACGCAGCAAGCTGCCCGCGAACGTCGTGCCGCTCGTGCCCCAGCACGGCATCTACGCCGCCGGCGGAGGCCTGACCTCGACGCCGTGGCGCGTGGTCGTCGACGACGATGCCAACACGTTGTTCGCGGGCGCGAGCAAGACGGCGAACGCGCCCTCGTTCGGCAAGCTCGAGAAGGAGCAGACGCAGCCGCTGTCGCCGCGCAACAAGGACTACTTCGCGAAGATGGCCGACGACGCGTGGCACGAGCCCGCCCCTGCCACGCCCGCCGAGCCGACCGCCGACTACGACGAGATCCTGATCGTGTGCGACGCCGACGACTGCTTCTTCCTCGAGGGCTACGGTCCGATCAAGCGCCCCGCGGCGGCGAAGCTGATCGAGATGCTGCGCGCGGCAGGTGGGTTGTGAAGCGCGCGCTGCTCGTCGTCATCGCTGCCGCATGCAGCATCGTCGCCGCCTGCAGCAAGGGGCCATTCAAGGCACCCGACGCGGCGCCGCAGCACGATGCGCCCGTCGATGTCCCGACGACCGATGCGCCGAGCGCGGGAAGCAACGCCGGGTTCACACCTCCCGCCGCGGCGGTCACGGCGTGGACCGGCACGAGCGGGAACTACACCGAGGTCACGCCCGACCTCAGCTGCCTCGGCATGGCACGTAGCGATCCGGCGACGACAAGCGCGGTCACACTCACGGTGACCGTGCGCGACTTCCAGACGAACAATGTCGTGCCCGGCGCGCAGGTCGCGGCCTACTCGACATTCGGTGCGCCGTTCGCGACCGCGACCTCCGACAGCGCCGGCACCGCGGTGCTCGCGATCCCGAGCGGCAAGACCCGCATCGGCTTCGATCTCACCGAGGCGAGCAGCAACGAGACCTTGATCGTCGACCAGCTGCTCGCGCCGAGCACGGCCGATCAGACGATCACGCTGCACGTCCTCTCGAATTCGACGGTCGCCACGCTACCCGCGCTGGTCGGCGTTACCGCCACGCCGAACACGGGGCTCGATGTCGGCGCGATCCACGACTGCCAGGGCGCGAACCTCGCGAACGCGATCGCAACGGTGAGCTCGACGCCGTCGACCGTGCACCACGTCGTCGGTGCGGACACGTACTACTTCTCCGATTCCGTCGACCTCCCCGAGAATCACAACCAGCTCGCCGCCACGTCGCACGACGGCCTGTTCATGGTGCTCGACCTGCCCGCGACGACGATGGCGTACGTGCAGGTGTGGGGCTACGAGAACGCAGCCGATCAGGCGGCCGGCACGCTGACGCTGATCGCTCAGCTCGCGGTGCCGCTGCCCGCATCGGCGGGCGTGGTGACCGTGCAGGATCCGCGGGCGACGAATTAGTCGGCGCGTCCGGAATTGAAATTGCGGCGATAACGCAGATCCACCCTCCTGAACGAGGCGACCGGCCAACGCGTTGGAGGATTCCGTCCCTCGGTCCCGACCCAGAGCTGATCTCGAGCGCTTCGAAGCCAGCGCTGCGCATTCACTACCGCGGCGTCGCGTTGACGTGCGATTGGTTCACCGTCGTCGACGAGACGTGCGTACGCATCGCTCGCGATGAACTACGTGCGGCGCTCGATGAGCTCGAGCGGCCTCGCGCGTAGTCATGGCAGCGAGCAGCTACTGCCTGTCCAGGCTCCCTGGAGCACCGTGGTGCACTGGTCGGCGACCGTGAACACCTGATTGTAGACGCGGACGTCATCCACCGAATAGGGGTAGCTGCCGAGCTGGAGCGTCGACAAGATCGAGCTGTTGAAGACCGGATCGTTCGCTGCATCGTTCGCCTGCGAGTGCACGAGAACATCGTCGACATAGATGTCGACGCCCGCGCCTTGGCCGGCGCCGGTGCCCGTGCCCGCGTAACGGACGATGTAGTTGTGCCAGGCCCCCGCGGTGGGCGCCGGGAACCCGAGACAACTTCCGCCGAGGAACGGATTCGAGGTAGAGGCGATGCAGACGTTGATCGTCGAGCCATTCTGCGCGAGCTGAACGCCACCGTACGGCGCCGAATAGCGGTTGCTGAAGTCGATCAAGGTCGTGTCGTTCGGCTGCGTGCTCGTCAGCGCCCAGAACGAGATCGTGTATGCGGGATAGATGCCCAGCACCGATGGCGCGGAGGCAACGCGTCCGTATCCGCCCGAGCCGTAAGTGACGGCCTGGCCGATCTTGCCGGCGCCGTAGCTCGGCGTTCCGGTGAAGTCGATGTTGTAGCCGGCGGTCGTGCCGGTGTTGGTGCCGTTGCCCTCGAGCTCGTAGTGCAGGATAGGCGAGGCAGCCGGTGGCGGTGTACCAGGTGCGAAGTCTTGGTCGGGCTTGATCCGGCCGATGCGAATGTTTCGATGGCCGGGCGCGGTGTCCGAGTTCAGGTACGTGTATTGGCTCGAGTTGTTGTAGCTCCAGCTATAGCCAAGGATCGTTCCATCGCTCTGGCTCGATAGAAGGCGCATCACAGCGCGACCCGCTCCTACGCCGCCATGCCTTGTATCGTTGACGATCGGCGTGCCGGTCGTCGGATAGTTTGCGTGCGGCGTCGACGTCGTGTCGTCGATCGTAACCGCCCAATAGTCGACCCCCGCGAGTGGGTTGGAGACAGTCAGCTGATGAAGCAGCTCGCCGTGCAGGCTCGATGATTCGGGAAACGGTTCGATCACCGCGACATGCCCGGTCGTGTTCGGAGGCGCCGCGAATTCATTGATGGCGATGATGTCGCCCGGAAGGATATCGCCGACCTTCGTGACGGCTGTCATCCGGCCGTCAGCGGCGCCGATGGCATTCCAGAAGTAGACCGCATATGGATTCGAGCTACCGAGCCAGCTCGACAGGTACGTGTTCGTCATGTGGCGCCCGCGGCGAAGCAGCTCCGCCACGAACGTCGAGCACTTGCTCCAGTTGTAATAGTGGTCAGCGGGCGGGCTGTCGTATGGCCCCCACAGATACGAGTTCGGCGTGTCGTAGAAGTTGTTGCTGCTCTGCGGCAATCCAGGCTCCTGCGCGACGAGTCCATCGACGAGCCGATCGCCCCAGATGTCTTGCCCTGCAGCGACCCAGAGCCAGCTCGCGACACCAAGGCCATCGTCGACCGCCTGGCGTTCCGTGCTGATGTATTCGTCGAACTTCCAGTTCGAGCCCGCCTCGTCGCCCTTGAGATCCGGCGGCACGTATTCGCCCGGATGGAAGACGCGCACCTGATACTGGCCGTCACCATCCGAGAGAATGCGTGTCAGCTTCGACGCGTCGTCGTCGTTCCCGTATCCGATCCATAGATCGAGACGTCCGATATCGGTGTTGCATGCATCGCAGGTATCTTCGACTGCGAACCAGCCGAGAGACTCCACCCACACGAGGTCGTGTTCCTTGAAATAGCCGGCGCCGTCGCCGTTGTGGTAGTAGTCCGACCCCACCGCCATCGTCGTCGGGTCGTCGTACGTGTTTCGTGACGAGATCACGGCCCGAGAATCGCCATGGCGCCCATGGGGCGTTCCATCGTCCCAGACGTGATCGCAGAGGTAGTTGTTGTCACATGAGTAGGCGGTGACGTTATGCGGATGCGCAGCGCTATCCGCCTGACCGACCGTCTGAAGATCCGGTGACGCACAAGCAACAAACCCGGTCACAACGACCGCAACGCCGACAACCAATACTCGACTCCTCAAGGTGCACCTCGTGTGTTTTGCGCGAGTCGTGCAAAGAGCGAGCCCGGCTATTCGCTTCGATTGGCCACGTGCGAGCGACGTGGCGTGCGAGGCGACGCCGTCTGCGCCACACAACGCAGCGCGAACGTAGATAACGTGCGCTGCGCATACGGACAGCAGTTCCGGATGCGTGAACGAGTTTTTCGCGCTCGCGTTCGAGGCGAACGCTGGCGGATCAGTCGACCTTGAGCTGGACGTCGACGCGGCGGTCCTTCTGCCAGCCGGCCTCGTCCGTGCCCGACGCATCGAGCGCGCCGCGTGTCGTGACCGCGAGTTGCGGCTGGCCGACGCCGAGGTGTGCGAGGTACGTCGAGACACTGGCGGCGCGGCGCGAGCCGAGGCCGAGGTTGTATTCCTCGGTGCCGCGCGGATCCGCGCGGCCGATCAGCGACACGGCCTTGCCCTTGAGCGCGCCGGTCGTCATGCACGTCGCGAGCTGATCGAGGACGGTGCGGTCCTCCGGCGTCAGCTCTTCCTTGTTGTAGTCGAACGTCGGGTTCGCGGTCGCCGACGCCTTGATGTTGCACATCTGGACGATGTCGCCGCCGAGCGACAGGTTCGGGCTGACCTGCTGATCCTGCGTCACCTGCGGAGCCGGCTTCTTGTCGTCGGTGGCCGCGGGCTTGTCGGTGGTGGGCTGCGGGATCGTGGTGACGGGCTTCTTCTCGTGGTGGCAGCCGAACGCGGCCGCCGCGAGCAGAGCGAGAGCGAGGGTCTTCATGGCATCCTCCGTTGGTGCTGCAAGCATTACCACGGGTGGTGGTGGCGATCGTCCTTTGCGCCGCGTGCGGCAAAAAATCCGATGCGGTGAAGGGCAAGGATGATGCCGGAGCGAAGCCGGTGGCCGCGCCCATCGCGATGCCGGTGCTCGGCGTCGATCGGATCGGCCGATTCAACTTCATCTACGACGATGGCCGACCCGCGTACGACAAGGCGCGCGCGGCGCTCAAGACGAAGGACTGGGCGACCGTCAAGGCGCAATGTGAGGCCGCACTCGCGAAGGATCCGATGCACTTCGATGCGCATCGGTTGCTCGCGACCGCGCTCGCGCAGAGCGGAGACAACGCCGCGGCCGTGGATCATCTGGTGACCGCGCTGGCGGCCGACTACTACGCGTATGACGACTTCGCGACCGACAAGGACCTCGCGGGCTTCCTCGCGACGCCGCAGGGCGCGGCGGTGAGCTCGCTCGCGCAGCAGATCCACGACGAGGTCGCGAAGCGGGTGAAGAGCGGGCTGTGGGTGGTCGGGCGGCGCAGCCCGTTCCGCTGGCCCGACAAGCCCGGTGTTCAGTACGGCTACAGCCGCGGCGAGCTGTACGCGTACGACCGCGACAGCAAGCGGTTCTTCCGGCTCACGCACACCGACCACCAGGTGATCGCGTTCGTGCGCACCGCCAACGAGACCGCGGTGCTAGGCTTCGACAAGGTCGATCATCCCGCCGACGGCTCACCGGCGACGATCGCGCACCCGTGGCTCGAGGTCCGGGATCCGGACGAGAAGCTCGTCGGCAAGCGCGCGATCCTGCCCGCCGGCAAGGTCCTCGCCGTTGGCTATGGCCCGGGCGATGCGCTCGTGATCGGGAGCGACGGCGCGGCGTCGTCCGTCGACAAGACGACCGGAAAGCTGACGAAGATCAGCGGGCCGTTGCCGGTGCCGCGCGTCGAGGTATCGGTCGAAGAAGGGCACCTCGTGCGCGCGCCCGACGGTGTCGTGGCGGCGTGGAGCGGCGATCCACCGGTGACGTCATCGCTCAAGACGGCGGCCGGCGGCACGATCGCGATTCCCGAATCCGGCATGGCCGCGCAGTCGGCGGTGACCGTGGCGCCGGGTGGCGCGCGCGTCGCGTTCTCGACCGCGGTCGATCCGTGCGCGAAGGATGCCGCGCCGTCGCTCTACGTCGCCGATGCGAAGACCGGCGCGCTCAAGCACCTGTTGACCGCGAGGAGCCGGTTCGGCACGCGCTGGATCGACGGCAATCTGCTCGCGTACGAGGACGGCGACGGCGCGATCCGCGTGTGGGACGCGACGACCGGGCGAGAGGCGATCCGCCTCGAGGAGCGTGGCGGGCTGGGCCTCGATCTGATCGCGCTGTCGACGGCACCGGTGTGCAAGCAGGCGCCGCCCGCGCTCACGGGCTCGGGCTCGGCCGAGGAACCGCTGCCGCCGGAAGAAGGAAGCGCTGGCCCCGTGACGGCGCCGCAGTAGGATGTGCGCGATGCAGATCTATCTCGTGCGGCACGGCGATGCGGTCCCCGAGGAGGATGCGGGCAGCGATCGCGATCGCTGGCTGTCGGCGCGCGGGCGCGAGGCGGCGCGGATCCTCGGGCGGCTGTTGCGCGAGCAGCGCGTCGAGCCCGACGCGATCGTGTGCTCGCCCCTGCCCCGCGCCGTGCAGACCGCGGAGCTGGTCGCCGCGACCATCGACTTCATCGCGCCGATCGTGTCGCTGCGCTGCCTCGAGCCGTCCGCGCAGCCGCGGATCGCCGCGACTGCGATCGCGAACGCCGGCGCCTCGGTGATCGTCGTCGGTCACGAGCCGTCGATCTCGTCGCTCGGCGCGTTCCTGCTCGGGCGGCCGTCGTTCCCGCCGTTCCGCACCGCGCAGTGCTGCGCGATCGAGAATGGCAAGCCCACGTTCACCGCGCGCGCCGATATCGACCAGATCCAGGCATACTTCGTCGAATAAATGGGCACCGGGCGTCGGGAGGACGAGCTGGCCGAGACGCAAGAGGCGTCCGGCGATCTCGCGAGCGACTCGACGCTGCATGCGTCCGAGGACGATCGCCCGCCGCCGAGCGAGGCGCGCGTGCTCGACAAGGGCACGACCGCCGCGAACCGCTACGTGATCGAGGGCGTGCTCGGCCGCGGCGGCATGGGCACGGTCTACCTCGCGAACGATACGCAGCTGGGCCGGCAGGTCGCACTCAAGCTGCATCGCCGCACGCACGAGGCCGAGCGGCTGTATCGCGAGGCGGTCGCGATGGCGCAGCTCGATCATCCGAACGTCGTGACGGTGTTCGAGATCGGCATGCTCGACGATCAGCGCTTCGTCGCGATGGAGTACGTGCGCGGCGAGACGATGCGCGCGTGGGCGGTCGGCAAGCCATGGCGCGCGATCGCCGAGATGTTGCTCGAGGCCGGCGAGGGCCTCTACGCCGCGCACAAGAAGGGGCTCGTCCATCGCGACTTCAAGCCCGAGAACGTGCTCGTCGACGAGGAGGGCCGGCCGCGCGTCAGCGACTTCGGACTCGCGCGCTCGATCGGCGACGTCAGCGTCAACGTCGCGCCGACCGGCCCGCTGCCGGCGATCCCGGGGAGCAGCCCGATGACGCTCGCCGGTGCGATCCTCGGCACGCCGGCGTACATGGCGCCCGAGCAGTTCGCCGGCGAACCGGTCGATGCGCGCAGCGATCAGTTCGCATTCTGCATCGTCGCGTGGGAGCTGCTGTACCGGTGCAGGCCGTTCGCGGGCGCGACGTTCGCCGAGCTCCGCACCGCGATCGCCGCCGGCGCGCTGGAGCTTCCGCCCGAGAGTGACGTCCCGCGAGCCGTGCCGCGCGTACTCCGGCGTGGCCTCGCCCTCCGTCCCGTCGACCGCTGGCCCGATCTCGCGGAGCTGCTCGCGGCGCTCCGGACCGCGCTCCATCCACGCCAATCGCGCGTGGCGCTCGTCGCCGCGGTCGCCGCGGTCGTCCTCCTCGGCGGCGGCGCGTTCGCATGGACGCAGCTGCGCTCGCATGACAACTGCGGCGCGGCCGGCGCCGAGATCGACGCGCAGCTCCCGCCCGCGCTGCGCCAGCGCATGATCGACGCCGCCGCGACCACGAATCAGGGCCCGGCCGCGCAGAAGAACATCGGCGCGTTCGTCGAGACGTATCGGGCGAACGCTCGCGCCGCATGCACGGCTGCCGCGCACCACGACTGGTCTCCCGAGCTCGCCGCGCGCAGTGCGAGTTGCCGGCGCGAGCAGCTGCACCGGATGAAGACCGTGATCGAAGAGGAGCTGACGGACAAGGTCGCGTCGAGCCGGATGGGCGCGATGACCACGACGCTCGCCGACCACGCCGACCTCGCGCCGTGCAACGACCCGAGCGTGCTCGCGACGACGCAGGCGAGCACCGACGTCGTTGCCGATGCGCGAGGTGACCTGCTCGCCGCCCTCGACGTCGCCGATCTTACCGGCTTCGTGAATGCGCAGCGCCTCGTCGACGAGACCGCCGCCGGCCGCTCGGCGAACGCGCCGGAGCTCGCCGCGCCGTTCTTGATCGCGCGCGCCGTGCTCGTCCACGACAAGGAACTCGACCAGGCGATCAAGCTGGCAACCGACGGCTACTACCGCGCACACGGCAACGGCGACGGTGTCAGCGAGCTGATCGCGCTCCGCCACCTGCTCTACTGGGTCGGCAACGAGAAGGAGGACGCGCAGGCCGCCGAGCCCTGGTACCGGCTCGCGCAGTCGGAGGTCGATCGGCTCGAGCGCCAGTCGGTCACCCGCGCCGCGGCGCTGCGCCTGGCGATCGTCGGCGTCGCGTTCACGCGCAACGAGCTACCGGTCGCGGTCGAGCAGGCCAAGCGCGCGGTCGACGAGGTGCCGGTCGAGCGACCGCTGCTGCGCGCGACCGCGCTGCGCGAGTATGCCGGCGCGCTCTCCGAGTCCGGCGACAACAAGAGTGCGGTGCCGATCTACGACGAGACGGTGAAGTTGCTGGTCGCGACGATCGGCTCCGACGACATCCAGGTCGCGCAGACGATGGGAGACTTCGCGCTGACGCTCGCCGGCGCGGGCGAGCGAGATCGCTCGGTCGAGGTCGCCAGGCAGGCCGCCGAGATCCTCGCGCGCCATCACGTCACCGGCGACGACCGCGCGATTCCCGAGCTCAACCTCGGCATCGTGTTGCGCGCCGCGCACGCGAACGCCGATGCCCGCAAGCTGCTGCTCGATGCTCGCGACGCGATCGCGAACCAGCCAGCGGCGCCGCTGCTCGCGTCGATCGAGACCGAGCTCGCGGGGCTCGATCGCGAGGACGGCCATCCCGCCGACGCCGAGCAGCTCGCGCGCCACGCGATCGCGATCGACGAGGCCGGCCTCGGCAAGGACCACCCGGATGTCGCGGATGCGTCGTGCGAGCTCGCCCTCTGCCTGCGTGCCGAGCATCAGCTCCGAGAGGCGCTCGCCGCGGCGCAGCGCTGCAGCACGATCCGCAACGCATCGCTGCCCGGCAGCCAGACCCGCGCCGAGACGCTCGGAGTCGTCGCTGCGCTCGAGAACGACCTGAACGATCCCGCCGCGGCGTTGCGCGATGCCGAGGCCGCGCTCGCCCTGCCCGTCCCCCACATCACCACCGATGCGACCGCCACGCCGCGCATCGAACAGGCTCGTGCCCTGATGGCGCTCGGCCGCGATCCCGACCGCGCGCGCAGCTTGCTCGCCGAGGCACGCGCCTTCTATGCGGCCGCGCACGAGCCGGCCCAGGTCGACGAGGTCGACGCGCTCGCCGCAAAGCTGCACTAGCGGCGCATCCGCGCTAGCGTACGTGCGATGCGCGCCCTGGGTTGCTTGCTGCTCGCGATCGCCGCGTGCGGCGGCAGTCCGAAGCACGTCACCGACAGCGGTGGCGACGATCACGGCGATCCGTTCGTCGATCGCGAGAGCAAGCCACGCTCGTTCACGGTCGCGGTCCATGGCGAGGGCCGCCCCGTGATCTTCATCCCCGGACTCGGCTGCCCCGGTGACATGTGGGACGCCACGGTGGAGCATCTGAGCGGCGTGCAGGCTCACGTGCTGACGCTCGCCGGGTTCGCGGGCACCAAACCCGTCAAGCCGCCGCTCGCTGCGACCGTGCGCAAGGAGCTGGTCCGCTACATCCGCTCGCACCACCTCGACCATCCGATCGTGATCGGTCACTCGATGGGCGGCTTCATCGCGTACTGGCTCGCGGCGACCGCGCCCGATCTGATCGGCGGCGTGGTGGTGGTCGACGCCGGACCGTCGCTCGCCGACAACGATCTGGAGACGGCGAAGTCACTGCGCAACATGTGGGCGCAGGCCGGCGACGACGAGCTACCGGAGCAGGTCAAGAACGCGTACTCGAGCATGACCACCGATCCGAAGCGGATCGCGCCCTACCTCGCGGCGATCGCGAAGTCCGATCGCCAGACCATGGGCGACGCGATCTTCGAGCTCGTCACCACGAGCGTCAGCGACAAGGTCGCCAACATCACCGCGCCGCTGCTCCTGGTCCTCGCCGACGGCGGCTACCAGCAGATGTACACGCAGCAGGCGTCCACCGTTCGGCACCACCAGGTCGTCGTGCTGCCGCACACCCGGCACTTCGTGTTCTTCGACGATCCGACCGGCTGGTACAAGGTGATCGACAAGTTCCTCGCCGAGCACCGCTAGGCCCCGCTCTGTCCGTGCGCGCGGCTCGCAGAGAGGAATCAGTCGCGCGAAGTCGTGCGATCGCGCCGCCAATCCCAATCCGGCCGGCTTCGGATCAGGCGGACAAAGTCAGGACCGGGCAGCAGCACACCGTGATCGTTATCCACGAGGATTCGAGAGTCGTCCGCGATGGCAAGCAAAACCCGGCGACATAGGGCGATGTCGCTATAATCGACGCCGTAAAAGACCGGAGTCGGAATCGCCGCGATGACTCGCGCAAGCTCCTCGGGATCATAGTCCGCACCCAAAGACTCGTAGCGAGAAACATATACCCTGGTCCCATCTTCTAGAAGCCATCCGATATGGCCGTTGTCAGTCAACTTCCAATGGCGCTCGAGACGACTCTTGAGCTCCATCTCGTATGGCCACGGCGCGATGATGAATACAGATTCCATTTCGTCCTCGCTATGGCGCGACTACCTTGATAAGTAGTTGTGCATCTCTCGTAACCAGACCGCCGGCCTCCTGGATGTCTTGGTAGACATGCAAGCCGAGCGATGGACCATATCCGATAGTAGGTAGACCGGTTGCTGCTGCGGTCGCTTCCATTTGGGCGCCCAGACCTTTCCCTCCGCCGGACTTCACCTGAATAGCCGCGTTCTTGGTGAGGATGTCGATGTCGGTCACGGTCGTTCCATCAGCACGCAGAACCGGCACGTTCACTCCAACAACATGGCCGGGATATTCCTTTTCAATCTGATTAGCGAGATCGGAGACCAGTGGATCGGTTGACGTAAATGTTCGCCCGGCCGCGCCGTCCGCAGCCACATCTATCGCCGATGCGTCTGCTGCTGCGCCGGCTCCAGGCGCGTCTGCGACTGAGCACCCCGTGACGCAGCCGGCGTTTTCGCCGCCGATAAGTCCGCCAAGAAGGATTCTCGCCGGGATGCCTACGTATGGGACAAACGACAATCCTGCTAATGCGAGCATGGCCGCAGTCCGGCGCGACGGCACCATAGCCTGCACTACCCTCACAGGAGTGTCGTCGTAGGGCTTGGGATCTTCGACGCGCGAACCCCGACCGTCGCCGCCACCATCATCGCAGACGCTAGTGCGTCCATTGCAGTGAGGATCGTTCCCCGTCGGGTTCCAAACCGATGGCGCACTGTCTCGCCCGTCGGGGTCCATGTACCTCAATGGATTCTGCAGCGAGAACGTATACAAGTTCGCTCGCCGCGGAGTGCTCAACCTTCCAAGGTCCGGCACAAACCGGTATTGCGGATCGGCCTGTGTCCAAGTCAGCGACGTCTTGTCGTAGTACCTCGTGCCGTAGTAGGTAAGGTCGCTGATCTCATCGACGAACTTGTCATTCATGCGACGCCGATGCGCCGCGGTGCCAGCCCCACTCGCGCCGCCTGCATCGGTGGATTCGACGACCTCGCCAAATGGCGCGTAGTCGAAGCTTGCGTCGACGAGTCCGGTGTCCCGATCGACGGCGGCCAACGTGCTGTTGCCGAGCCCATGGAACAAGTACTCCCACGCGGTGGAAGCGTTCCCGGTTCGGTCGATGCGAGCGGCTGCAGGTCCGCCGAGCCCGAGGTACGAGTAGACGTGAGTAAGCGTGCCGGCCGCGTCGTAATGGGCTTCAACGTCCCGGAGAAACCAGATCAGTTCGGTCTTGGCACCGCTTGCATCCCGCTTGAGCGTCGCGACACGGCCGCCGTCATCGTCGTACCAGTACTCCTCGCTGCCTTGCACGACACCCACGAGCTTCTTCGTGGCGCGCCGAAGCTGGTCCTTGCCGTCATACAGGTATTCGACCGACTCGCCGGCGCACACACCACCGCTGGTCCCGCCATAGCAACGCGACGTCTGGTTGCCCTCGTCGTCATACGTGTAGACGGCGAATGGGTCATTGTTGGAGCCCGTCGTGAGCGACGTGACCTCCTCGGGATCCGCCGGATCGTAGTGATACGTGACGCCTCGCGGCTTGACGTCGGTGCCGGGAAGTCCGGCCGAGGCTTCTGTCGCGGTCCTGAATCGGCCCGCGTCTCCGTACTCGTAGGTCGCCGTGAACGCATGCGGAAGCATCGTCTCGTCGACCTGTGTGAGCTGATGGCGCCAGTCGAACGTGTACGTGAACTGCTTGTGGTTCGAATTCCCAAGCCAGTGATCGAGTGACTTCGGATCGTCGTTGCCGAAGTATGCGAGGTCCTGGCGAACGACTTGCGTCGAGCCAGGACCAGCTTGCACGAGCTGACTCGTGACGCGCCCTAGATGATCATAGGTCCAGTCCGATTCGATGTACGGCATCGAGCCGGTCTGATCAGTTCGCTGCTTGGTGACGAGTCCCGCGACGTTTCGCGTGGCGACCGCGATTGTCTGCGAGGCACGCGGTTGCGCGAGCACTTGCATCTGCGATGGCAGGCCGCGCCGGTCGAGCGAGATGACGGCGCTCGTCAGGTTCGAACCACCTACGGAATCGAGGAACGCCTCTGTGTTGACCGCGCCGGAGGGGTGATATCCGAGCGCGACGGAGCGCGACAGCGGGGCATAGCCGCCGAGCGAATCATTGAAGAACTCGTTCACTCTTCGAACTCGACCCTGCGCCGTATAGCCCTTGTTGACTTCGACCTTGGGAAATCCCGCACTGGGGCCGTAAGAGAGCCAGTACGAAAGGAGACCCTTGTTGTTCCCGCCGCCGCTCGGCAGGTAGTCCCACCGGAACTGCTCGTGATCGATCCCGAAATACTGACGGTCCGCAAGCGACATGCCGCGGGGTGGCACCAACTTCGACGTCGGCTCGTCGAGGTTGTCGTAGACGATCGTCGTCGTGTAGCTCGCCGCGCAGCCGACCCCGGTGCATGGGGTCGTGACCGAGACCATATTCCCGTTGCGGTCGTAGCCGTAGGTCCAGACGCGAGTTCCGCGCGTGATCGAGGTTCGCCGCCCCGCGAGGTCGACTCCGATGGTCGTGACGTGGCCCTCTGGATCGGTGATCTGCTTGACGCGATCCGCAGGATCGTAACCGTAGACCGTTCGCGCCCAGCTCGACGCACTGACCTGCTCCTCGACGGTGACGAGCCGCCCGAAGGCATCGTTTGTCGTGGTCGTGCTCGCGGGAAGCCCGCCGGCTGCGCCGGTCTGCTCCGTCGTGGTCTGGGTCAGACCGTCGTACGTGATCGTGGCGCCGCTCGCCGGCGTGCCGCCGTCGGGGCGCGTCAGCGTCAGCGCCCTGCCCAGGCTGTCATAGGTGTAGTGGTAGGTGACGACGCTGGCGTCATTCGCAGCCGGATCGGGAACGTCTACCGACGTGAGCGTTCCTTCATTCGACCAGTGGTAGGTCGTGACCTCGTTTGGCGGCGCCGGATTAAGGAAGACCGTTTTCTTGATCGGTCGGCCGTGCCCGTCGAGATCGGTGCGATCTTGGCGGTACGTGATGCTCCAGTTCGCGTCCTTGTAGAGCGCGGCGTAATGCGTCACCGACTGGGGATTCGAAAAGACGTAGCTGTTGATCTCCGTCGTGTGCAGCGACGTTCCATAGTCGAGGCCACCGTCATTGAATGTCTCCGACCGCGTAAGAACGTTCCCCAACGCATCGATGGTGCTCTTGTGTTCCTCCCGCGTGAGCGCCCCGGTGACACAGTTGGGTGGGTTCTGGACCGAGCAGTATGAGAAGTCCGGGCCTAGCGTGTCGAGCTTCGTTCCGGTCCCGTACTCATAGGTGTAGTCGAACTCATGGGGGGCAGTGCTTCCGTACCCGACCGGTTCAGATTTCTCGTGCGAGACGAACAACTGACGACTGTCGTATGTGTAGTAGGCCGGGTAGCTGTTCGCCGCCCACTGCTCGGGCTTCCACCGCTGGACCACGTTCCCCGTGTTGTCGTACGCACGCATGGTGACGGCAGCGTCGAGCTCGTTCGCGTCGTTCCAGATCTTGTCGGTGATCGCCACCTTGTAGTCTTGGTCGAATGTGTGCGCCGTCTTGGCAAACATCACGAGCGCACCCGAGACCTGGGAGTAGTGCGTTTCGCTCCACGGAAGCAGGCGATACGTCTCCTGGTCATCCGAGGCGAGAAAATAGACGTTCTGAGTTTCTCTGTCCCCATCGGCCTCGGCGTCGCCTGCCTGGAGCCGGACCCGGTTCGCTTCCCAGAGCAGCGGTGCTTCGGGGTCGGTACTGCTCACCATCGGTGAGTCGTAGAAATAGACCGTTCGAGTGCGGGTATCGGTGTTCGCACGACATGCGGTTTCATCTTGGAGGTTCTTGCACGTCCAGTGATCGACGTACTGCGCGTGGTAGGTCGTTAGTGCGCCATCGAACAGCGTGAGAGCCTGCCATTGAGTCTCGTCGATCGATCGCACCTCCCCGGGGGCCTCTGCCGGAACGACAAGCGACGTCTTCAGCCGCCCGCTCCAGTCCGTCGCGAAGTCGTAGCGATCAACGCGAGTCGCGCCGATGGGCAAGGTCGTTTGGATCTCGTCGAATCCCCGAAAGCCGTACGTGCCACGGTCGTCGGCAATGTATTCAGGGTTCACATAGTGATAGCTCATCGCGGTCGTCGTCGCTGCGACGGTATCGGCGGTCGACAAGTTCTGGACGACCCAGTGAACCTGCGGCAGCGTTCGCCCTAGCTCGGGATGCTGCTCGACCGTGGATGATGTCGAGGTCGCGTAGGTGACCGTCGTGATGGCGCCGCGGTGGTTATCGATCGTCGCGAGCAGACGCGCAGGCTGCGTGGGCGTCGCAATCTTTGACAGATAGAGGCTATGCGGGTTCGTCGTGGGCGGCTCACTCTGCGCGGCTCCGTCAAAATCCACGGACTCGGGGATTCCATCACCGTCGAGATCTACGAGGTCAGCCCGTGCCTCCCAATACCACGACGGGTCGATCCCTCCGACGACGATCACGTTGGCGAGCGCGTTAACGGGAGCGCCGTTCCCGATCTCCCCACAGTTGAGGCTCTGGCCGTACGTGCAGACCTGCCCCCCTTGGTTGTAGTGCGTCGCGAAAGGCGACGTGAGCGGGAAAACGCACGAATCGCCGCTGCTGCAGGCCTGCGTCGTCGTCGTGCATGTTTGCCCGCCAAGCTGGCAGTGGCCCGGACTTGTGATTTGCAATACGTCACTACGGCCGTCGGCATCCATGTCGAACACACGGCTCGTGAGTGCGCGTGCACCCGAGTCGATGTAGCAAGACTGGTTCGGCGGGCACGGCGTTGACCACACCTCTCGTATCCAGTCAGCCCCTGGACGTGCCGACAAGTGGCCGACCTGGAGCGCGGTCGCAAAGTTGAGGCCATCGTTGAAGTCGATAACCGCTGTCGTGGGATCGGTTCCGATCGTCCAGTGATCAACGAGACCATCACCGTTGATGTCCAAGAGACCTTGGCTACCGATCGGCCAGCAGCTACCGAACGTCGTGCAGTCCGTCCGGCTCAGGAGATCACTCGGCCCCGCGGCGTAGGAAAATGGAGCCGCGTTTGTATCAGCCCCGAACGTTCCCGATGTCGAGCTGCGGAACATCGCGAACGCGCTCGGCGTGAGAATGCCCGGAGCGACGGTCGCATCCGCCCGTCCATCGCCATCGAGGTCTACAAGCCCCCGGCTTTCGCCGTTGGGCCACGACGTCAACGATGAATCGCCTTGATCCGTCTCGAGTGGGATCGGCTGATACTTGATCTGGTCGGGAAGCAACGGATCGCTGACGCGAATCCGCGGCTGTCCGAACACGCCGTCGCCGTGATTGAGGTACACGAACCATGGGTAGAGTCCGTTGCACATCGTGTACGTGCCTCGGCTCAGGTAGCCGACCGAGTTAGACGGGCACGACGGGAAAGCACCGAAGATCTGGGGCTCGTCATTTGGTTCCGGAATCGGACCGCCTGGAATCCCGTTGCCGCGCTGCAAGTTGTACAAGGCTAGGCCGCCCTGTGCGACGCCGGCGACCAAGTCGACCATCCCGTCGCCGTTGAGGTCTATCCAGCGATACGACAGATACGTATGGGAATGTCCGTTGGGCGAGGCCGCCGCCGGAGGCAGAGCGGGACAATCAGTTCCGTTCGGGCATGTACCGTTCACGCAGCTGCCACCTGCAGGACAATCTGGGCCGCCATAGTACGAGTTCACGAATGCCGTCGACTGGTAGTTCAACGCGCAGCGTTCCCATCCCGTCTCTCCCGGGTAGACGCCGGGCGCGCCGCCGCCGCTGAACGGGTTGCTCTGATCGCTCAAGTCGTGCCCCCACTTGAGCGTAGGAAGATCGATGTATCGGGCTTGAGTGTCGAACTGGAGGTTGCCGAGATTCTTGAACCAGCTCGCACGGCACTGCGCCGGCGTGTTGGTAGTCGAGTTGTAGGACGTCGGTGCACTAACGACGCGGTCGACGAGGCCGTCCCCGTCGACATCGAGGAGCATGTCCTCGACCGTCGGCCACTCGCCATCGGCGTGAGGGCGAAGTCCAGAGGAGAGGGAGAAGCCGTAAACAGGGGACACGGGACCAAGCGGCCACGGCAATGAGTGTGAGACAGCAGTGGGATACTGGAGATTGGCGTCACCGTAGGTGAACGTGACCGGCGGGAGGTTCACGGCCGTGTCGGGTGTCGCGAATTGCGCGCTCTCCTGGATCGAGGTGAGCGACCGGAATGCACCGTGATTCGCCGTACACGCCTTGTCCGTGCTCGAGTAGCTCAGCGTGATAACGCGCGTGTGTTCGGGCGTCTGGTACTGCCCGGGCTCGTAGGCGGTGGCTGTGATTGTAGTCAGCTCACTCCCGCCGGTGACGATCGGTTTCCCCGAGCGGTAACTTGTCA
>Ga0207683_10001300_pt1 | contig 22555 bp, 14 predicted proteins | sample KBSM73metaG_FD_184333 | JGI IMG/M metagenome (GOLD analysis project Ga0207683, IMG submission 184333) | Miscanthus rhizosphere microbial communities from Kellogg Biological Station, Michigan, USA - KBS M7-3 metaG (SPAdes) (version 2) | ecosystem: Host-associated > Plants > Roots > Rhizosphere >... | reverse complement strand
GAACGCCCGAGCCTTGTCCATCCCGACCTGGCAGAGGTAATTCGATTCGACCGCCATGCGCAGCAGACGCAGCCCCGCCTCGGGATAGCCGGCCGGGCAGAGGATGACCGAGTAGAAGTAGTGTCCCTCCGAGTCGAGGTCGGCGTGCTCGTTCGCCTCGATCTGCGCGACCGTGGCGTCGCGCTCCGCCTGAGTGCCGGTCTTCGTCAGGAGTCGAGCCACGGCCTCGTCGCCCGCCTCGACGAAGAGCTTTGCCGCCTCGTCGAGGCGTCCCTCGCTCGCGAGGACGGAGCCGTGGTGAGTCTTGACCCAGTTCGACCCGGCGTCGAGCCGGTAGACCTCCCGTGCGCGATCCCAGTCGCCGGCGAGCTGGAACGCCACCCCGCACGATCGCAGGCTGCTGTCGTGCGGGTCGATCGCGATCGCGGCGTCGCACTCCTTCATCGCCTCGTCGAGAACGCCGGCGTAGCGAAGGACGTACGCCAGCGTGAAGTGGGCGCGCGCGTCTTTGGGCCGGCGCTGCAGCAGCTCGCTCGCCCGCCGATAGCCCTCGACCAGGTCTCCGCGCTCGGTCCGATAGATGATCAGCCTCTGCGCCGGGGCCTGGAAGTTCGAGTCGAGCGCCAGGGCCCTCTCCTGAGCCGCCATGGCCCGGCCGTAGAGATCGTCGAGCTTCGAGCGCTCCAATACGGCCCCCGGCCCGCGATTCGACGCGGAATAGTAGTAGCGGTGGCCGAGCTCGGAGACCGCGGGCGCGAACTCGGGATCGAGCCCGACCGCCCGCTCGAGCATCGCGAGAGCCTCGTCGTTCGGGCCGACGTCGCTCGAGAGCGGCTTGCTCCGGAGGTACAGGTCGTACGCCTCCGCGTTCTTCGGCAGCGTGGCCGTCCGGGTGCCCTCGGCCGTTCCTCCCAGGATGGGAAACAGCCCCTGCCGGAGCCTCTGGCCGATCTGCTGGCGCAGCGCGATCGCGTCGCTCGCCGCGGCGCTCGAGCTGTCGCGCCAGAGGAGGCGATTGCTCTCGGTGTCGACGACCTCCATCGTCACGCGCAGCTGGTTCCCCTCGCGCTGGAAGTGGCCCGTCAGGACGTCCGACACGCGCAGCTCGCGGCCGGCCGCCTGCGGGTCGACATCTCCCTTCGCGAATTTCTGCGTCGACGCGAACGGGCGAATCGCGAGCGTCGGGATGTAGGAGAGCGTCGTCGCGACCTCGTCGGGCAGCGCCAGGCGCAGGTAATCCGTCGACGCGTCGCCCCCCAGGTTCTGGAACGGCAGGATCGCCAGCGTGGTCTGCGCCGCTCCGCCGCCGCCGCCGGAGCCCGGGCGGCGCGAGGCCCACCAGGCCAGCGCGCCGGCGGCCACGAGGAGGACGGCTGCGGCGGCGGCGAGCCGTCCGACCGAAGCCTTCTTCATCGGCGGAGCGGGGACCGCGGCCGAGACTCCCGTCCGCCCGGACTCCGTGTCGCGCTTGAGCCGCTTGAGGTCCTTCTTCAGCTCGGCCGCGCTCTGGTAGCGCAGCTCGCGGTCCTTCTCGAGCGCCGTGTTGACGATCCGGTTGAGCTCCTCGGGCAGATCCGGCCGCAGCGTCACGGGCGCGGCCGGGGCGCGGTTCAGGATCGCGTCGAAGACGATCGCCGACGTGTTGCCCGCGAACGGCTGGCGCCCCGTCGCCATCTCGTACAGGACCGCGCCGCAGGAGAAGACGTCGCTGCGCGCGTCGAGCGTCTCGGCGCGCGCCTGCTCGGGCGACATGTAGGCGATGGTGCCGAGCGCGGAGCCCGGGCTCGTCAGGTGCTCCTCGCGCATCGCGGTCGCGGCCTCCGTGTTCGCGCCGGGCCCGCCTTCCGTCTCGGCGTGCTTCGCCAGGCCGAAGTCGAGCAGCTTCGCCTCGCCGCGCCGAGTCACGAAGATGTTCGCCGGCTTGATGTCGCGATGGAGGATGCCGCGCGCGTGCGCGGCGTCGAGCGCGTCGGCGATCTGGATCGCGAGATCGAGCAGCGGCTCGACCTTGAGCGGCCCGGGCCCCAGCCGATCGCGCAGCGTCTCGCCCTCGAGCAGCTCCATCGCGATGAACGGCTTTCCCTCGGCGTCGTCCACGTCGAAGATCGTGCAGATGTTCGGATGCTGGAGCGAGGACGCCGCGCGAGCCTCGCGGCGGAGGCGCTCGAGGGCCTCCGGATCGGCCGCGAGCTCGTCCGGCAGGAACTTCAAGGCGACTCTTCGGCCGAGCTTGAGGTCCTCGGCCTCGTAGACGACGCCCATGCCGCCGCCGCCGAGCTTCGACAGGACCCGGTAGTGCGAGACGGTCTGGCCGATCACGAGCGGCTCTCCTCGGAGCGACGCGCGGAGAACTCCATCTGCCGGCGGAGAGCCTCCTCGCGGATCGTGGCGAACGCGGGATCGTTCCGAATCGAGTCGAGGAGCGAGTTCCGGTCCATGGCCGGAACGCAGAAGTAGTTGTCCTCGACTGCCCGGCGCAGCAGGCGCAGGGCCAGGTCCCGATACCCGGCGTAGGCGAGCCAGGTGGCCATCGAGTAGCGGTTCTCGGGGTCCCGCTCGCCGAGGGTCCGGTCTGCAAGGCCTTGCGCCGTCCGATCGCGAGCGGCCTGGTCGCCCCTCTTCGCGATCAGATCGCCCACTCCGGAGAACCTCGCGGAGCCGCTGAGCAGGCGAGCCGCGGACTCGGGCTTGTTCTCGCGCACCAGGACAGCCGCCTCGTGATTCCGGCGCCACGACGAGCTCGGGTCGTCGAGCTCGAAGTACGACCGGGCCTTCGCGAAGTCGCCGAGCTGCACGAACGTCTCCCCGCACGATCGGAACTCGCGGTTCTGCGGGTCGGCGGCCCGCGCCGCGTCGCAGTGGCGTCCGGCTTCCTCGAGGAGACCCGCATAGCGCAGCACGTACGCCTGCGCGAAATGGGCGCGCGCGTCGTTCGGGCGCCGGCGGAGGAGATCCCGGGCCCGCTCGTCCGCCTCTGCGAGTCTTCCCCCCTCGGTCTCCAGCACGATCGAGTACTCGGTGGCCTCCGACATGTTGGGATCCAGCGCGAGCGCGCGCTCGATCGCGGCGCGGGACTGCGCGTAGGCCGTTCCGCTTCCCGAGCCCCCGACGTAGTAGTAGCGATTTCCGAGAGCCGCCCATGCCGGCGCGTAATCGGGGTCGAGCCGGACGGCGCGCTCGAGCAGCTCGATGCCCTGCCTGTTCGGCTCGGGGTCGCTCGTCAACGCGGCGCTGCGAAGGAAGAGGTCGTACGCCTCGGGATTCCGCGGATGGGTCGCCGCCTGCGCCGTCGCCGAGACCGACCCTCCGAGCAACGGGAAGAGGCCCTGCCTCAGGCGCTGCGAGATCCCGTCGCGGAGCCGGATCGGGTCTGAGACGGCCGCGCTCGCCGTGTCTCGCCAGAGGAGCCGGTTGTTCTCGGTGTCGACGACCTCCAGGGTGACGCGGAGCTGGTCGTTTTCCTTCTGGAAGTGGCCGGTGAGGACGTCCGCAACGCGCAGCTCGCGGCCCGCAGCCTGCGGATCCACGTCGCCCTTCGCGTATTTCTGTGTCGATGCGAACGGCCGGATCGCCAGCGTCGGGATGTACGACAGCGTCGTCACGACCTCGTCCGGCAACGCGAGTCGCAGGTGGTCGAGCGACGGATCGCCGGCGAGGTTCTGGAACGGGAGCACGGCGAGGGTCGTCTGCGCGCCGGCGGCGTGCGTGCCGGAGCCGTGGTGGGAGAAGGCCCACGCCGCCACTGCGGCGATCACGATCGCGGCGCCGGCCGCCGCCGGAATCCACCACCGAGGTTTCCGGGCGGCCGGCGACGCGGATGTCACCGCGGTCCTGCCGCTCGGCGCGGACTCCGAGTCGCGTTTCAGGCGCTTGAGCTCGCTCTTCAGCTCCGCCGCGCTCTGGTAGCGCAGGTCGCGGTCCTTCTCGAGCGCGCGGTTGACGATCCGGGTGAGCTCCTCCGGCAGCGACGGGTTGAGCTGGACGGGAGGCACGGGAGCGCGATTGAGGATCGCCTCGAAGATGACGGCCGACGTGTTCCCGGTGAACGGCTGCCGGCCCGTTGCCATCTCGTAGAGCACGGCGCCGCACGAAAAGACGTCGCTGCGCGGATCCAGCGCTTCGCCGCGAGCCTGCTCGGGCGACATGTAGGCGACCGTTCCGAGGGCGGAGCCCGGGCTCGTGAGGTGCGCCTCCGGCATCGCCGTCGCCGCCTCCGTGTCGCCCCCGGCCGAAGGCGTCTCGGCGTGCTTCGCCAGGCCGAAGTCCAGCAGCTTCGCCTCACCGCGCTTCGTCACGAAGATGTTGGCCGGCTTGATGTCGCGGTGCAGGATCCCGCGAGCGTGCGCCGCCTCGAGCGCGTCCGCGATCTGGATGCCCAGCTCCAGGAGCGTCTCCGCCTTGAGAGGTCCCGGGCCGAGCCGGTCTCGCAGCGTCTCGCCCTCGAGGAGCTCCATGGCAATGAAGGGACGGCCCTCATGCTCGTCGACGTCGTGGATCGTGCAGATGTGCGGGTGCTGGAGAGACGAGGCCGCGCGAGCCTCGCGGCGCAGACGCTCGAGCGCGTGGGGATCCGCCTCGAGCTCGTCGGGCAGGAACTTGAGCGCCACCCTGCGGCCGAGCTTGAGGTCTTCGGCCTCGTAGACCACGCCCATGCCGCCGCCTCCGAGCTTGTTCAGGACGCGATAGTGGGAGACGGTTTGGCCGATCATGCGCGGGGCGTCGCGGGATTCTATCCGCTATACTGGCGCCTCACCCCTTCCATCGAGGTCGCCATGGTCAGGCAGAACGCGCGTCTCTCCGTCCTCACCCTCCTCGTCGCCGCCTCCTCGCTCGCTCTCACGACTCCGCTCTCCGCGCAGACATGCGGGCCGTGGTCGTGGGTCAATCCCGTGCCGCAGGGAAACACGCTGAACGGCGTGGCGTCCGGCGCCGGGAAGTACGTCGCGGTGGGCCGCGCGGGAACGATCCTCGTTTCCGCCGACGGCTCCTCGTGGTCCGTGCGCGAGATCGGGTCCGACGACGACCTCTACGACGTCGTCTACACCGGCTCGTCGTTCCTCGCCGTGGGCCAGGGCGGGACGGCCTGGTCCTCGACGGACGGGGAGGTCTGGTCGCCGCGCTTCACCGGCTCGCCCGCGGCGCTCCACCGGGTCGCCTGGACGGGCTCGCGGTTCGTCGCCGTGGGCGAGGAGGGGCTGATCCTCACGAGCCCCGACGGCACGGCGTGGACGCCGCGAGCGTCCGGGACGACGCGGAGACTCGACGATCTCGCCGTGAACGGGGACGTCCTGGTCGCGGTCGGCGCGGCGGGAACGGTCCTCACGAGCCGCGACGGATCCTCCTGGGCCGCGCGGGGCGCCGCCGAGACGCTCGACGACCTGACCGGCGTCACGTGGGACGGATCCCGCTTCGTGGCGCTCGGCCGGGGCTTCCCGGGCTTTCAGCGCGTGTACCTGAGCGCCGACGGCGGGTCGTGGACGGTCGTCGGTCTCCCGATGGGCGTCTTCCTGCGCCGCGCCGCGAGGTCCGGCGGCGGCCTCGTCGCGGTCGGCGAGTTCGGTTCGATGGCCGAGAGCGATGACGGGCTGGTGTGGCAGCGGCGGAGCCCGGACACGGCTCTCGACCTGCTCGCGGTCGCGGACGGGCCCGCCGGGCTCGTCGCCGTCGGAATCCGCGGGACGATCCTCGGAAGCGCGGACGGAGTCTCGTGGCAGTCGCGCACGTCCGGGCCGCGGTCCTCCTTCTCCGACGCCGCCTTCGGAGGAGGGACCTTCGTGGCCGTGGGCTCGGAGGGACAGATCGCCACGAGCCCCGACGGCGCGGCATGGACGCGCCGGGACTCGGGAACCGGACGGTGGCTCCTCGGCGTGGCGTGGAGCGGGACGGCGTTCGCCGCGGTCGGAGAGACCGGCACGATCCTGACCAGCCCGGACGGCGCCGCCTGGACGGCGCGCGCCACGGGCGTCACCTCGGTCCTCCACGGGGTGATCTGGGACGGCCACCGGTTCCTCGCGGTGGGCAGCGACGGCACCGTGTTGACGAGCGCCGACGGCTCGTCCTGGTCGCTCGGCACGGCCGTCGCCCACGTGACGGCGGCGTCGGTGGCGTACGGCGGGTCGAAGTACGTGGCCGTCGGCTCGGAGCTGACGGGCTGGATCGGCTCGAGCACCGACGGTCAGACGTGGACGTCGCACGGCCTGGGAGACGGGTATCCGCTCTACGACGTCGTCTGGAACGGCTCGCAGTTCCTCGCCGTCGGGGCGCACGGCCGCGTGGTGCGCAGCGCGGACGGCGAGAGCTGGAGCGAGGGCTCGACCGGTGTCGACAGGAGCTTCTTCTCGGTCACGTGGGCGAACGGTCTCTTCGAGGCGGTCGGCGAGGACGGGCTCGCCGCGGAGAGCGCCGACGGACTGCGCTGGAGCCTCCGCGAGACGCGCACGGCCAACGACCTGTTCGGCGTGGCCTGGACGGGGAACCGCCTGCTCGGCCTCGGCCGCGGCGGAGCGATCCTCGACGGAGGCTGCGCGGCGGCGCCGCGAGCGGGAGAGACGCCGCGGAGGATGCCGAGAACGGTGACGCGGGACTGACTCGCGCCTCGTCGTCCCGAGCCGAGAGAGGGACCCTTTGAAATCTCAGCGCGGCTTTTCAGGGGGCCGCTCGTCGCCGTCCTCGCCGGCAGGACGACCGACTCGTATGGAGTGACTCGCCGGTCCTCTATACTCCGCCGGACGTGCCCCGCCGCGACGACATTCGCTCGATCCTCGTCATCGGCTCGGGACCCATCGTCATCGGCCAGGCCTGCGAGTTCGACTACTCCGGTACGCAGGCCGTCCGCGCTCTCCGCGCCGAAGGCTATCGGGTCGTGCTCGTCAACTCCAATCCCGCGACGATCATGACGGACCCGGAGCTCGCCGACGCGACGTACGTCGAGCCCCTGACGCCGGAGTTCGTCGAGAGGATCATCGAGAGGGAGCGCCCCGACGCCGTGCTCCCGACCGTGGGCGGCCAGACCGCGATCAACCTCGCGCTGGCCCTGGCCGAGCGGGGAGTGCTCGAGCGCCGCAACGTCCGCCTGATCGGCGCCAACGAGCACTCCATGCGCCTGGCCGAGGATCGCGACCTCTTCAAGAAGGCCATGCTCGAGATCGGCGCGGAGGTCCCGCGCTCCGGCCGCGCCCGCTCGGTCGCCGAGGCGGAGGCCGTGCTCGCCGAGATCGGAGGGCTTCCCGCCGTGATCCGGCCGTCCTTCACGCTCGGCGGGTCGGGGGGCGGCGCGGCCCGCACCGCCGAGGAGTTCCGGCAGATCGTCGCGCACGGGCTCTCCGAGTCGCCGACCCGCGAGGTTCTCATCGAGGAGTCCGTCGAGGGCTGGAAGGAGTTCGAGCTCGAGGTCATGCGGGACACGGCGGACAACGTGATCATCGTCTGCTCGATCGAGAACTTCGACGCGATGGGCGTCCACACGGGCGACTCGATCACCGTCGCGCCGCAGATGACGCTCTCCGACCGGCAGTACCAGGCGATGCGGGACGAGGCCAAGGCCGTCATCCGGAAGGTCGGCGTCGACACCGGGGGCTCCAACATCCAGTTCGCCGTGGATCCGGTGACGAGCCGGCGCGTGGTCATCGAGATGAACCCGCGGGTCTCGCGCTCGTCCGCCCTGGCGTCGAAGGCCACCGGTTTCCCGATCGCCAAGATGGCGGCGCTGCTCGCGGTCGGCTATCACCTCGACGAGATCCCCAACGACATCACGAAGAAGACGCCGGCGTCCTTCGAGCCGTCGCTCGACTACGTCGTCGTGAAGATCCCGCGGTGGACCTTCGAGAAGTTCCCCCGCGCGGATGCGCGGCTCACGATCCAGATGAAGTCGGTCGGCGAGGCGATGGCGATCGGGCGCACGTTCACGGAGGCGCTCGGCAAGGCGATCCGGTCCCTCGAGATCGGCCGCGACGGCCTCGACGACGGACGCGGCCCGCTGCCGCCGGAGGAGCTCCTGCGAAAGCTCGAGGAGCCGACCGCGGAGCGTCTCTTCCACCTCGGACGCGCGTTTCGCGCCGGGATGACCGTCGAGGAGGCATCCGCGCGCACCCGCATCGACCCCTGGTTCCTCGACGGCCTGCGGCGCATGGTGGAGGCGGAGGACGCCTTCGCCGGCCGCGACGTCGCCGCGGTGACGGCGGAGGAGCTCCGCGCGGCGAAGCGCCTCGGCCTCTCCGACCGCGCGCTGGCGCGCCGCATGGAGTGCGCCGAGCAGGCGGTGCGCGACCGGCGCCGCGAGCTCGGTGTCATTCCCGTCTACAAGACGATCGACACGTGCGCGGCCGAGTTCGAGGCCGAGACGCCGTACTTCTACTCGACGTACGAGGCCGAGAACGAGTCCATCCGGACGGACCGCCCCAAGGTGGCGATCCTCGGCGGGGGGCCCAACCGGATCGGACAGGGAATCGAGTTCGACTACTGCTGCGTCCATGCGTGCTACGCGCTCGAAGAGGCCGGGTTCGAGACCGTCATGATCAACTGCAACCCGGAGACGGTCTCGACCGACTACGACACGTCCGACCGGCTGTACTTCGAGCCGCTGACGATGGAGGACGTCACCGCCGTCCTCGACAACGAGAGACCGGACGGGATCCTCGTCCAGTTCGGCGGGCAGACGCCGCTGAAGCTCGCGCGGCCGCTCGAGGCCGCGGGCTACCCGATCTGGGGGACGTCGCCGGAGTCGATCGACCTCGCGGAGGACCGCGGCCGGTTCGGCCGTCTCCTCGGAGAGCTCGGGCTCGCCGCGCCCCCGCACGCCGAGGCGCGCGACGAGGCCGAGGCGGTCGAGGCCGCTCGACGGATCGGCTACCCGCTCGTCGTCCGTCCCTCGTACGTCCTCGGCGGCCGCGCGATGGCGGTCGTGTTCGACGAGGCGCGGCTGGCCTCGTACGTCCGCGACGCCGCCGCGAGCTCGCCCGAGCATCCGGTCCTGATCGACCGGTTTCTCGACGATGCCGTCGAGCTCGACGTCGACGCGCTCTGCGACGGCTCGGCGACGTGGATCGGAGGCATCCAGCAGCACATCGAGGAGGCGGGAATCCACTCGGGCGATTCGTTCTCGGTCCTTCCTCCGTGGAGGGTGCCCGCGCCCCTGCTCGACGAGATCCGCGAGGCGACGCGGGTGCTCGCGCGCGCGTTGTCCGTGCGCGGCCTCGTCAACATCCAGTTCGCGATCCAGCACGGGAAGCTCTACGTCCTCGAGGTCAATCCCCGCGCCTCCCGCACGGTGCCGTTCGTGTCCAAGGCGATCGGCGTCCCGATGGCGCGGGCCGCGGCGCTGCTCGCCGCCGGCCGGTCGCTCGCTTCGCTGAATCTGCCGCCGGAGCGCGACCCCGTCGACTTCTTCATCAAGGCGCCGGTCTTTCCGTTCCGGAAGTTCCCCGGCGAGGACGTGCTCCTCGGCCCGGAGATGAAGTCGACCGGCGAGGTCATGGGGATCTCGCCGCGATTCGGAGACGCGTTCGCGAAGGCGTGCGAGGCGGTCGGGACGCGCCTGCCTCTCTCCGGGCGGGCGTTTCTGACGGTGAATCCGTACGACAAGTCGGCGGTGATCCCGATCGGGCGCGAGCTCGCGGACATGGGATTCGCGCTGTGCGCCACGGAGGGAACGCTCGAGGCGCTCCGCGAGGCCGGCGTCCTGGCCGAGCGCGTCTACAAGGTCAACGAGGGCAGCCCCAACGCGGTGGAGCGGATGGAGGCGGGGGAGATCCAGCTGGTCATCAACACTCCTCTCGGCAGCTCGTCCCGGTTCGACGAGGCCGCGATCCGCGCGGCCGCCATGCGGCTGTCGATCCCGTGCATCACGACGCTCTCGGCCGCCGCGGCCGCGGTCGAGGGCATCCGCGCCCGGCAGGAAGAGGCGACCGGGGTCGCGCCTCTGCAGGAATACCACCGCGGATGACCGCGTGAACGACGCCGCGCCGCCGCGCCGGCCCGGCGGGCTCGCGCGTCTCGTCGCCCTCTTCACCGTCGGCGCCGGCTTCGTCGCGGTCTTCGAGGTCGGGTTCCCTCCGGCTTCGCGGGGCCGGCTCCCGGTCCTCCTCCTGTCGCTCGCGCTCGCGCTGCTGGCGGCCTGGAATCCCATCCGCGGCCTCCTCGTCTTCTCCGCGCTCTTCCCCGTGGCCGGCCTCGGCGACCGCCTCTTCGGAGGCGCCGACGCCGTGGCGTGGCCGATCCTGCTCTTCGCCGGTTTCGCAGCGGGTTGGACGTTTCGGTTCCTGTACGACTTCGAGAACGTTCCCGACCCGACCCGCGTCGACGGGCCCCTGCGCGCGCTCGCGGCGCTCTGGGTCGTCGCGGCGCTGCTCTCCGCCGGACGCGCGAGGACGCTCTGGGCGATCGTGCACGGGCTCGGTCTCCGTGCCGTGAACGTGGAGGGGCTGCTCGACCCGGACGCCATCCGCAGCGCCGTGCTCTCGCTCGCCGCGCTCGGCGCCGGCGCCGGGTACTTCTTCGTGCTGAGGCGCTCCGGAGATGCCGCGCGCCGGTCGGCGGTCACCGCCGCGACGTGGGGAGTCGCCGCGTCGGCGGCCGCCGCGCTCGCGGGCCGTGCCGGCATCGGCCCGGGCGAGACGAGCGAGTTCTGGCGCGTGACGGGCCGCGCGTCCGGCGCGTCGCTCGACCCGAATTCCCTCGGACTGCTCTGCGCGCTCGCCCTGGTGGTGACGCTCTCGTGCCTGGCCTCGGGACGGCGGAAGGCGCTCGCCGCCCTGATCCTGCCCGCGGCCGTCGGGCTCTTCCTCTCCGGCTCGCGCAGCGGGATCGGGGCGGCGGCGATCGGCGCCGGCCTCCTCCTCGTGCTGCCCGGGCTCGCCGCGCGGCGCCGCGCCGTCGTGATCGCCGCCCTGATCGCCGCCGTCGCCGCGGCGGCGCTGCTCGTGCCGCGCCGCGAGGGAAGCGCGGTCGAGCGGTTCCGGCGAATGATGGACCCGGCCCTGACCGCCGACGATCGCTCGTCCTCGCGCACGGTGCTCTGGGAGGGCGCGATTCGCATGTTCCGCCACGACCCCGCCGCGGGGGGAGGTCTCGGCGCCTTCTCCTGGGAGATGCCGACTCTTCTGAAGGAGTCCGGCCGCTCGCTGCCGATGCGCGACAACCCCGGCAACGCGTACCTGCAGTCGCTCGCGGAGACCGGAATCCTCGGATTCGCCGTGACGCTCCTCTTCTGCCTCGCGCTCGCGCGGGAGGCCTGGCTTGCCGCGAGCGGCGCGCAGCGGGGAGTCGCGCCGTGGGACGGCGCGCAGCCGGGAGTCGCGCCGCGGAACGGCGCGCAGCCTGGAGTCGCGCTGGTGGACGGTGCGCACCCGGGAATCGTCCGCGGCGCCGGCGCGGCCGTGCTCGCGTTCCTCGGCGCGCTCGCCACCGGCTCCCACTGGTTCGCGCCGGACGTGGCGCTCTACTTCTTCCTGCTCGCGGCGGTGTCGGCCAGGCCGCGGATCGCGCCGCCGTCGCTGCGCGCATCGCGTCTCCGCGCCGTGCTCGTCGTGCTCTACGCGGCTCTCGCCGCCGCGGCGCTCCTGCGCACCCGTTCGCCGGAGGAGACCTTTCGATACCGTCCCGGCATCGGCTTCCATGCGAAGGAGATCGGACGAGCCGGCCCGTTCTGGTGGACCGAGCGGCGTTTCGCGATTCGCGTCCCGCCCGCGCGCTCGATGGTCCTCGGCCTCGCGCACTTCACGCCCGAGGGCCGGCCGGTCACCCTGACCGCCGAGAGCGACGGCAACAAGGTCTTCGAGCGCTCGCTCGCTCCGGGCGACGGCGTGCGCCTCCGGCTGGCCGCCGCCCCGACCGCGCCTCGAGTCATCCGGTTCACGCTCTCCCGCGCGTTCGTGCCCAAGCGGCTGGGGCTCTCGGGCGATCGCCGGCAGCTCGGGCTGGTCGCGGTCTTCCCGCCCGACTGAGCCGGCCCGGATCGGCGGCGCGGGCGTTATCCTCGAGTCGCCCGTGGAGTTCCAGTTTCATCCCGCCTCGCCGCGCCGGCGCGTCCGGACCGTGGTGCTGTCGGACCGCGCGGAGCGAGCGCTCATCGCGGCGGCGGCCGCGGGGGTCGCGCTCGCCGTCTCGCTGTGGCTCACGGTTCCGGCGGCGGCGCTGCGAGCCCTCCGGGAGGAGCGCGCGGCGGTCCTGGCGCGCGAGACCGCGGCCGCCGGAGCCGAGCGCCGCGACCTCGACGAGCGAGTCCGGAACGTCCGGGGACGCGCCGCCGACGCGGCGAGCCTCGCGAGTCGCGTCGCGTTCCTCTACGGGATCCCGGCGGCCGACTGGCCTCGCACCCTGAACCCCGAGACGGGCCTGCTCGCCGGCTCCGATCCCGCGGCGGCGGCTGCGAGTCTCGAGCGGTACGTCGCCGCGTTGAACCGCAGCGTGGACCTGCTCGCATCGCGCGAGCGCGCCGACCCGGCGATCTCCGCCTCGACGCCGTCGCTTCTGCCGCTCGCTACCGAGATCGTCGAGCCCTCCGCGGTGTTCGGGCCCCGCCTCTCGCCATGGACCGGCGCGGACGAGTTCTTCAACGGGCTCGACCTCGCGGCGCCGGCCGGCACGGCCGTGATCGCTCCGGCCGACGGGACGGTGCTCTTCATCGGACGCGTCGTCGCCTCTCCCCGCTCCCGGCTCTGGCGATTCGGCAATCTCGTCGTGCTCGGCCACGGATCCGCGGGCGCGACGCTGTTCGGTCATCTCGGGCGAGTGGACGTCCGCCGGGGACAGCGGGTGCGCCGCGGCGAACGCCTCGGCGCCGTCGGGAACAGCGGCTGGGCGATGTCGCCCACGCTGCACTACGAATACTGGCGCCGCAACCGCGCCGGAGTCGCGCCGACGGATCCGCGGTTCGCGGTGCTGGACCGCAAGCTGATCGACGACGGCATGTCGCTCGAGAAGATGCTCGCGACGTCGTCACCCGATCCGGGGGAGCCCCCGCCGGGACTGTAGCGTCTCCGACGGCTGGCTTTTGATGGCGCGGCACCCGGCTCGGTTTCCGGTTTCTCTTTCCCGGGCGTATGCTCGCTCGGGGCGCTGGAGCCCATGACGGAAACCTTCGATCTCGCCGCGGTCGCGTACGCGCGCTGGAAGCGCGCGGTCGATCTTCTCGCGCGCGAGGCCGTCCGCCGTCGCCGGGCCGCCGTCGAGGAGGCGGAGCAGCGGCGCGCCGCCCGGCGCGCGCGGAGCCTTCGCCGGATCGTTCGCCGCGCGCTCTCGGAGCTCCACCGAATCGAGCTCGAGCGGCAGGCACGGGCCGGGTCGTAGAGCCGGCCGCGGGTCGGGGGCGGTCCGCCGGGCGGGACGGCTAGGAGCTGACCGGCTGCCCGATCGCGCGAATCCGCTGACGGTGCGCGGCGACGCGCTCGAGCACGTCCGCCATCCGGTCTCCTCCGAGCGTCTCGAGCAGCGCGGAGGCCAGAACGAACGCGAGCATCGCCTCGGCGATGACGCCGCACGCGGGGACCGCCGTGACGTCGCTGCGCTCGTACGCGGAGCGCGCCGGCTCTCCCGTCTCGAGGTCGATCGAGTCGAGCCCGCGGGCCAGCGTCGAGATCGGCTTCATGTACGCCACGGCGACGACGTCCTCGCCGTTCGTGACGCCGGCTTCGAGACCGCCGGCGCGGTTGGTGCGCCTGCGTATCGCGCCACCGGGGCCGCGCTCGATCTCGTCGTGCGCGTCGGAGCCGTAGCCGCGCGACGCGTCGATGGCGGAACCGAGCTCGACCGCCTTGACGGCCGGGACCGAGAGGAGCGCCTGCGCGATCCGGCCGTCGAGGCGCCGGTCCCACGACGCGTAGGATCCGAGGCCCGCCGGAACCCCTCGGGCGGCCACGAGGATCGAGCCGCCGAGCGTGTCGCCCCGCGACTTCGCCTCGTCGACCGCCGCGACCATCTTCTCCTCGAGGGTCCCGTCGACGGCGCGAAGCGGCGAGTCCTGGCGGACGCGGGCCACGGAGTCGAACGACCGCGGAGAGCGCGCGTCGGCGACCGGACCGAGCGACAGCACGCCGCTTCCGATCTCGACGCCGGCCTCACGGAGGAGGAGCTTGCACACCGCGCCGGCGGCGACGCGCGCCGCCGATTCGCGCGCGGAGGCGCGCTCGAGCACGTCGCGCAGGTCGGTCGCACCGAACTTCATCGCTCCCGCGAGGTCCGCGTGCCCGGGACGCGGGCGCGTCAGGCGGCGGCCCCGCGCGGCTTCCGCGTCGACCTCGAGCGGGCCCATCACCGCGTCCCAGCTCGCGAAGTCGCGATTGGCGATTCCGATCGCGATCGGCGATCCGAGGGTCAGCCCCCCTCGGACGCCGCCCTCGAACGCGGCCGCGTCCCGCTCGATCTTCATCCTTCCGCCGCGGCCGTAGCCGTGCTGGCGGCGGGCGAGCTCGGCCGCGACGAAGGCGGGATCCACGCGCAGGCCCGCGGGAATGCCCTCGAGCACCGCGGTCAGCCTCGGGCCGTGCGACTCCCCGGCGGTCGTCAGACGGAGCGACATGGAAGGGGAGTCTATTGCGGGAGGCGCGAGGCGCGAGGCGGAGCCGGGCGGGAGGAAGAAGGAGGAGGGAAACGGGCGCGCGCCGCCCGACGTATTAGCAATCGCTAATACGTCCCCGGGGCGGCGGCGATCAGTTCGGGATGAATCCGTCCAGCGCCGACGGGGTCACCGCCGAGGCGTACGTCTCTTCCACCGCCGGCCTCGGCTCGTTCGCCTGCTCGTGGGCGAGCCCGGCGAAGAACGAGAACAGCAGGGCCGCGGCGGCGGCCAGCACGATGCGCTGGCGGGAGGCGGCGCGGCGGCTTCGCCGGACGGCGCCGACGACGTGGTAGACGAACTCCTCTTTCGGGGTGATGTCCTTCGCCGCCGACGGCGGCTCGACCTGCCGCCACGCGGCGGCGATCCGCCAGTCGACGCGGCAGCTTTCGCAGACGAGGCGATGGGATGGATCCCGTCGCTCGCTCTCTTCGTGGGCCTTCGTGGTCATGGTCTTTCCCTTTCGAAGCGCCGGCGGATCCGCCGCCGGGCGCGATGGATGCGGACGCGAACCGCCGTCACCGTCATGTCGAGCCGGCGCGCGATCTCCCGGTCGTCGACTCCCTCGAGCTCGCGGGCCAGCAGGATCTCCCGTTCCAGCGGCGTGAGCGCGGCGAGCGCCGCCCGCAGCAGGTCCGCGTCCTCGTGGCGGGAATCCTCGGGACGTCCGGCCGGCTCGGGAGGAAGCGGCGCTTCGGGCCGGCGCCGGCGCATGGCGTCGATCGCGCACCGGACGGCGATCGTGCGAAGCCACGCGCGAAAGCTCGCCTCCGGACGGAATCGGCCGAGCGCCCGAAACGCGCGGATGAACGCCTCCTGGGTGGCGTCCTCCGCGAGAGCCGCGTCGCCCGTCACCCGGCGCGCCGCCGCGAGGGCCGAGGGCGCCGCCGACCGGACGAGCCCCTCGATCGCCTCCTCGTCACCCTTCAGCGCGCGAGCGACGAGGCTCGCCTCGGTCGGGAGGGCCTCGGAGGCGCCGGGCCGCGGCTCCTCACGATCGGCCCTCCCGCCGGGCACGGAACCCGAGATCAGTTGTCGCCTCGAAGCCACTTGTCGAGTGACTCGAAGGCGGCGTCGCCCTGGTCCTTCATCTGGCCGTGAAACTGCGTCATCTTGTCGCGCTGCTCGGCGGTCAGGATCGGCCAGACCTCTCCGCGGATCCTCGCGTAGAGGACGGCCGCGTCTCCGTGGACCTGGCCGGCCTGCATCGCGAGGCTACGGATCCCCTGCTCGTCGACGGGCTGCGTGAGCACCGCCTGGTGCAGCGCCCGCCTGGCGTTCATTCCCGCTTTGACTTCCGACTCGATCTCGTCGGCGTGATTCTTGAGAATCCCGCGGATCTGCGTCTGCTGGTCGGCGCTCAGGTCGAGCTGCTTGGCCAGGTGGCGGAACATGTGGGGCGCCGCGTCCGCGTGCAGGTGCCCGAGGTCTCCCTGACGGGCGAGCAGGCGGCCAGCGAGCAGCCCCGAAACGGCCAGACCTCCCACCAGCGCGGCGGCGAGGACGGATCTACGGATCTTCTGAATGCTCATGGATTTCCTCCCTGTGGTCTCCAGAGGTAACAACGACCGGCCCGAAGAAAAGATTACCAGTCCGCCCGGCCGGCCGGCCGCCACCGGGCAGGTATCGGCTGGTGGCTCGCCGCCGGCCTCCCGGTTTCCTCTAAGCTGCTGCCGTGGAACGGAAATACGTCCTCAAGACGCCCGCGCGTCTGAAGACCTACCGGATCGACTACGACCGGGAGCTCAACGACGAGCAGCGGGACGTCGTCGTCGCCGGACACGGCCCCCTGCTCGTGATCGCCGGCGCGGGCTCGGGCAAGACCCGGACCCTCGTCTACCGGGTCGCGAGGCTCATCGAGGACGGGCTCGATCCCTCCCGGATTCTCCTGCTCACGTTCACCAACAAGGCGGCGCGCGAGATGCTGCGCCGCGTCGAGATGCTCCTGTCCGTGGACACGCGGCGTCTCATGGGCGGCACCTTCCACTCCGTCGGAAACCGGCTGCTCCGCCGCTTCGGAACGCGGCTCGGGCTGACTCCCAACTTCTCGATCCTCGATCCGGAGGACTCGAGGGAGATGCTCGAGGCGGCGACGTCCGACCGCCAGATGCCGACGCTCGACCGCCGGTTCCCCAAGGGCGACGTGCTGCTCGACCTGTACTCGTACACCGTGAACACCGGCCGCCCGTTCCCGCAGGTGCTGTTCGAGCACGCGCCGCACTTCGCCTCGCTCGAGGCCGAGATCGTCACGATCTTCCAGCGCTACCGCGAGCGCAAGCGGCTGGGCAACTCCGTCGACTACGACGACCTGCTCCTCCTCTGGAAGCGCCTCCTCGACGAGGGAGGCGAGGCCGCCGCGCAGCTCGCGTCCTCCTACGACCACGTGCTCGTGGACGAGTACCAGGACACGAACAAGCTGCAGGGAGAGATCGTCGACGGGATGGCGAAGACGAAGAAGAACGTCACCGTGGTCGGCGACGACGCCCAGGCGATCTACTCGTTTCGCGGCGCGTCCTTCGAGAACATCCTCGGCTTCCCGGAGCGCTACCCGGACGCGCAGACCTACCGGCTCACTCGCAACTACCGGTCCACGCCGGAGATCCTCGCGCTCGCCAACGCGTCCATCGCCAAGAACGAGCGGCAGTTTCCGAAGGAGCTGAGCGCCTCGCGCGACGCCGGGCCGATGCCGGCGGTGGTCGCGCTCGCCGACATCCCCGACCAGGCGAGCTTCGTCGGCCAGCGGATCCTCGAGTGGCACGACGAGGGCGAGAAGCTGTCGGACGTCGCGGTCCTCTACCGCGCGCACTACCAGGCGCTCGAGCTCCAGATCGAGCTGACCCGGCGCGGGATCCCGTACGAGATCCGCTCGGGAACGCGCTTCTTCGAGCAGCGGCACGTCAAGGACGTGCTCGCCTTCCTGCGCATCGTCGTCAATCCGAAGGACGAGCTGTCGTTCAAGCGGGCGCTCAAGCTCTTCCCCCGCATCGGGGAGAAGTCCGCGGCCGCGGTGTGGGAGGCGATCGGCTCGCGGCCGGATCCGCTCGAGGCGTTCCGCGGTCTCGACGCCCGCGGACTGCCGCTCGGGCGCGGGGGAGAGGCGGCGCTGCGTCCGTTCCGGTCTCTCCTCGCGCGCCTCGATGCGCCGCCGCTCTCCGCGAAGCCCTCCGAGGCGATCCGGACCGTCGTCGAGGACGTCTACCGCGACTTCGCGCGCGCGCACTTCCCGAACGGGAACGCGCGCCTCGACGATCTCGAACAGTTCGCGCAGTTCGCGCAGGGCTACGACTCCCTGCGCACGTTCCTCGAGGAGGTCACGCTCTTCAACGAGCTGTCCGGAGAGGACGTCGTGCCCGGAGACCCCGACGACGACCGCGTGATCCTCTCGTCCGTGCACCAGGCCAAGGGCCTCGAGTGGAGCCGCGTCGTCGTGATGAGCCTCTCGGAGGGACGCTTCCCGAGCTACCGGGCCGCGGCGACGCCCGAGGGCCTCGAGGAGGAGAGGAGGCTGTTCTACGTGGCCGTGACGCGCGCGAAGAACGAGGTCGCGCTCGTCTATCCGATGCTGGCCCGCGACCGCTACGGCGTCGACGTGATCCTGGAGCCGTCGCGCTTCATCGCGGAGCTGCCCGACTCCGTCTACGAACGGTGGACGATCGAGCGGGAGGCGACCGAGTCGGAGTCGACGGGCGCACCCGGCAAGGTGAACTGACCCGCGGCGAGACGACCGCCGCCGCGTGACGCGCCTCACGGTCGCGGGTCACCGCTCGAGCGCCACGGGCGGGAGTAAAATACCTGCGAAGAGATCGCTGTTCTGGTGGGCGAGAGAGGTCCGTAGAAGATGAAAGACGACGTCTACTCCGCCATCTGCCGTGAGGCGCTGGAGTCCCGCCAGCGCGATCTGGGCTCGTTCGTGGACAACGGCATGGCCGGACTGTCCACCCGCCTCGAGAAAACGCTGCTGCGTTTGCCCGCCGGCTACTTCCTGCTCGGGCTCGGCCCGTACAATGCGGGCCTCGTCAAGCTCGACGAGTTCGACGAGCTCCTCATCGGCCGCGAGGTGCCGGAGTACATCGGCGTCGGCATGCCGGTTTCCGGCTTCCGCGTGTCCTCTCCCGAGGCCTTCCTGAACGTCGAGGTGTCCCGCCTCCACGCGAAGGTCTTCCGCAAGACCGAGGCCGTAGCGCCCTATCGGCTCGTCGACATGCGATCCACCTGCGGGACGTATTTGAACGGCGATCCGATCCCCGCGCCGGACGACCTGGGAGGCGTGTCCGAGGAGGACTGCGCCCGGCCGCTGACCTCCGGGGATTTCTTCTCGCTCGGCCCGTCGGCCGTGAACCTGTTCCTCTTCTTCCAGAAGTGACGGAAGCCCGGGCGCACCCCTTCACGGGGCCCCGGGCGGCTTGGCTCGTCGGGATCGCGGCGGCGTTCGTCGCGGCCGTCGACGCGTCGCGATGGCTGGGCCCCGCGCTGCTCCTGGATCCGGAGCGCGGCTGGGCGCCGGCGCGCCTGCTGCTCGGGCTCGCGCTGTGCACCGTGGCGGCCGGCGCGGGCGCCCTCGCGGCGGGAGCGTATGCGCGTTGGGCGCGCACGGCCTCGGCGCTCGACCCGCTGCGCCCGCTCCCGTGGAGCGCCGGCGCGATTCGGAATCTCGCCGCGGCCGCGCTCGCCGCCGGCGTCCTCCTCCGCGTCGCCGCATGGACCCAGGTTCGCGTTCCGTTCCTCGAAGACGAGGTCAACCTGGTCGGCCCGGCCCTGTCGCTCTCCGGGACGTCGCGCGACTTCGCGGACTCCATTCGCCCGATCCCGTACGGCCGCGCCGATCCCCACGAGATGATCGGCGTCGCCTACCTGCGTGTCCTGCGCGGCAGCCTCCACTCGCTCGGTGCGACCCCCCAGGCGCTGCGGCTGCCGTCGCTCGTCGGAGGCGTCGCGTCGCTCGCGACCGCGGGACTCCTCGCCCGGGCGCTGCTCCCGGCGGGCGGATCCGCCCTGGCCGTCCTGACCCTCGCGGGTCTGCGCTGGCACCTGATCCTGTCGCTCTCCGGGTGGCACTCGGTGCTCCTCGTTCCGCTCGTGGATCTGGCCACGCTGGGCCTGCTCGCCGCGCGGCGCCGCGGCGCGTGGGCGCCCGCTCTCGCCGGCGGCGCGGCGCTCGGGATCGGCGCTCACCTCTATCTCGCCTCCTGGATCGCGGGCGCGGCCCTGCTCGTCTTCTCCGCGTGGCCCGGCGAGGCGGGGCGCCGCACCGCCGGTACCGCGGCGCGCGCGGTCGCGTTCGCGGCGGGGTTCGCGCTCGTCGCGTCGCCGCTCTTCCTCTTTCACGAGGGACGCAGCCGGCCCTACTTCGGCCGCTCGGCGCGGCACAACCTGCTGCGCGAGGTCGGGTACCAGAAGTCGTGGCTGCCGGCATTCGAGGCCGCGGCGGACGCTCTGCCGGCGCCGTGGCTGATTCCGGACCCCGAGGGCCGCCACGATCTCGAGGGCGCGTCACGGCTGGGCTGGATCGTCGGCATCCCCGTCGCCGTCGCGCTGGCGCGTGCGGTGCGCTCGCCGCGGCAGGAGCTGTCCGGGCTCCTCGTCGTGCAGGGAGCGTTCGGCGCCGCCGCCGCGGTCGCCAGCGGCACCGCCGGCCACCCGAACGGCTTCCGCTTCGGATACCTGAGCTCGCTGACCGCGGTCGCGGCGAGCGCGGGCGTGCTGGCCCTCGTCGGTGGCGCGCCGGCGTCCGGACGCCGCGCCGGTGCCGCCCTGGCGGTCGGCCTGCTCGTCCTCTCCGGCGCGGTCGGCGCGCGCCAGGCGTACCGCGACTGGCCGTCGCGGCGCGCGACGTTCGACAGCTTCCGCGGCGAGGACACGCTGATCGGCGCGGCGGCGGCGCGATGGGACCGCTACGGAGCCGTGTCGGTCGCGACGGGGCTCGGCCGGTCGGATGCGACGATCGAAACCGTGCGCCGTTACGGGTTGTGGCCGGACGCGGTTCGGGAGGAGCCGCCCGCGAACGGCGCGCCGCCCCGGTCCTTCCGCATCGTCCGGTCGGCGGACGGCGGAGCCGGGCCGGCCACCGCGACGGGCGAGCCCGAAAGGGTCGAGCCTCCGGGCGAGCACGAGAGGGTCGAGCCGCAGGGCGAGCGTGAACGGATCGTCGAGAGAATCCGCGACGGCTTCGGTCGGGAGTGGGCGGTCGTCCTCGGCCGGCGCGGAGCTCCCGCTCGTTGAGCGCTCCGGCGGAGCGCAACCGTCGCACCGTCGGCGTCGCGACGGCCCTGGTCGGCGCCGCGGCGGCCTTCGTCGCGGGCGTCGACCTGCTCCGCGCCCTGCGGCCGGCGCTCCTCGTGGATCCCGAGCCCGCGTGGGCGGCGCCGCGTCTCCTGCTGGGCCTCGCGGTCGCGGCGGGGGCAGGCGCGGCGGGGGCGCTGGCAGCCGGGCTGTTCGCGGTGTGGGGACGCCGGCCCGAATCGGGCGCGCCTCTCCGTCCGCTGCCCCTCCCCGGTGGCCGCGCCGCCCTGGTGCTCCTGGCCGTCGCGGCGCTCGCCGTGGGGACCGCGCTGCGATTCGCGGCGCTGTCGCGCCTGCCGCAGCCGCTCTGGGTGGACGACGTGTCCCTCGTTCCCGCCGCGCTCGAGCTCTCGGGCCGCCCGTCGGACTTCGCGGATGCGATCCGACCGGCACCGTACGGCGTGGCGAAGCCCTACGGGAGCGTCGGGGTGCTCTACCTCGAGGCGTACCGCGCGTCGCTGCGCCGTTTCGGGGCGACCGTCTTCGGCGTGCGATTCCCGGCGGCGCTCGCGGGCTCGGTTTCGATCGCGACGGGCGCCCTGCTCGGCCGCGCTCTGCTTCCCGCCGGCGGCGGGACGCTGGCCGCGCTCGCGCTCGCCGGCATGCGCGGGCATCTCATCCTCTCGCGGTGGTCGTGGAACATGATCGCGCTCGTCCCGATCGTGGACCTCGCGACGCTCGCCGTCGTCGCGGCTCGCCGCCGGCGGACGTCCGGCCTCGCGGCGGCCGGCGGCGCGGTGGCCGGAGTCGGCGCGCACGTGTACCTCGCCGCCTGGCCGGCGGCGGCCGCCCTCGGGCTCTTCGCGATGTGGCCGTCGGAACGCGGCGAGCCGCGCCGCGGCGGGCTCATGCGGGCCGCGGCATTCGGTGTCGCGTTCGTCGCCGTGTCGGCGCCGATCTTCCTCCTCCGCGAGGGGAGGACGGCGCCCTACTTCGCGCGCGCCTCCGACCACAACGTGCGGCTGGAGATGGCGAGGACCCGCTCGCTGATGCCGCCGTTCGCCGCGGCCGCCGACACCCTCGCGGCTCCCTGGCTCATCCCGGATCCGATCCCGCGGCACGATCTGCCCGGCCGCTCCCGGCTCGGCCTGCTCCTCGGCGTGCCGGCCGCGATCGCGCTGGGTCGGGCGCTGCTCCGTCCGCGCGACGGGATCTCCGCGCTTCTCCTCGCGCACGGCATCGCGGTGCTCGCCGCGACCGTCGCCGGAGGACAGGCGGACAATCCGAACGGCGCGCGCTTCGCGTACCTGACCAGCGTCGCCGCGGTCTCGGTCGCCGCGGGGCTCCTGTGGCTCGCCGGCCTCGCGCCCGCGAAGCGCCGGAGCACGGCGGCTCTGCTGGCGGTCGGAGCGCTCGCCGTCTCCGGCGCGCTCGGCGCGCGGGACGCGCTGGCGGACTGGCCGTGGCGGGCGGAGACGTTCGACGGTTTTCACGGCCAGGACACGCTCGTCGGCCGCGCGGCGGCGAGGTGGGACGCGTTCGGCACGGTCGAGATCGCGGCCGGGCTCGGCCACTCCCCGCTGACGATCGGCGCCGTGCGGCGCTACCGGCTCGACCCGGATGCCGCGGGTCTGCCCGCCTCTCCGCGCGGCTTCCGGGTGCGGATCGTGCGGCCGGAGGAGCCGGGCCGCGCCCGGGAACGGCGAGTCGAGATCGTCGGCGACGGGTGGGGAAGGGTCTGGGCGAACGTGTGGGCGGAGAGAGACTGAGTTACGGGCCAGGGGTTAC
>Ga0207683_10001299_pt1 | contig 22575 bp, 21 predicted proteins | sample KBSM73metaG_FD_184333 | JGI IMG/M metagenome (GOLD analysis project Ga0207683, IMG submission 184333) | Miscanthus rhizosphere microbial communities from Kellogg Biological Station, Michigan, USA - KBS M7-3 metaG (SPAdes) (version 2) | ecosystem: Host-associated > Plants > Roots > Rhizosphere >... | reverse complement strand
GAACGCGAACCCGGTCAGGTCGTCGCGCTTGACCAGGAGCGAACCGGTGCCCAGCGCCGCGGCCAGCCGGGGCGCCGCGACCAGCGGCGTGGGCAGGACGGCCAGCGGCGTCCGGGGCAGGGTGCCGGCCAGCGCTTCGACAGAGACAGCGGGGATCACGGCCACTCCGCGGGCTCGGCGGCGCGGGCGGCGGCGGCCCGCGCGATCACTAGGTCGGTCATCTGCGGGCAGCGGCCGGGGTCCGGCGCCGCGGTCAGCTCCCTGGCCTCGGCCGGGCTGAATAGGGCCGAACGGGCCAGCGCCTGCTCCGCCGCCAGGCCGGCCGCGCTTGGATGGCCAAGGGCCTGCTGCAGCGCGTCCTGGGCTCGGCGCGCGCCCAGCCTGGGGGTGAGCAGGGCCAGCGCCCGCTCGCTCACCGGGTAGCCGCCGTACCGGGCCAGGTTGGCTCGCATCGCCGCGGCGTCCACGCTCAGGCCCGCGGTCAGGCCGGCGGCGACCTGCAGCGCGGCCGTGGTCAGCAGGCAGGTCTCCGGCCACGCCACCCACTCGGCCTTCCAGCCGCGGCCGTCCCGCTCGTGCTGCTGGACCACGGCCTCGGTCATCACCGCGGCGCTGGACCTGGCCAGCCGGGCCAGCGTGTCCAGGTGCTCGCTGCCCTCCGGGTTGCGCTTGTGCGGCATGGTGATGCTGCCGACGGTGCCGCCCGGGGCCGCCTCGCGCAGCTCGCCGATCTCCGGGCGCTGCAGCTCGTAGACTTCGCCGCCGATCCGCGCCAGCGTGCCGCAGATCAGCGCGAGCAGCTGGGCGAACTCCGCGCCGCGGTCGCGCGCCGTCAGCCAGGAGATGCCGGGGTCGGCCAGGCCGAGCTCGGCGCAGAAGCGGGCCCGCACGGCCAGGCCCTGGTCTCCGTAGAACACCAGGCTCCCGGTGCCGCCGCCGAGCTGCCCGACCAGCCAGCGCGGTGCGCCGTCGCGCAGCCGGTCCAGGTGGCGGCGGATCTCGTCGGCCCACGACGCGGCCTTCCAGCCGAACGTCACCGGACTGCCCGGCTGCCCGTGGGTACGGCCCGCCATCACCGTGTCCCGGTGCTCGGCCGCCAGGGCGAGCAGCCGCTCCTCGATGCGCCGCAGGTCCCGCCAGACCAGGCCGCCGATCCGGCGCAGCGCCAGCGCCGTCCAGGTGTCGGTGATGTCCTGCACGGTGGCCCCGGCGTAGACGTAGTCGCGGGCCTGCTCGGGCAGCACGGCCTGCAGGGCCCGGATCAGGCCCAGCATGGAATGCGAGGCCTGCCGGGTCTGCTCGGCCGCGAAGGCCAGGTCGATCCGGTCGGCGCGAGCGTGCTCCGCGATCAGTTCGGCCGCCCGGACCGGGATCAGCCCGGCCTCGGCCTGGACCCGGGCCAGCGCCGTGATCACCTCGAGCCAGCCGGCTAGCCGGCCCTCTTCGCCAAGCACCGCCCTGGCCTCGTCCGTCCCCCACAGGTGCCGGTAGAGGACGGAGTCCGCGATCCGGTCGGTCATCGCACCGTGCTTCGGACGGGCCGGGTCGTCACCGCCAGGCGCAGGCCTTCGGAGATCTGCGCCAGGCTCGCTCCCCAGGGCACGACCACTGTGTCGCCGTCGCAGGCGACCCGGTCCTCGAGCAGGCAGCACTTGGTCAGCAGCGGGCCGCGGGCGTCGTCTGGCCCGGCCAGGTTGCGCGGGCACATGTCCACCTGCGGCACCTCGTCGCCGTAGAACCAGTCGTGGATGGAGCGGGAGCGGGCGCACCCGACCAGCGTCCACGGCTCGCGCGGCGGGATCTCGTCCAGGTAGGAAACCTCGGCTTGGTCCTGGGCGCCCTGGCCGGCCCGGCAGGGGAACAGGTACCGCGCGGCGGGTCGGCGGGCGGCCAGGTCCCTCAGGTCGACCAGCTCGGGCACCAGCTCGACCGGCGGCAGGTCCTCGGCGACGTCGAGCACCCGCCTCAGCTGGTCCACCAGCTTGGGCGGCCAGGGCGGGACCACCTCGAGGACCCGGATCCGGACCGGCGCCGGGTCGAGGATGAAGCTGACGTGGCCGTAGAGGCCGCGCACGATCACGCACCGGGCGCCGGGCGCGTGTTCGCCCGCGGCCCGGGCCAGCTGGGTGGGCACGGCGGTGTCGACGTCCGGCGCGTCCACCAGGACGGTCTCGTCCGCCCGGGCGAGCACGGTCACCGACGTCACCGGGGAGAACAGCGGCCGCTCGGACTGCTTGGCGACCTCGGCCAGCATGCAGGCGCCCCCGTTGCGGGCGATGACGTAGCGGGTCCGCCGGTACACGTCCCGGCCGGTCAGGTAGGCGCGCAGCGCGCCCTCTTCCAGCGGCACCGGGACTTCGGCCACGCTGACCTCGCGGTACTGGGCGGGGACCAGGTTCACGTGGTCAGGCCCCGCGCACGGACACCGGGCCCGGTACCGGTGTCCCGTAGGTGTCGGAGCGCAGCGACAGCCGGAACGTCTCGAGCCCGAGCGCGCCGTCAGGCGCCACGTTGGCCAGGTTCACGTCCGGGCCGAACCGGCGGACGAACCAGGCCTGCTGGTCTTCGCGGGGCGCCTCGAACACGACGCAGTCCGGGCCGACCGCCGCGGCCAGGGCTTCGGCCACGTCCTGGCGGATCGCTCCGGAGGATTCGTAGATGCCGACCGTTCCGCTCGCCCGGCCCTCGGCCAGGATCCAGGTCGCACCCGCTTCCAGGTCGCCGGCCGCCGCCTGCGCCCACTGCTCCGGCGTCAGCCGGACGGCGGCCTGCTTGGAGCCCACCTCGGCGAGCACGATGAAGCGTTCCGCGGCCGCCGCGATCAGGTCGCGCTTGGCCGCGTCCTCCATCGGGACGGTCCCGGCCGAGACCTCGACGCAGGGGAACCCGGCGTCGGCGGCCCAGCCGAGGAACTCCGATGTCCGGCCCTGGGCCCAGGCGATCTCCAGCAGCGTGCCGCCCGGCGAGGCGAGCACCCGGTGCCGGGCCAGCAGATCCAGCTTGGCCGGCAGCTGCGGGTCGACGTAGGCGATGCCCCAGCCGAGCTTCCACACGTCGACGTAGCAGCCGTTTTGTTCCAGCAGGTCGGAAACCTGGGCCAGCGGGATTCCGCGGTCGAGCACGTGGGTAATACCGGTCCTGCGCGGCTTGCCAGAGCGAACGGGCAGGTCAAGGAAGCCGGGACCGAGCATAAACGCTATAATAAATAAGCCTCCACTTTAGTGCAAGAACGGAGCCTCGTGATGGGCGTCGATCTGCAGGCTCTGGCCCGGACCGTGCGCGATCACCCCGGCGTCACGGCCAAAGCCGAGATCGGCCTGGTCAGCGACGTCTTCCAGAGCACCGACTGGCTGGCAGGACCGGGGGACGACGGCGCGGTCGTGACCGATCAGGGGGTGTCCCTGGTGGTCGGCGGGGAGGCCATCCTCCCCTCGTACGTGGCGGCCGATCCCTACGGCGCCGGGGTGGCCGCGGTCACCACCAACGTCAACGACCTGGCGGCCATGGGCGCCTGGCCGCTGGCCCTGGTGGACACGGTCACCGGCCCGCGCGAGGTCATCCGGCGCGCGCTGGAGGGCATGCGCTGGGCCTCGGGCCTGTACGACGTCCCGGTGGTGGGCGGTCACATGACCGTCACCGAGGGGCCGCCCGGGCTGTCCGCCTTCGGGCTGGGCCGGGCCGACTTCCCGCTGTCCGCGCAGGCCGCCGCGTCCGGCCAGTCGCTCATGCTCGGCTGCTGCCTGGACGGGCAGATGCGGCCCGACTTCCCGTTCTTCCCCTCGTTCGACGAGCGCGGCACCAAGCTGGCCGGGGACGTCAGGCTGCTGGCCGAGGGCGCGGAGAGCGGCTGGGTGGCGGCGGCCAAGGACGTGAGCATGGCCGGCCTGGTCGGGTCGCTGGCCATGCTGCTCGAGTGCAACCGGCTCGGGGTGAGCCTGGACCTGGACGCGCTGCCGGTTCCGGCCGGGGTGACGCTGGAGCGGTGGATCACCTGCTTCCCGTGCTTGTCTTTCCTGATGTGCGTGCCGCCGGGCCGGGAAGAGGATTGCCTGCACGCGTTCGGCCTCCGTGGTCTGGCGGTCGCGACGGTCGGCACCCTCGACGACACCGGCCTGCTACGGCTCAGCTCGGCCGGGCAGACGGAGACCGTGTTCGACCTTTCTGCGGAGTCGGTGACGAACCTGGCACGGCCCGCGCCGGGCGGCGGCCGCGCCAGGTCAGCGCGGCGGTGACGGCCAGCGCGGCGGCGCAGACGGCCTCGGTCAGCCCGAAGGCCGCCGCGGCGCCCAGGTGCGCGGCGGTCACCCCGGCGCCGAGCGGGCCGAGGACCGCGGTGGCCGCCCAGATGACGTTGAGCAGCCCGACCGAGGCGCCCACGCCCGCGCCGCCTTCCGCCGCGGCGGCCAGCGGGTAGCTGACCGTCCACAGCACGGACCGGGCCGCGGTCGTCACGCACAGCATCGCGACGAGCGGCAGCGGGGTCGTGCCCACGACGGCCAGCGAGAGCGCCGCGGCCAGGACGAGCATGCCGGCGCAGGTCACCGGCAGGTTCACCGCTCGCCGGCCGGCCGCGGCGGTCAGCGCGCTGCCGACCGCGAACAAGATCCCGGCCGCGGCGAAGGCCAGGCCGATCTGCCCGGGAGAGACCCCGGCGGCGTGCAGCCGGGCCGGGACGAGCAGGGCGCAGACCCCGGTGCTGAGCCCGGCGGTCACCACCGCGGCGCCGGCCCCGATGAGGTCACGGTTCGCCGCGGCGGTGCGTTCGCGGCGCGTATGTGCCCGGTAGGGCGCGGCCGGTCCCTGCGACACCCGGAGCACCGCCAGCCCGGCGGTGATCACGGCGAAGATGGCCGCGGTGACCAGCAACGGGACGGCCAGCCCCAGGCTCTGGGCGAGCGCGCCGGAGATCGCGGGCCCGGCGACGCCGCCGACGCCGGCGCTGGCCACGGAGCCGCCCAGGGCGGGCGGGCCGCCGGCCATCGCGCCGGCCAGCCAGCACAGGCCCGCGGTCCACACCATGCCGTACCCGGCCCCGAAGGCCAGCCGGGCGGCGAACAGGACCGTGAAGTCGCCGGCCAGCGCCTGCGCCGCGGTCGCCGCCGCCATCAGCAGGCCCGCGGCCAGCGTGATACGCCGGGCGCCGAACCGGTCGGCCAGGGTCCCGGCCGGCACGGACACGACCAGGGTGGCGAGGCCGGTCGCGCCGAGCACCATGCCCTGCTCGAACCCGGACAAGCCGAGCCGATGGGCGTACACGGGCATGACCGGCACCAGGGCGAACTGGGCGGCCGCGCTCACCAGGATCAGGGCGCCGATCAGCAGGCGGAACAGCCTGCCCTCCGCGGTGGTCCTGGCGGCCTGCAGCACGATGTCCTCCCTGTCGGTTTGTGACATCGGCCAGTTTAGTGTGAGAGATACTTGGGTTAAAGTGAGAGAATGTCGCAATTGCGATCGATACAGCCGATCAAAAGCGGGCTGGGCCTGCGCGAGCTCCAGGCCGTCCTGGCCATCGCCGAACTCGGGTCGTTCCGGGCCGCGGCGGCCGCGCTCGGCTTTACCCAGTCCGCGCTGTCGCACCAGGTCTCGGCGCTGGAGGCGGCCCTGGGACAGTCGTTGTTCGACCGCCCGGGCGGCCGGGCGGCGGTGCGCCTGACCCCCGCGGGCGAGGCGGTCTGCCGCCGGGCCCGGCGGGCCCTCCGCGAGGTCGAGGCGGTGGCCGCCGACGCGGAGCAGGCCGCCCGCGGCGAGAGCGTCCGGGTGCGGGTGGGCGTGACCCAGACCGCGGCCGCGGAGATCATGCCCGCGGCCCTGCGCGCCTTCCGCGACGACCATCCCGGCGTCGAGGTCGTGCTGGTCGCGGCCGACGAGCTGGAGAGCTCGCGGGACGGCCTGCTCCGGGGCGATTTCGACCTGGCGTTCTCCTACAACTCCGAGACCGACGAGTACATCGAGGCCATCGCGGTGGTGGAGGACTCCTGGGTGATCCTCACCCGGCGCGACAGCGCCATCGCGAGCCTGGACCGCCCCGAGTTCACCGTGCTCGACCAGCAGGACCTGGTGGCCTGGGCCCGCCGGTGGCGCGGGCAGGCCGAGCTCGAGGACGGCTGGGCCCGGCGCGGCATCGCGCCGAAGATCGTCTACCGGACCGACGACAACCTGGCCTTGCAGCGGCTGGTGGCGGCCGGGCTCGGCCACGCCTGCATCGGGCGGGTGGCCGCCAGCCGGGCCGTCGACCCGGCGCTGACCTGGCTGGAGCCGGACGAGGCCACGGCCCAGCGGACGATTGCCTTGTGCTACGCCAGGCACCGCCCGGTGACCGCGACCGCCCGGACGCTTATCACGGCCATCCGCTCCCAGGGCGGTTAGGTCGGGCGGGTCAGGTCGGCCGGGTCAGGTCGATGAGCATGCGCTGGTGCGGAAGGCCGGCGTAATCCACCAGGTCGCCGGTCCGTTCCCAGCCCAGCCAGCGGAAGAACGCGATGTTGGCGGGCTGGATGAAGGCCTCCATCTCCCGGCCGCCGAGCCGGGCCGCCGCGCTGACCGCGAACCGGACCAGCGGAGCGCCGAGACCGAGATGGCGATAGCTGTCCAGCACGGCCAGGCGGTCGCCCTTCCACCGTCCGTCGGCTCCCAGCGGGTAGAGCCGGACCGTGCCGCAGATGGTCTCGGCCGCCCGGCCGATCACGTGGATCGTGGCCGGGTCATCGTCGTGTACGTCGGTGTCGTCGCCCCCGCCCCCGCCGATCCCGCCGTACGAGCCGCCGAACATGCCCTGCTCGATGACGAAGACCTGGTGCCGGATCCGGAAGTGCGCGCACCGCTCGGCCTCGGTGGCCACGGCCTCGCAGGCCAGCAGCTGCGTGGCCGCCGTCCGGGACGAACGCCCCGGCAGGCTAGCCGTGGCTGACGAGCGGAAGGAAGGTTCGGCCATCCGTGTCGGTTCTCTCCTCTAGCAGGCTCATCCCGGAACAGGCCTGGCACCGGGCGCAGCCGGCGGCCGCCGTGTGCGCGCCGATGCCGCGCGCCCTCAGGTAGGGCACGACCCGGCGGTAGATCGTCTCGCAGTACTCGGGCGAGGGGGCGACCAGGTCTTCCATCAGGCTGCCCACGGTCGGGCGCAGCGGCACCACGAACGGGTAGACGCCGATGTCGATCGCCCGGCGGCACCCCTCCACGATCAGGTCGGGGTCCTCCCCCATGCCGAGGATCACGTAGGTAGACACCTGGCCCTCGCCGAACGCGGCCACCGCCCGCTCCCAGGCCCGGAAGTAGCCGTCGATCCCGGTGCGCGCCTTGGCCGGGGCGATCCGCGCCAGGACCTGCGGGTCGAAGGTCTCGACGTGGATGCCGGCCGAGGAGATGCCCATGCCGGCGACCCGGTCGATCACGTCCAGGTCCCGGGGCGGCTCGAACTGCACCTCCACCGGCAGGCCCGAGGCCTCGCGCACCGCCTGGCCGCAGCGCGCGACGTAGAGCGCGCCCTTGTCCGGGGTGGCCGTCGTCCCGGTGGTCAAGGTGGCGTCGACCGCGCCGTCCAGGTCCCGGGCCGCGACCGCGACCTCGGCCAGCATCTCCGGGGTCTTCCTCGCGATCGTTCGGCCGTTGGCGAGCGTGACGCCGATCCCGCAGAACGCGCACTGGTCGGCGTTGCCCCAGTAGGCGCACGTCTGGTTGACCGTGCTGGCCACCGAGTCCAGGTGCAGCAGGGCGATCTTCCAGTACGGGATGCCGTCGGCCGTGGCCAGGTCGTAGTAGCGGGGGCGGCGGGCCGGCTCGGCCGAGGCCAGCCGCTCGCCGTCCCGGTAGACGGCCCAGCCGTCGTCCTCGGCCCGCAGCACGTACGGCGAGGTCCTGGCGTAGTGCGCGCCGGTGGGCACGGTGGCGGCGAAGCCGTCGACCCAGAGCATGCCGGCGTCGGCAGGCCCGGCGCCGCCCTGGCGGGACTCGAGCGGCACCTCCACCCGCAGGCCGCGGCCCTGCAGCTCGGTGATGAGGTGCGCCAGCCGGTTGTCTGCGCGCGGCCGGTCGTCCGTGCGGGCCCGGCTGTCAGCGCGGGGCCGACCCTGAGCGTCGGCCCGGTCGGCCGGGGAGTCGTGCATCGCGCCTCCGCGGAAACCTATGTGATCCGATACGTACGTTCACCATCCTTGATAAACCAGCCGGCTACGTCAAGGCAACCTCACAGATGCATCGTCGCAATAGCAGACACGCTAGATGTTCCATCCGGGGCCGAGGTGGCCGGGTAATGGGGTCTGGGGCTCACGACCCCCGATAGACGGGGGCGGGGGGACACAACCCCCCATACCGGGCGGCGGTGGGCGGGGGCTAGGCGGGGTGGGACTGGGTTCGGCGGAGGGCGGCAGTGCACTCGTCGGGGTCGAGGTAGGTACCGAGGGGATCGCCGAACTCCAGGGCGCCGGAGGCCAGGTCGATCTGGCCCGCGTCCAGGCGGTAGACGGCCCGGCTGAGCGTCTCGTCCGGACCGATCGAGACGATGACGGCGCGTCCGGTCTCGGGCTCGGCTTCGACCCGTTGGTAGGGCAGGTAGGGCGCCCGTTCGGCCTCACCGTTTTCCTCTACCACCGTCCAGGGCAGGCCCTGGGCGCGGGCCCGGGCCAGCGCCTCCAGCCGGCCCCGCGCGGCCAGCAGCGCCACGAGCTCGCGGTACCGCGTGGCGCAGGCGGCGGCCGCGATCAGGGCGGGCCTGACCCCGGGGACCCCGGGCACGTCGGCGCCGTCGAGCAGATCGCCGCCGCGTTCGTGCGCGGCGAGCAGGGCGGGCAGGTCGTGGCAGGTCTCGCGCAGCCACCCGAGGAGCTGCTGGACCGCGCCGAGCGCCTGCTGGTACAACTCGGGCTGTGCCATCACCAGCGGGAAGAGCCTGGCCTCGGCTTCGTCCCAGGACCGCAGCACCGACGCGGGCACACCAGGCTGCTCCCGAGGCGCGCCGCCGGGTCCGGCATCGGATGAGGCCATTGCACCTCTCACGCCGTCGTGTTTACTATTATGAACGATTCATCATCTATGCGACTCACCACTGTACCCCTCGCCAGCAGGATGCCATGACGAAGATCGCGGTCGTCGCGCTCGGCGGCAACGCCCTGACCCGGGCGGGCCAGTCGGGTCGCTATGACGAGATGATGGCCAACGCGGCAGCCATGGCCACCGCCGTCAACGACGTGCTCGAGGCCGGCTGGCGGGTGGTCGTCGTGCACGGCAACGGCCCGCAGGTCGGGAACCTGGCCATGCAACAGGAAGCGGCGCTGCAGCAGGCGGCCACGGCCGCGGTGCCCGCGCAGCCGCTCGCGCTGCTCGGCGCGATGACCCAGGGCATGCTGGGCAGCGTCATCGCCCGCGCGATCGACCTGCTGCGCGGCCGCGGCACCGCGGCCGCGCTGGTCACCCACGTGACCGTGGACCCGGCCGATCCCGCGTTCGGCGCGCCGTCCAAGCCGATCGGACCGTTCTTCGAGCCCGCCGAGGCCGAACGGCTGGCCCGGCTCGGGGGCTGGGTGGTCAAGCCCGACTCGGGCCGCGGCTACCGCCGGGTGGTGGCCTCGCCGCAGCCGCTCGCCGTGATCGAGATCGAGGCGATGCGGGCGCTGGTCGAGGCCGGCCGGCTGGTCATCGCCGGGGGCGGCGGCGGGATCCCCGTGCTGGCCGCGGACCCGTGCCGGGTCGTGGACGCGGTCATCGACAAGGACCGGGCCGCCTGCCTCATCGCCCGGCAGCTCGGCGCCCAGGCCCTGCTCCTGGTCACCGCGGTGGACCGGGTCATGCTCGACTACGGCATGCCGAGCCAGTCGAGCCTGAGCAGGATTTCGGCCGACCAGGCGGCCAGGTACCTGGCCGAGGGCCAGTTCCCGCCGGGGAGCATGGGTCCCAAGATCGAGTCGGCGCTGCGCTTCCTCGACGACGGGGGCGAGCTCGCGGTGATCACCTCGCCCGCCCTGCTGGCGGCGACGCTGGCCGGTCACGGCGAGGCGGCCGGCACCCGGATCGAGCGGGCGGCCTCGCAGAGCGGGCAGGCGCGGTGACGGTCAGCCGGATCCTGGCCTTCCCCGGCGCGTACCGGGACTCGCTGCTGCTGCTCGGCGCGACCCGGGCCATGCAGGACAGCGAGGACGTGAGCTGGGCCAGCGCGGCGATGGCCACGCCGAGCGTGGTGGAAGACCTGGAAGGGCGCGGCTTCGCGCCGGACAGCCTGGCCGATGCGGACGCCAACGCGCTGGTGCTGGCGGTGGAGGCGGCCGAGGATCCGGCCGCCAGCCAGGCCCTGGACCGGGGCCGCGCGTTGCTGTTCGCCGAGGCCGGCCCCGACCGGGACGGCGGCCCGGGCCGGGCCAGCGAGCCGGACCCGCGGACGGTCGGCGAGGCGGCCCGGCTGCTGCCGGAGGCGAACGTGGCGGTGGTGTCGGTACCCGGTCAGTACGCCGCGCTCGCCGCTCACTCCGCCTTGACCGCCGGGCTGCACGTGCTGCTGTTCAGCGACAACGTGACGGTGTCCGACGAGGTGGCGCTGAAGCGCCGGGCCAGCGGGCTGGGCCGGCTGGTGATGGGCCCGGGCGCGGGCACAGCCATGCTCGGCGGGGTGGGGCTGGGCTTCGCCAACGCGGTCGGCACCGGGCCGGTGGGCGTGGTCGCGGCCGCGGGTACCGGCGCGCAGGAGGTCATGACGCTGCTCGACCGGTGGGGCATCGGCGTGTCCCAGGTGGTCGGCGTCGGCGGCCGGGACCTTTCGGCCCAGGTGGGCGGGCTGATGGCACGCGACGCCGTCCGGGCCCTCGACGCCGACCCCGGCACCGAGGTCATCTTGCTGGTCTCCAAGCCACCGGACGAGGACGTGGCGCGGACGGTGATCGGCGCGAGCCAGGGCACCCCGGTGGTCGCGGCCTGCCTCGGCATGTCGGCGCCGGACGGCAGGCTGGCGGGCGCCTCGCTGGCCGCCACGCTCGAGGGCGGCGCGCTGCGGGTCGCGGAGATCCTCGGCCAGCCCGCTCCCGATCTGAGCGGGAGCCCGGGTCCTGAAACCGAGGCCGCTATCGCCCGGGTCGGGGCCGGCCGCACCGCGGTGCGCGGCTTCTTCACCGGGGGCACGCTGTGCTACGAAGCCCAGGTCATCCTCACCCAGGCGCTCGGGCCGGTGTACTCGAACATCCCGCTGCGATCCGGGCTGGGCCTGCCCGCGCCGGACGGGGCGCACGTGTGCCTGGACCTCGGCGAGGAGGAGTACACCAAGGGCCGGCCGCACCCGATGATCGACCCGGCCGCCCGGCGGGAGATCCTGCGGGAGCAGGCGTTCGGCACCGACGTCGCGGCGGTGCTGCTAGATGTCGTGCTCGGCTACGGCTCGCATCCCGATCCGGCCGGGGAGATCGCCGGGACCTGTGCCGACATCGTGGCCGCCGGGGCGGCGGTGGTCTGCTACGTGCTCGGCGCGCGCGCCGACCAGCAGGGACTCGACCGGCAGCGGGCCAAACTGACCGAGGCGGGCGCGATCGTCACCGAGAGCGCGGCCCAGGCGGCCAGGACCGCGGCCGCGATCGCACTGCGTTCGGGCCGGCCCGCCGCGGTGCGCCCGTGACGGCGGGGACGCCCGAGGCGGCCCGTGCGCCGGCGCCGGTGACGGCCGGTGCGCTGGCGCCCGTCGGGCTGGTGACTTATTCGGTCAAGCCGCGCGGCGGCGTGGTGCACACGCTGGCGCTGGCCGAGGCGCTGCACGCGGCCGGGTACCCGGTCCGGGTGATCGCGCTCGGCGACCCCACGGCCGGCTTCTTCCGGCCGGTCGCGGCGCCGTTCACCATCATCGAGGCCCCGCCCAGCCTGCCGACGCTGGAGGAGCGGGTCTTCGCCAACGTGGACGCGCTGGCCGCCGGGCTCGGCGACCTCGTGGCCGACCTTCCCATCCTGCACACCCAGGATTGCATCTCGGCCCGGGCCGCCGCCCGGGTCAGGGACGCCGCGGCCGGTCCTCCCCCGGTGGTGGTCAGGACCGTCCACCACGTGGACGACTTCACCAGCCCGTCGCTCATCGACTGCCAGCGCCAGGCCATCCTGGAGCCGGACCGGATCCTGGTGGTCAGCGAGCGGTGGCGGGAGATCCTCGCGGAGGACTACGGCACCAGCGCGGACGTGGTGCATAACGGGGTGGATGTGGCCAGGTTCCGTTCGGCCGATCCTGATCTGGTCGCCGCGCTGCGGCAGCGGGCTGGGGCGGGCGGCGCAGCCGGCGCGGGCGACCGGCCGCTGATCCTGGCCGTGGGCGGGATCGAGCCGCGCAAGGGCAGCGACACGCTCATGGCGGCGGTCTCGGCGCTGAGCAATTCGAGGGGCCGTTCGGGCCGCCGGCCGGTGCTCGCGGTGGTGGGCGGCCACTCGTTCCAGGACTACCGGGAGTACCGGGACCGGGTGCTGGCCTCGCTGCCCGGGCTCGGCTTGCGGCTCGACGACGACGTGGTGCTGCTCGGCACGGTCCCGGACGCCGAACTGCCCGGCTGGTACGCCGCGGCCGACGTGCTCGCCTTCCCCTCCACCAAGGAAGGCTGGGGCCTGGCCGTGCTGGAGGCGATGAGCGCGGGACTGCCGGTGGTGGCCTCCGACCTGCCCGTCTTCCGCGAGTACCTGCGCCCGGGGCAGGATGCCCTGATGGTGCCGGTGGACGACGCGGCCGCGCTAACCGCGGCATTGGGCGCGGTCCTCGACGACGCCGCGCTGGCCGGCCGGCTCCGCACGGCCGGGTACCAGGTGTGCGCCCGCTTCACCTGGGACCGGTGCGCGGCCGAGCACCAGCGGATCTACGCTGACCTGAAGTGGCGATGATCTCGTGCATGAGCTGGCTGGTGCCCGCGGCGGGACCGGTCCGCGACCGGCTGGCCGGGGTCATCGCCGGTCTCGCCGCCGAACACGGGGCGCCGGTGTTCGCGCCGCACGTCACGATGGCTGGCGTCGCCGAGGCCGAACCGGACGCGGCGGCGCGGGTGCTGGAGCGGGTGATGGCCGGGGTGCCGCCGTTCGAGGTGGCGCTGACCGGGTTCGGCCATGAGCCTGAGTTCTTCCGTTCGCTGTACCTGCGAGCCGAACCCTCCGCGCGGCTGACCGCGTTGCACGAGGCGGGCCAGCGGGCCTGGGGACTCGACTCTGAGACCGGTCCGCCGTACCGGCCGCACCTGAGCCTGCTTTACACCCGTCACGTGCCCGAGGAGCGCAAGGCCGCCATCGCCGACGGCCTCGGGCTGGCGCCGCCGGTGACGATCCGCGTCGACGCGGCCGAGGTCTGGGCCGACTTCCGGGACGAGGTGACCCGCTGGCGCCGGGTCGCCCGGGTGGTTCTGCCGGGTTAGCGGTCCGGGGGTTTTCCCCATTGCCGCCGGCGGCCGGGCCTGGGTACGCTCCGTTTCAGTGGCAGCGCACCGCCTGCCCGCTTCCGAGCCAGCGACGGCCCGCGCCGGCGCTGGCGACGAGGACAAGGGTCCACGACTCGCGGGCTTGTCTAGCTACGCCACGTTCCGTGGCGGGCTTAACCGTCATGCCATTCACCCATGGCGGGCAGACGCGGGCCGACCCGCCGGGAGAAATGATCATGACTCAGGACAAGGCGAAGAAGACCGCCACCCGCCAGCGGATGGCCGAAACCGGCGAACCGTACAGCGTGGCCAGGCACGCGGTGGAGAACGAGGCGGCGGGTGCGCAGAGCGCCGCCGATGCCGGCGGCGTTCCGGCGGAGGCCGGCGGCGTTCCGGCGGAGGCCGGCGAGGGTCGGTCGTACGCGGAGCAAGCGCAGGACCTCGCCGACCGGGCGCGACGGCGGGCCGACGAGGCGCAGGAGCGAGCCGATCAGGCCCAGGAGAGGGCCGAACGGGCCGAGGAAGCCGCCTCGGTGGCGGACGCCGCCGCCGACATGGCGGCCGAGGCCGCGGACCTAACCGAGGGCTGGGCCGACGCCGAGGAGCAGGCGCGGGCGCACGGGGTGGCCGCGCAGGCCCGGGCCGCGGCCGGGGAGGCGCAGCGCCGACTCGACCGGGCCCAGCAGGAGGCCGACCGGGCGCAGGAAGCCGCCGAACGGGCCAGCGAGGAAGCCGACCACGCCGAGGAACTAGCCTGCCAGGCGGAAGACTTCGCTAGCGAGGCCCGAGACGGAGACGGCGAGGAGGATGCCGGCGGGTGGCCGCCGCGCTGGGGCCGGCGGGCGCACTCCCGCCGCGGGCCCTCACGCGGGCCGTGGGGCGGGCCGGGCCCCGAGCGTCCCGGACCGCCCGAGCCGCCCGGACCACCGGACCCGGCTGGGCCGCCGGAGCCACCCGGACCACCGGAGCCGACCGGGCCGCCGGAGGCGTTCGGCCCGGCCGACTGGATGCCGGACCGGGTCGGCCAGGTCTTCCAGCGGCTCGATCAGTTCAGGGAGCGGGCCGAGGAGATGCTGAGCCGGGCCGAACGGTTCCTGAACACGACCCGCGAGCAGACCTCACGACCCGCCTCGCCGCCGCAACCGCACCAGCCGCCCGAGCCACACCAGCCGCCCCAGGCGCCTGGCTCGGACTGACGCTTACCGGAGGTACTGAATCCCCGGATCCACGGCGTTAGAACGCCGTGGATCCGGGGTTTCATGGCGTTCTAGCTGGCCCGGCGCACCAGCTAGTTGGCCCGGCGCACCAGTACGGTGCTGCTGATGGTGTCGGTGTGGCCTGAGTCCGGTTTTTCTGGGCTGCGGGCGTGTCGAGGATCACAGGCCGGGCCGCCGCTGATCGTGTCACCTTTCCCGAGGCCACGTCGTCACGTGGACAGGAGGAAAGGGGATACGAATGCGCGCCCTGGCGAGGAGGCTGTACCGGCGGAGCCGGGCGGACCGGTGGTCGTCGCTGTTCGGGCAGGTCGCGGTGTATTCGTTCGTGGTAACCGCGATCACCGGCGTGTTCTTGCTGTTCTACTACAAGCCGAGCATGACGCAGGTCAGCTACCACGGCTCGTACCGCAAGCTGGACGGCGTCCCGATGAGCCAGGCGTACCGGTCGACGCTGGACATCAGCTTCGACGTGCGCGGCGGGCTGCTGATGCGGCAGCTCCACCACTGGGCCGCGCTGCTGTTCATCGCGGCGGTGTGCGCGCACCTGCTGCGGCTCTACTTTACCGGCGGGTTCCGCAGGCCACGCTGGCTGAACTGGCTGATCTGGGTGAGTTTGCTGGTGCTGGGCATGGTCGCGGGGGTGTCCGGGACCATCCTCCCGGATGACCTGTTGTCCGGAGGGAGCCTGGGCGTGCTCGAGGGGGTCACGCTGTCGATCCCGATCATCGGCACGCACCTGATGGTGTGGATCTTCGGCGGGGACTTCCCCGGGCACGTGATCATCGCGCGGGCGTACTGGCTGCACGTGGCGGTGCTGCCGGTGGGGATGATCGCGCTGTTCGCGCTGCTGCGCCGGCGCAGCCGTCCGGTGATCACACCCGTTTCCGTGGTCATGTTCTGGTTCACCGGCGCGACCCTCGCGCTTCTCGGTACGTTCGCGCAGGTCAACCCGGTCTGGCTGTTCGGGCCCAGCCAGCCGGGGAGCATCAGCGCCGGATCGGTGCCCGGCTGGTACATGGGCTTCCTCGACGGCGCGCTGCGGATCATGCCGGGCTGGGAACTCAGCGTCTTCGGTCACCCGCTCACCCTCGCGGTCCTGGTGCCCGGGGTCCTGGTACCCGGCGCCTTCTTCACCCTGCTGGCCGTCTACCCGCTGCTCGATCGCAGGTTCACCGGCGACGTGGCCGTGTACCGGCCGCGCGACGCCGCGATCCGCACCGGCATCGGCGCGGCCGGGATCACGTTCTACGGGCTGCTGTGGGCCGCGGCGGCCAACGACCAGATCGCCTACCACCTCAGCATTTCCCTCTACGCGGTGACCTGGTTCTTCCGGGTGGCGGTGCTGGCCGGGCCGGTCCTGGCCTACATGATCACCGAGCGGATGTGCCTCGGCCTGGCCCGGCGCGACCGGGACGAGGCCGAGCACGGGCGCGAGACCGGCCGGATCGTGATGACCCCCGAGGGGGGCTATCAGGAGATCCGTGAGCCGGTGCGTCCGGTAGCCCGTCTGTTATTTCGCGGCGTCCAGGAGATCGCGGCAGGCCTGCTCGCAGCGCCGGCAGGCCTCGGCGCAGATCCGGCAGTGCGGCATGTGGGCGTGCCGTTCGCACTCATCGCCGCAGCTCTTGCAGATGGCCACGCAGGCCTCCAGCAGCGGCCGGGCGACGTTGGCGTCGTAGTCGGTCTGACGGCCGATGACCCCCGCGGTGGCGGCGCAGACATCGACGCAGTCCAGGCACAGCCGGATGCACGTGACCATTTCGGTCACGTTCGGCTCACTCAGGTCAGCGGCGTTGTCGGCGTTACAGGCCTGGACGCAGTCGCTGAGCGCGTCGATGGCAGCGGCCAGGACGTCGGCGTCGACGTTGAACGTGCGCGAGTAGGTGTCCAGCATCTGCCGGGCGTAGCTCATGTCTTCCTCCTGTGAAGGCGATACAGGTCCTACATGGCCGGCATGGCGGAGACGTGCAGGCCGGGAAGCAGCCACGGGAACCAGATGGCCAGCACCCCGATCGCTATCAAGAGCACGCCGACGGCCTGGCCGAACCGCTTGCCGTGGCGCCAGAGCTTCTCCGCGAAGATGACCACCGCCAGCGCCGCCATGACCGCCACGTTCATCACCCCGACCGCGACCAGCACGATCATCAGGCCCCAGCAGCAACCGGCGCACGTTGCTCCGTGATGCAAGCCGACGCGGAGGTCGCGGCTGCGGCCCTTGAATCCGAGGTAGTACATCAGCGCGCCGATCGGCGAACGGCACCGGCGCAGGCACCAGTCCTTCCAGGCGGTGAGCTGGTAGACGCCCGCGGCGGTGAAGATCGCCACCCCCAGCCACTTCGCCGCCGTCGGGGACGCGGTCAGCAGCCGCCCGGACCCGGCGAGGGCCGCGAAGGCGACGGTCCCGGCCACGGCCCAGGCCAGCAGGTATCCGGCCAGGAACATGCCCATCCGCAGGGGGCGGCCGGGGCCGGCCGGGGCACCGGCGATCAAACGGGTCCATAGCACCGCGACCGGCGCCACCGATGGCAGCATCATCGCGGCCATCATGACGACCCACAGCCCGAGGAAGGGCAGCAGCGCCAGGCCCATGGTCCCGGGCCCGTTGCCCATGGTCCGGGCCAGCAGGACGGTAACCCCCCACGCCACAGCCGCGAGCGCGGCGACCGCGATCCAGGGCACAGCGAGCTGCCGCGGCGGCACGGCCTGCACGGGCCGCACGGCCGAGGCGGGACCGGCCTGGTCAGCCACCGCGTAGCCCTCGGGGTCAGCCTTCGTAGCGGAAATCGGTGACGAAGCTGTTGGTGCCCGAGAAATCGGCGTTCCAGTGGCCGTGGTAGCTCACGTCTTGGGACCTGGCCTGGCGGACCGGCTGGGTGACCGCGCCGAACGGCGCGTTGGTGATCACGGCGGGCTCCTGGCCGTCCATCCCCACCAGCTGGTCGCTGCTCATCGACAGGGCACCGGCGACCTCGGCGTGCAGCGAGCCGTCCGACTTCTCGAACGTGATCGCCGCCGGCTGCACCCCGGCGACCTCGCCGATCAGCGGACCCAACCCGGCGAGGTAGCCGCCGGCACCCCCGGAGAAAACCGCTCCCAGGGCTTCGGACTGCTCCGCGGAGGCGCGGTCATCCAGATACAGCGCCACCTTCCAGCCGCCATCGGTCATCCGCTTCGGCGAGCGCACCGCCATCACGGCGTTCAGGCCCGACAGGTCCACGCCGTCCTTGCTGCCGCGGGTGACATGCCACGCCAGCAGCACGTCGCAATTGTCGTTGGTCGCGGCTCCCAGCCACACGCAGTTGCAACTGACATCGCAGTTGCACACCTCGAAATAGTCCCCCTCAACAGAAAAGGTCATCTCGCCCCTCCCTCACGCGGGTCGGGTCCGCCGCGCGGACCGCCACACTCCTGCCCTAGCACCGCCACCACCGACATGCAAGCCCCGGCCGCGAAAAGACGCTGCTTAGCTATCCGTGGACCGCAGGCCGGCCCCTAGGTCTGCGCCAGGCTCAGGCACCCTCGGCTCCGTCGTCCGCGGCGGGCGGTGCACGGAAACCTCGGGCGGCGTGGCCGTGTACGGTTCGATCTCGACCATGGCGAGCTGGCCGGTGGTGCCCTGGGAGAGCGCGGAGCTGGGCCGGTCGGCGGTGAGCACGTTCGGGTTGCCGTGACGGCAAAAGGACGGATCGCCGGGGTCCGGGTCATACCAGGCGCCGGTGGACAGCTGGACGACGCCGGGCCGAACGTCCTCGGTGAGCGTGACCCCGGCCAGGCAGCTGCCGCGGTCGTTGAAGACGCGGACGCAGGAGCGGTCGGCGATGCCGCGTGCTTCCGCGTCGCGGGGGTTCATCGCGACCGGCTCGCGCCCGCGGATTTTGCCTTCCTGGCTGTAGGCGCCCACGTCAAGCTGGCTGTGCAGCCGGCGGCGAGGCTGGTTGGCTACCAGCTGGAGCCGGTACCGGCCGGGCTGGCCGCCGAGCCATTCGGAGGGCTCGAGCCAGACCGGGTGCCCGGGGCAGTCGGGATAGCCGAAGCTGTCGATGGTCGCCGAGAAAATCTCGATCTTCCCGCTAGGGGTGTGCAGCGCGAACCGCCCGGGATCGCGCCGGAAGGCGGACAGCAGCACCTGGCGGGGATCGGGGACCGGGATCTCCAGCGATTCACCCGCCCAGAAGTCATCGAACGACGGCACCTCGTGGCCCGCGGCCTTCAGGTCCGAGCGCCACTGCTCGTAGAGGTGAGGCAGCCACTGACCGACCGTTCGGCCCTCGGTGAAAGCCTCCCCCACCTGCAGCCGGTCCGCCAGGGTACCGAAGATGGCGTAGTCGTCGCGAGCTTGCGCGTGCGGCTCGGTGAGCCGCGGCATGGCGAACAGGGTGGAGTCGCTGCTGCCGACGCCGATATCGTCGCGTTCGACGGACATGGTCGACGGCAGGACGATGTCCGCGTGCCGCGCGGTGGCGGTCCAGAACGGGTCATGGACCACCACGGTCTGGGGCCTGGCGAACGCCTCACGCAGCCGGGCGAGGTTCTGGTGGTGGTGGAACGGGTTCCCGCCGCACCAGTAGACGAGCTTGACATCCGGGTAGCGGCGGCGCTGCCCGTCGTAGTCGTAGCCCGCGCCGGGATGCAGCAGCATGTCGGCGATCCTGGCCACCGGTATATAGGAGTCGGTGCCGTTCGCGCCCTGGGGCAGACGCGGCGCGGACAGCCGGCGGGGCAGGCCGACGTCGCTGGATGATCCGTACCCGTGGCCGAATCCGCCGCCCGGCAAGCCGATCTGGCCGAGCATCGCGGCCAGGACCAGGCCCAGCCACACCGGCTGCTCGCCGTGTTCGGCACGCTGCAGCGACCAGCTGACCGCGACCAGCGTGCGCCCGGCCGCCATCTGGCGGGCCAGCGTGCGGATCCGCTCCGCCGCTATGCCGGTCAGGGCGGCTGCCCACGCCGGGGTCTTCGGCACGCCGTCGTCGTCACCGTGCAGGTAGGCCGCGAATCGCGGGTAGCCCACCGTATACCGGTCCAGGAAGCGGCGATCGGCGAGCCCTTCGGAGTCCAGGACGTGGCAGAGCGCGAGCATCAGCGCGGCGTCCGTGCCGGGCACGGGGGCGATCCATTCGGCGTCCAGGCTGGCGTCGGTGTCGGTGCGCAGCGGGCTGACCGAGATGATCCGGCATCCGCGCGCCACGGCGGACGCCAGCGCCGGGGCCATGGTGTGCCGGCCGATGCCGCCCGAGGCCACGGCGGAGTTCTTCGGGGACAACCCGCCGAACGCCACCAGCAGGTCGGTGTGCTCCGTGATGACGGGCCACGCCGTGGCGCCCCCCATGACCAGGCCCATGTCCCCGACCACGTGCGGCAGCAGCACCGACGAGGTCCCGAAGCTGTAGTTGTTCACCGACCGGACGTATCCGCCCAGGCAGTTCAGGAACCGGTGCAGCTGGCTCTGGGCATGGTGGAACCGGCCCGCGCTGGCCCAGCCGTACGATCCCCCGAACACGCCGTCCGGGCCGTAGCTGCCGTACACCCGGCGCAGCTCCCCCGCCAGCAGGTCAAGCGCCATCGTCCAGGACACGGGCACGAATACGTCGCTCCCGCGGACCGCCGCATCGGGGCCGTGCTCCAGCCACCCCTCGCGGATATAGGGCTGGTCAACCCGAACCGGGTGACGATGCGCCGCGGCCAGGTTCTCCAGGATCCGGCTGGGCGCCGGGTCCTCCCGCCACGGACGCACCGACGTCAGCGTCCGCCCGTCGCTCTCGATCTCCGCCGCACCCCAATGGGTGAGGTGGACATGCCTGCGCTGTTGCCCCGCCATGACCACCATTCAAGCCGTGCTCGCGGTGCTGCGCTACCTCGGCGTCGAACCAGCGTTATCGGGCGCCGCCGCGGCCAGCGCGGCCTGCTCGACCTCGATGAAGGACTCGGTGCGCAGCCTGGCCTCGTAGGCCTGCCTGCCGCCGCGGACGCCGAACAGCCGCTTGGTCCAGACCAGGTAGACGACCAGCAGCAGGTTGATCACCAGCGCCCCGACCCGCAGCCAGGTGACCTTCACGGTCAGGTCGTACACCTCGTACGGCAGGAAGACGGAGGTCGCCACCATGGCGAAGTACTCGCCCCAACGCTGACCCAGCCACAGCCCGACGCCCTCGGTCAGCTCGATGAGCGCGTACAGCACCAGCCCGATGGCCAGATAGGTGAGCGTGCGCGCGTCGAGCGTGAACGAGTGCTGGATCAGCCCGATCAGCTTGGAGTGGTCGAAGTCGAAGCCGAGGTCCTGGTAGAGCTCGCGGATGGCAGGCAGGTCGTGGTTGAACGCCTGCTGGATGTGGCCCCGGTCGTACTTGAACCGCCACACCCCGTAGGCCGCCGCGGCGAAGACCACGAAGCGGATGAACCGCTCCACCGCGAACACGCGCAGGATCAGCTCGTCGCGCAGTTCCCGGCCGCGGCGGAGCAGCGGCGCTTCGGCGGCCGGGCCCGTGCCGTGGTGGACCTTGCCATGGTGGTGCACGAAGGTGCCGCAGCGCAGGCAGCGCCAGGCCGTTCCGCCCGCGGTGGAGGCCATCAGCCGGTCCCGCAGGTCCGGTTCGTCCGGCGCGTAGGTGACATGCCCCTTACGGGCACAGCCGAACAGGCTCCAGTCCACAACCGCTCCTCTCATTTCCCCGCCCTCCCGGAGCGGCGCCGCGGCGCTCAGATACATGTATCAGCGCCGGCCCCCCGATGCTCTGCGCGGTAGGGGAAGGAGATGGGAAAGCAGAAATGACAGATCGCAAGGTTCCGAGCCGTGGCCAGACGGCCACGTTTTCCGTCAACGGGGTCAAGCGCGGGGACGGCATGCTCCTGCTCTACCCGGACGAACTGACCGTCGTGAACACCAGGTCGATCGGAACCTGGGTCTACGTTCTGGTGCCCGCCATCTACCTGGCGGTTCACTTCTACCTGTTCCACACGATCGGGTGGGGGTTCCTCGCCGTCTGGTATGCGGCCGGGTGGTGGGTCTGGCAGGGGATGGGCCGGAGGCTGGCGGCCAGGAAGGTGGCGGCCGGCGGCGACGGCGTGACGGTCATCCCGCTCGACCAGGTCACCAGCGTCGAGTGCAGGAAGGCCAGGAAGGGCGCCAACTGGCTGGGGATCCGGAAGATGACCGTGACGACGGCGGACGGAACGGAGTACAAGTTCGACGGGCTGATGGAGCAGTGGCACGACCACCTCGCCCGGGCCCTGGCCGCACACGGGTGAGGGAAGCAGAAATGACAGACACGGAAGAAACCTTGACGGAAAGCGGGATCCCGATTCGGAGCCAGTCGGCCCGTTTCAGGGTGAGCGGGACCGGGCGAGGGCGGGGCATCGTGCTGCTCTACCCGGACAAGCTGGCGGCCGTGAACTCCTCGGCCCAACTCTGGGGAATCTTTCTCGGCCCCATTGTTCTCATTTCCCTTTCCCACCTTCTTTTCCATGACATCCGAGAGCTGGGATCAGCGGTCGGAGTCCTAGCGGGCGGCTGGATCGGACAAGGAATCGGCAAACGCCTGGCGGCCACGAGAGTGGCAGCCAACCGCGACGGCGTCAGGCTCGTCCCGCTCGACTTGATCACCAGCGTGCAGTTCAGCGGGCCAGCGGGGATCCGCGGCTGGCTGACGGGCCAGGTCCTGCTCGTGACGACCGCCGACGGCGCGGAGTACGAGTTCCGCGGGATGATGGACGGATGGCAGGCCGCTATCGCCGGCGCCCTGACCGTGCGCGGCCGTGAGGTACACGCCGTGCGTGACGCGATCACGGTCATGCCGCAGGTAATGGGCGGAGAAGGCTGACGCTGCGGCCGATCAGACCGCGGTGCGGTTGCGGGCGCGAACCGCGTAGGCCACAATGACCTTTGGCGATGAGGCTCGCCATAACCGCGCGGTGGAAACCGAGCTGATGGCCTCTACCCCTTGTCAGTGACAACTGGGTAGGAGGCATCGGCGTGGAAGACTCGCTGGGACCCCGGGCAATCATCGTGGGGCTGCGCG
>Ga0207683_10001298_pt1 | contig 22583 bp, 23 predicted proteins | sample KBSM73metaG_FD_184333 | JGI IMG/M metagenome (GOLD analysis project Ga0207683, IMG submission 184333) | Miscanthus rhizosphere microbial communities from Kellogg Biological Station, Michigan, USA - KBS M7-3 metaG (SPAdes) (version 2) | ecosystem: Host-associated > Plants > Roots > Rhizosphere >... | reverse complement strand
GGCTTCGACGCCGCCGACGATGACGTGCCGACCATGTTCATCGCCTGGACGATCAAGGGGTTCGGGCTGCCGTTCGCGGGCCACAAGGACAATCACGCCGGCCTGATGAACCCGACCCAGCTTGCCGCGCTGCGCGATGCGATGGGCGTGGGCGAAGGCCAGGAGTGGGAGCCGCTCGAAGGCATCGGCGACAACGCCCGCCCCGGCGTCGAGGCGCTGATCGACCGCGCACGTGTCGCCCGCGAGAAACGGACACGCTCCTTCGGCAGCGTCGCCATCCCCGAAATCCCCGCTCCCGCAGGGGAAGAGCAGTCTACGCAAGCCGCCTTCGGCCGGATCCTGCTGGAGCTGTCGAAAGCCGGCGGGGACCTCGCCGACCGCATCGTCACCACTTCGCCCGACGTGACCGTCTCGACCAACCTTGGCGCCTGGGTCAACCAGCGCGGCCTCTTCCGCCGCAGCGATATGCCAGACATCTTCGCTCAGGCAAAGATTGCGTCAGCGCAAAAGTGGAGTGGCAGCAATAAAGGCCAGCACGTCGAACTTGGCATCGCGGAGAGCAACCTCTTCCTCATGCTCGCCGCCGCCGGATTGTCCGGCGACCTGTTCGGGACGCGGCTGTTCCCGATCGGCACCCTCTACGATCCCTTCATTGCGCGCGGCCTCGATAGCCTCAACTACGCTTGCTACCAGGATGCGCGCTTCCTGCTTGTAGCGACGCCGAGCGGCATCACGCTTGGACCCGAGGGCGGCGCTCACCAGTCGATCAACCCGCCGCTCATCGCGCTCGGCCAGCCCGGCCTTCGCCACTACGAACCGGCTTTTGCCGACGAGCTCGCAGCCATGATGCAGGAGGCTTTCCGGCTGATCGACGACCCGGCCGGCGAAAGCACCTACCTCCGCCTCTCCACCCGCAGCATCCAGCAGGTCGAACGCAGCGACGACAGCTGGCGCGAAGGTGCGATCGCAGGCGGCTATTGGCTGCGCGAGCCGGCAGCCAATGCCGAAGCGGCGATCGTCGCCATGGGCGCGGTAATGCCGGAAGCGCTCGCGGCCTGGGAAGAACTGCGCCAGGACGTCCCCGGCCTCGGCCTACTCGCCGTCACCTCCCCCGATTTGCTGCATCGCGGCTGGACCGCTGCGCAGGCGGGGCGCTGGCAGGGCGAGCGCAAGCCTAGCCACATCGAGCAGTTGCTTTCGCGCCTTTCTCCTGGCGCCGGCCTCGTGACGCTGGTCGACGCGGCGCCCGCTTCGCTGTCATGGCTGGGCGGAGTCCTCGGCCAGCGCGTTGCGCCGCTCGGCGTCGAGAAGTTCGGCCAGACCGGTAGCCTCGCCGATCTCTACGCAACCTATCGCCTCGACGGCGATGCAATCACGGAAGCGATGGCGGAAATCCTGCTCCAGAACGGATGATCTGGTCGGGTTCGCACAACCTTTTGCCGGCTAGGTCGCAGCCGTGGACAAAGGGCGTGGAATGCCGAGCTTCTGGAACAAGGCGGCAAAGATTGCCGCAGACCTGCACGGCGGAAATGACGGCAGCGACACGGGCGTGATCGGTGCGGATTTCGGCGCCGAGCCCATGCGCCGTTCGATCCGCCGCGACCCGCCGCCACCTGCAAAGGCCTTAAGCCCAACCGACGACGAGCTGCGGCTGCGGCTCGCCGACGAACTTGAATATGCAAGGCGGATACTGGCTTCCATGGGCGACGAGCTCGCCTCCGACGCGCTGATCGTCAGCCGCCATCTCGCCGAGCTGCAGACCGTTGACATCGTCGGGCAGATGCTCGGCCACATCGCAGCGGTCATCCGTTCGAGTGATCCGCCGGGGGCTGTTGAAAGCATCGGCATGGCCGCGCTCAAGGCTCGGCTGATGCGCAAGGGCCGCCTCTAGGATTGGCAAGGCGCTGATCGCTGGCTACCAGCAGCGCCGATGGCCGGGCGCTACTTCGATGAATGGCAGGTCGGCGACCGCGTGTCGCATTCGATCACGCGCACGGTAACCGAGGCTGATAACCTCCTCATCACCACCCTGACCCACAATCCGCAGCCGCTGCACCTCGACTTTGAAGCGGCGGCCAAGACGGAGTTTGGCAGGCCGCTCGTCAACAGCTGCTTCACCTTCAGCCTGCTTGTCGGCGTTAGCGTCCACGACACCACGCTCGGCGTGCTCGTCGCCAACCTCGGCTTCGACAAGGTCAGGCTGCCTAATCCGGTGTTCGCCGGCGACACGCTTCGCTGCGAGAGCGAATGCCTTGAGGTGCGCGAAAGCAACTCGCGGCCAAACGCCGGCATCGTGACCTGGGCGCACCGGGCCTTCAACCAACGCGGCGAGCTGGTGTGCGAGATGACCCGCACGGCGCTGATTCAGAAGAAATGATCCAGCCCCGCTCCTGGCTGTTCGTCCCGGCCGACAGCGAGCGGAAGATTACAAAAGCGCTCGACAGCGACGCGGACGCCATCATCTTCGACTTGGAGGACAGCGTCGCCCCGGCAATGAAGCCGGTAGCCCGTGACGTCCTGAAGTCCTTGCTCAAACGCTCGGGCGGGCCCGAATGGTGGGTGCGGGTGAATCCCCTGGGCTCCGAGTTCATCCGCGACGATCTCGATCTGCTGGGGATCGGCGACATCCAGGGCATCGTGCTTCCCAAGGCGGAAAGCGGCGACGACGTAATCGAGCTCGCGCACCGCACCGGCAACATCCCGATCCACGCGATCGTCACCGAGACCGCCGCGAGCCTGTTCGGGCTGCTTTCCTATCGGCAACCGAGTTCGCCGCTGGCGGCGATGAGCTGGGGCGCCGAGGATCTGTCGGCAGCGCTGGGCGCCTCGTCCAAATATGACGACGGCGGCGAGCTGAGCTTCACCTACAAGCTCGCGCGGTCGCTGTGCCTTGCTGGTGCGGTTGCCGCCGGAGTGCAGCCGGTCGACGGCGTGTTCGCCGATTTCCGCGACGATGACGGCCTGAAGGACGAAGCCGAGGCCGCGCGGCGCGAAGGCTTCACCGGCAAGCTCGCAATTCATCCCGCCCAGGTTGCGGTGATCAACGCCGCCTTCACGCCGTCGGCGGAGGAAGTCGCACACGCGGAGGAGATCGTCGCCGCGTTTGAGGCACATCCCGGCGCGGGAGTGCTGTCCGTCGGAGGCAAGATGGTCGACCGACCGCATCTTGTGCAGGCCAGGCGCGTACTCGAACGAGCTCGATAGGAGACCGAAAATGGCTACCACGGCAGAGCCCCAACCAACGACCGCTTCAACGGACGGCCCGACCAAGGCGATTGGTTGGGGAACCTATGCCTCGGACCAGCCACTTCAACCGATCGAATTCGAGCGTCGCGCCCTGCGGCCCGACGATGTCGCCATCAAGATCACCTACGCCGGCATCTGCCACAGCGACCTGCACACCGTTCGCGGCGATTGGGGGGAGCCCGCCCGTCCCTGCATCCCAGGTCACGAAATCGTCGGACGAGTGACCGCGATTGGCAGTGAAGTGACGCGGCATCGCGTCGGTGACCTGGTTGCTGTCGGCTGCATGGTCGACAGCTGCATGACCTGTGATCAGTGCCTGGAGGGCTGGGAGGTCTTCTGCCGCGAAGGTTGCACGCAGACCTACAACAGCCCCGATCGCCATACCGGCGAGAACACCAAGGGCGGTTACACCGACCATATCGTCGTCCGCGATCACTTCGTGCTCAAGGTACCCGAGGGGATGGACGAATCGCGTGTCGCGCCGTTGCTGTGCGCGGGCATCACCACCTACTCGCCGCTCCGCCAATATGGTGTCGGGCCGACCAGCAAGGTCGCGGTCGTCGGGCTCGGCGGTCTCGGCCATATGGGCGTCAAGATCGCCGCAGCGCTCGGCGCGCATGTGACGATGATTACGACGACGCCGAGGAAGGGGCAGGACGCGCGAGAGCTCGGCGCGCACGACGTCATCATCTCGACCGATGAGCAACAAATGAAGGATGCGGCGACGCGGTTCGACTTCATCCTCAACACCATCCCGGTCAGCCACGAGATAGACGGCTACCTGCAGCTGCTCGGCCGGTCGGGGCGGATGGTGATCGTCGGTGCACTCACCCCGATGCCAGGCTTCGTCGGCCTGAACCTCATCTGGTGGAACCGGGCGGTCGGCGGCTCGGCGATCGGCGGCATCCCTGAGACCCAGGAGATGCTCGATTTCTGCGCGGCCAAGAACATCTACCCGGACGTCGAATTCATCGAGATGAAGCAGGTCAACGAAGCCTATGAGCGGCTGCTGAAGAACGATGTCCGCTATCGCTTCGTCATCGACATGAGCAAAGGTCTGTGAGCGAAACGGTCCACCCAGTCCCTTCCGACTTCAATGCGCGGATCGGCCCGCGCGAGCTGCAGCAGCTTCGCGATCTCGAAGCGAGCGATCCCGACCGCTTCTGGCTCGACCAGGCCCGGCGGCTGACCTGGAACAAGCTTCCGACGAAAGCGGGGGATTGGTCGTACGCCGAGGATGATTTCCACATCCACTGGTACGCCGATGGCGAGCTTAACATCTCAGTCAATTGCCTCGACCGGCACCTCGCCGAGCATGGCGACCGCACTGCGCTTATCTTCGAACCGGACGAGCCGGGAAGCGGCCAGCGGCTTACCTATCGCGAGCTGTACGAAGAGACCTGCCGCTTCGCGAACCTGCTGAAACAGCGGGGAATCGGGCGCGGCGACCGGGTGATGATCTACATGCCGATGATCCCCGAGGCGGCGGCGGCGATGCTCGCCTGCGCTCGCATCGGAGCGATCCACTCGGTCGTGTTCGGCGGCTTCTCGCCAGAGAGCCTCGCCGGCCGCATCGTCGACTGCGACGCCTGCGCGGTCATCACCGCCGACGAGGGCGTCCGCGGCGGCAAGCCGATCCCGCTGAAGAGCAACGTCGACACGGCGCTGGCGACCCGAGACGTACCAACGGTGATCGTCGTCACCCGCACCGGCGGCGACGTGCCGATGAACGACCGGCGCGACATCCGCTACTCGGACGTCCGCGACAGCCTGTCCACGGACTGCGAGCCGGAGGTCATGAACGCGGAAGACCCGCTGTTCATCCTCTACACCTCAGGCTCGACCGGGAAGCCCAAGGGCGTCGTCCACTCCATCGGCGGCTATGCGACCTGGGCGGCCACGACATTCGACTGGGTGTTCGATTATCGCCCCGACGACATCTTCTGGTGCACCGCGGACATCGGCTGGATCACAGGGCACAGCTACGTCGTCTACGGACCGCTGGCGAACTGCGCGACCAGCGTGATGTTCGACGGCGTTCCGAACTACCCGGACTTCGGCCGCTTCTGGGAGACGGTCGACCGCTTGGGAGTCACCATCTTCTACACCGCGCCGACCGCCATCCGTGCGCTGATGCGCGAGGGCGACGAGCCCGTCACTCGGCACAGCCGCTCGACGCTGCGCCTGCTCGGCACGGTCGGCGAGCCGATCAATCCCGAAGCTTGGGAATGGTATTGGCGCGTCGTTGGTGATGGCCGCTGCCCGGTCGTCGACACCTGGTGGCAGACCGAGACGGGCGGCATCCTCATCTCGCCCATCCCCGGCGCGACACCGATGAAGCCGGGGAGCGCGACGCACCCACTGCCGGGCATCAAGCCGCTGCTGGTCGATGCCAACCATCAGGTTCTAGAAGGTCCGGCGAGCGGTAACCTGTGCATCTCGGCGTCATGGCCAGGGCAGATGCGCACTGTCTGGAACGACCACGGCCGGTTCTTCGAGACTTATTTCAAGGCGTACCCCGGCCTCTACTTCACCGGCGATGGCTGTCGTCGTGACGAAGACGGCTACTACTGGATTACAGGTCGCGTGGACGACGTCATCAACGTCTCCGGTCACCGCATCGGCACTGCCGAAGTCGAAAGCTCACTGGTCAGCCACCCCAAGGTCGCGGAAGCCGCCGTCGTTGCTTACCCCCACGAGATCAAGGGCCAGGCGATCTACGCGTTCGTCACTTTGAACGCGGGAGAGGACGGAAGCGACGACCTCCGCAAGGAGCTAGTGCAGGAAGTCCGGCACGACATCGGCGCTTTCTCGGCGCCCGACAAGATCCACTTCACGCCCGCTCTTCCGAAAACACGCTCCGGCAAGATCATGCGGCGGATCCTCCGCAAGATTGCGGAAGGTTCGACCGAGGGCTTCGGGGACACTTCGACGCTTGCTGATCCGACCATCGTCGATGCGCTGGTGGCGGGCCGACAGTGAGCCGCTAGGACGAGCGCTGCTCGAACAGTTTGTGGAACTGCTGCACCTCGCCCGGCGCGATGTCGGAGATTGCGGCATAGCGGAGCCCGTTGCGGCTCCATTCCCTGACCGCGAAGCCGTCCTTCACGAACGAGCGCTCTGACGCATCCTTGGCGGGCCAGACATACAGGTTCACGGTGTGCAGCCTCCGATGATAGACGATCGCCGCAACGGTCTTCCCATTTATCGAATCCAGCCGTCCGCCTGCAAGCGGGAACCCAGCATCGGCGAGCTCGGGCACCGGCGGCGAGAAGTCGATCTTACCATTGAACCATGGCTTCACGATATGCTGGTTGGTGGTCTGGACGTCGGTTAGGTGCCCAGGCTGAAGCGAGCGGACATGGCTCGAGATAATGTCCTGATCCACTACCGAGTCGGCGCCGGGCGGCAGAAGCGTGACGATCGCCAGCGAGGCAGCGAGCGCACCGACAGCCCCCGGCCCGAGCCATCGCAAGATCCGATTGTCGTTCGCCGCTTTGGGCTCAGCCAATTCGGGCAGCGCCGCGATCCGCTTCGCCAGTGAGTCCGGTGCAGTGTGCCGCACGCCGCCGCTGCGCAGCAGGCTGCGCAGGGCCTGCATCCGCTCAAGCTCCTCGCGGCAACCGTCGCACCGGGCGACATGCCCTTCGACCATCGCGATGTTCGCGGCGTCGAGCTCATTGTCGATGAGCCCGCCGAGCAGGAGTTCCTGATCTACGCAGGCAGGCATTACTTCATACTCCTTGATTGCTCATTTGACGCCTGGCCGGGCGGCAGCAACTCCTTCGCGAGCGTCGCCCGGCCGCGCGCAAGCCGCGACATGACGGTTCCGATCGGCACGCCCGTCACCTCGGCGATCTCCGCGTAGGAAAGCTCTTCGAGCTCACGGAGCACGATCACTTCGCGGAAGGGCTCGGGGATCGCCTCGATGGCAGCTCGCAGGCCGGTCACATCAGCCTTCCGCAGCACTTCTTCTTCCGGGCTTGGGCTGGGGTCGGGCTGGCGCGCGATCTGCGCTGCGGCTTCTTCGCTGAGGCTGCTCTCGTGGATGACGAGAGAGACGGTGCCGCGCGCGCCCGCCTGCGCCGTCCGGCAGCAATTGCGGACGATCGCGAACAGCCATGCCCGAGGGGATTCGCCCCGAAACTGGCCGAACGCCCTGAACGCTCGGACCATTGCATCCTGGACGACGTCTTCGCTCAGGGTCGCGTCGTGCGTCAGATAGCGAGCAAGATTGTACGCGCCGTCCATGTGCGGGACGATGGTTCGATTGAATTCATGCACGAGCCCGGCGCCAGGCCTGGAGTCGCCCGGCGCCGGGCCGCTGCCGGCACGCTTGCGCGTAAAGAATGGGGGGGCAATCACCTTCACGAGATAGCGGCCAGTCCCTTGCGTCACGCCTTGACGATGACGGTGCCCGTCATGTGCGGGTGCAGGGCGCAGTAATAGCCGAATTGTCCAGCTTTGGCGAAAGTGAAACTGAACTTGTCACCGCTATCCAGCACCTTCGACTTGAAGGCGCCGGACGTTGACGTGACCGTATGCGGAATGTCGTCAGCGTTGGTCCAGGTCACGGTCGTTCCCGGCTTCACCGTCAGAACCTGCGCCTTGAAGGTGAAGTTTGCGATCGAAACGCTGGCCGCCGGCGCGGGTGCCGGAGCGGCGCTCACGACATCGCTGATGACGGTCAGCAGGAGCGTGCAGGCAACCAGGACCGACGCTTGGAACGACAACATCTTGAATGCGCGAGTCATTGTTGAATTTCCTTGTTGGATCAGGCGGAGAGGGTTGAATCGATCAGCGCGATGCGATCGTGTCCTCGGACGAACAGGGCGTCGGTGATCCCGAGCATCGAGCGGAGTTGCTCAGCTGGAACCTTGAGAGGTCCGGGCGATGGCGCGGTGCCGGCGACGGGCTGAGGGAATGCGGTCGAGCGGGCGGTGTGAAAGGCGATGCGGCCTTCGACCTTTTGCGTGATCTGGTGGATGTGGCCGTTGAGCACCGTCACCGATCCGAATCGAGCGAGCAGCTTCAGCGCTTCGGCGGCATCATCCGTGCCCCAGCCCCATTCGGCATAGACCGTCCACAACGGGATGTGCGCGAAGACGACGATCGGCTGCGATGATGGCCGGCCGGCAAGATCATCCTTCAGCCATTTGAGCTGATCGGCGCCCAGGTTGCCCATGCCGCCGGGCTTCAGGTCGGCGACATTGACGAGCGCAACAAAGTGCACGCCGCGATGATCGAAGCTGTACCAGCCGGCGCCCTGGCTGCCCTTGCCGAAGCGATTGAGGAACGCCTTGCCGCCTTCGGGGTCGAGCATGTCGTGCTCACCAGGCACGAAGAAGACCGGAAGCCCAGCCTCCTTCAGCATCTGCTCGGCGTCGTCGAATTCCTCGTCGCGAGAGAGCTGCGAGACGTCGCCGGTGTGAATAATGAAGTCGGGCCGCGTCGGCAGCGCCTTCACCTTGGCGATGGCTTCGCGAAAAGTGGCGCGAGCATCGGCGTTCGGCGGCTTGTTGAAGCCGATGTGGCTGTCGCTGACCTGGACGAAGGAGAACGGCGCCAGCGCCATCTTGCGCGGCGCCGCGATCGCAGCATCGAGCCCGATCGAGCTGCCGATGCCGCCGTTGAATGCGAACAATGCGCCGGTGCCGGCCCAGGCCATGCACTTCAGGAAGCCACGGCGGTCGTCGTTATGGTCATCGAGCATCGCAAGGCCCCTTTCCGTGTGGGTTCAGATGCGATGACCGGGCGGGCGTCGGGTTTATTCCCGCTTGGCGAAAAGAATTTCTCGGCTATCCCTGCCTCTTAGGGGGAATAGCTTATGGCAAGCGTGGCCGAGCATCCGCATCACAAGCCCTGGGGCATGGCGCGCGTCATCATTGCCTCGTCCGCCGGGACGGCGTTCGAATGGTATGACTTCTTCATCTTTGGATCGCTGACTCCGGTCATCGGCAAAGTGTTTTTCGCCGGTCTCGATCCGACGCCCGCCCTGCTCGCTGCGCTTGCCTTGTTCGCGGCCGGCTTCGCTTTCCGTCCGCTCGGCGCGCTGATCTTCGGAGTCGTCGGCGACAAGCTCGGCCGCAAGGGCGCCTTCCTGATTACGGTCAGCCTGATGGGTGCCGCGACCTTCCTCATCGGCTTCCTGCCCACCTATGCACAGGCCGGCAGCAGCGCCGCGACCATGCTGATCGTCCTGCGCATCCTGCAGGGAATCGCGCTAGGCGGTGAATATGGGGGTGCAGCGATCTACGTCGCCGAACATGCCTTCCACACCAAGCGCGGCGCTTCGACCGGCTGGATTCAGGCGTCTGCCTCATTCGGCCTGCTCGCCGCCCTGCTCGTGATCGTCGCCACGCGGACCGCGATCGGCGAGGATGCCTTCGCCGCCTGGGGCTGGCGCATCCCGTTCCTGGTCTCCGCTGTGCTGCTGGCGATCTCGGTGTGGATGCGCGCCAAGCTCGCCGAGAGCCCCGAGTTCGCCCGCATCCAGGAGGAAGGCGACACCTCCAAGGCGCCGCTCCGCGAATCCTTCGGCAAGTGGAAGAACCTGAAGCGGGTCCTGATCGCCTTCTTCGGGATCATGTGTGCGCAGGGCGCAGTCTGGTACTTCACCTTCTTCTACATGCAGGTGTTCCTGGAAAGGTCGCTCGGGCTCCCGAGTCAGACCAAGGACCTGCTGCTGATCGTCATGACGGTCGTGAGTGCGCCGCTCTATGTCTATTTCGGCTGGCTCAGCGACTGGCTGGGCAGGAAGCCGGTGATGATCGGCGGGATGCTGCTGGCGCTCGCGCTCTATTTCCCGGCGTCGCACTGGATAGCGGCCGCCGCCAATCCGCAGCTGGTCGAGGCGGAGGAACGGACGCCGATCTTCGTCGACACCAATCCCGCCACCTGCTCGGTGCAGTTCGACCCGGTCGGAACCGCCAAGTTCGTCAGCCCCTGCGACATCGCCAAGTCGACGCTGGTGACCAAGGGCATTTCGTTCCTGACGCGCCGCTCGTCAGACGGTCGGACCTACGTGATCGTCGGCACCGAACGCGTTTCGATCAGCGGCGGTGAGACGTTGAGCGGGCCTGAGCTCAAGGCATTGAAGGCGAAGACGGCAGAGGCACTCGGCACCGAGCTGCAGGCGGCGGGCTATCCCAAGTCCGCCGATCCCAAACGCTCGAACATCACCCTGCTGATCACCATCCTGCTCGGCTTCGTCGTTGCGGCGACGGCGCTGTACGGCCCGCAGGCGGCGGCTCTGGTGGAGATGTTCCCCACTCGCATCCGCTACACCGCCATGTCGTTCCCGTATCACGTGGGCACCGGATGGGTCGGCGGCTTCCTTCCGGTCACCAGCTTCGCGCTCGTGGCCGTCAGCGGGGATATCTACGCGGGACTTTGGTATTCGGTGATCTTCACCGGGATATCGGTGATCGTATCGTTGCTGTTCCTGAAGGAAACGTCGGGACGTCACCTTCAGGAAGTCTAGCTCACGGGCACCAGTGAATGTCGATCGGCTGCTCAGCTTCGGCGAGCACTCGGCCGATCGGCAGCTTCGAGCTCTGACCGTCCGCAATCGCCTGTTCGAGCAGCGCGCGCTTCTCCTCGCCCGTAATCACGATCATCACCGTCCGCGCTGACAGGATAGCGGAGCGGGTCAGCGTTACGCGCGCTACCGGAGCTTCAGGTGGCAATGGATCGGGCATCACGCCGACCGCACGCCGCGTCTTCGGTGCGTCCAGGGCATCCTGCAGGTCGGGCCCGGCGAAGATCGAAGCGGTGTGGCCGTCCTTGCCCATTCCGAGCCAGACGAGGTCGGGCGGCCAAGATAGATCCTGCAGCCGCGCATCGGCCGAATTGCCGGCCAAACGGTAATCCGCAATCTCCGCCGCGATCGGGATCACCCGCGCGCCAACCGGCAGGAACGCCTTGGCGATTGCGCGCACGTTGCTTCGCTCGTCGTCCATCGGCACCAGCCGATCGTCTGTCGGGATGATGGTGACCTTCTTCCACGGCAGGCTCTGGGCAGCGAGCTTGCCGAACACCGCGGGGCCCGTGCTTCCGCCCGGAACGGCGATCAGCGACGAGCCGCGCGCGTCGATCGCGCTCTCGACGATGAACCCTATATCGCCGGCAACCGCGTCGGCCAGCTCGCCCAGGGAGTCATACTCCCACCATTCCGCTTCGATCATGCGAATCCCTTTTGATCAACGCGGCGGTCGTTGCGCGTATCCGAACCATCCTGCAACCGCTTGTCCGTATCGGTTTACCGCCGGACGGAAGCGGAGCCGGTCGTGCGCGATGTTGCACATCATATTGTCGATCTGCGGATTGCCGGTTCCGCGAAGCACGTTGCACTCGCTGACGAAGCCCTGCGGACTCACCCGAATTCGCAGGAACACCGGCGCGCCGGGCGGCCATTGATCGAGCAGTTCGCGCGGGATGTCGCGTCCACCCAGCACCGGCGTCGCGAGATGCGGCGGATCGGCGACGCCATTGTCCCCGCTGCCTGAACCGTTCCCCCCGTTTCCGCTGCCCGTGCCGTTCCCGGCTCCCCCGGCGCCGGTGCCAGGCCCCGCGACATTGGATGCGCCTTGCGTCGACTGCGTGCCCTGCTTCGGCGTCTCGCTGGCGACGATCTTCTGCACGGGTGGCATTTTGATACGCGGCTTGGGAGCGGCGACAGGCGTCGCCTGGCTGCGCACGTTTGTCGGCGAGGACGCGCCTTCCTTTTCCTTAGGCCTCGCCTGCTGCTCAGGTTGCGGAGGTGGAGGCGGCGGCGGGTTCGAAAGATCGATGATCTTGAGCGCGCTTTGCGGGTCCGTAAGGTCGATGGTGCCGGAGAGATTCAACAGCGCAAACAGGAGCGCCGCGTGCACAGCGATCACGCCGGCGATCGCTCCGCCCTTGTCGCGCGCATTGACGTCCGTACGGTAAGCCACGGCTGCTCAACGCCAGCCGAGCGCATCGTGTTGCGCAGCCGGAACGGCCTCAAAGAAAAAGCGCCGGCCTGTACTCGAGACCGACGCTCCCCACTCTCACGCGTTGGTCACTTAGCGGCTCGAGTTGGGCCGCCGGCCGCCTCCGTGACTTGCCTTGCCGCCCTTGCTGGCAATCTCACGCTGCTTCGCCGGATCCATCGCCGCGAAACCGCGCTTAGAGCCACTGCTCTTCGTTGCTGCCATCACTTTTCTCCCTGGTTGATAGGCGGCTTGGCAACGCTGTTATTCGACGGCGGTTCACAATGCTGATTCAGGTTAGGGTATTGTTGTTTTCCGGAGCTTCGGCACTAACGTAAGTTAGCGCAGCTACCCCCTCGCGGAACCAGAATTAGCCGTCGAGATTTTGCACCCCGGCAGCTGAGTTGAAGAGGCATCTGACGCTTAGCGGCCACCGTCTTTCACGGGGGCGTGATGCAGCGAGTAGCCTGCGCGTATTTGGTTACCCTACTGTGCACGGCAGGCGCCGCGCTCACCGCTTGTCACCGCTCGGAGCAACGACAGCAGTACGGCTCCGCCACCGTCTACGGCACCGCGCCGGCCGGTAATCACGCGGTGGCGCCGCCCGCAGCGTCACCCGCCGACGACGGCAATTGGACAATGCCGTCCAAGGATTACGCGGCCACCCGCTTCTCGGGCCTGAACCAGATCAATCCGGGCAACGTCAGCAAGCTCGCGCTGAGCTTCACTTTCTCGACGGCGACCACGCACGGCTATGAGGCGCCGCCCCTGGTCGTGAACAATACGATGTACCTGATCACGCCGTTCCCGAATTACCTCTACGCGCTCGACCTCACCAAGCCCGGCGCGCCGACCAAGTGGGTGTTCAAGCCGAAGCCGGTTGCCGCGAGCCAGGGCGTCGCCTGCTGCGACACGGTCAACCGCGGTGCGGTCTACGATAACGGCAAGATCTTCTTCAACACGCTCGACGGACAGACGATCGCGGTCGATGCCGATAGCGGTCAGCAGGTCTGGCGCACCCAGCTCGGCGACATCCAGAAGGGCGAGACCATCACCATGGCACCGCTCGTCGCGGGCGGCAAAGTGCTGGTCGGCAATTCGGGCGGGGAGATGGGCGTTCGCGGTTGGGTCGCGGCGCTCGACGAAGGCAGCGGCAAGCTCGCCTGGCGCGCGTTCAACACCGGTCCCGACAAGGATGTGCTGATCGGTTCGCGGTTCAAGCCATTCTACAAATCGGACCAGGGCAAGGATCTCGGCGTCAAGACGTGGCCGCCCGAGGCGTGGAAGATCGGCGGCGGCACCGTCTGGGGCTGGCTCAGCTACGACCCCGAGACCAAGCTCATCTACTACGGCGTCGGCAATCCCGGTCCGTGGAATCCCGACCAGCGGCCCGGCGACAACAAGTGGACGACTGGAGTGTTCGCGCGCGACGTCAGCACTGGCGAAGCGGTGTGGTTCTACCAGACGACGCCGCACGACCTGTTCGATCACGACGACATCAACGAGATCATCCTCGCCGACATTCCCTGGAATGGGCAGCGGCGGCCGGTCATGTTCCGCCCGGCCCGTGCCGGCTTTTTCTACGTCCAGGACCGGCGCACGGGACAGGTCTTGTCCGCGGCCCCGTACGGCTATGTGAACGGCTATCGCGGCGTCGACCTGAAGACGGGCCAGATCATCCCCAACCACGACAAGGACCCGAAGGTCGGCCGCGTCGTGCGCGACATCTGCCCGGCTGCTCCCGGCCTCAAGGACTGGAACCCGTCGGCGTTCAGCCCTGTGACCGGCCTCGTCTACATCCCGCACAACAATCTCTGCATGGACTTCGGCGCCATGCAGGCGAACTACATTTCCGGTACGCCGTACGTGGGCGCCGACGTGAAGATGTACGCTGGGCCGGGCGGAAACCGCGGCGCCTTCACGGCCTGGGACCCGATCCACCAGAAGAAGGTCTGGGAAATCCCCGAAGACCTGCCGCTGTGGAGCCCGGCGCTCGTCACCGCCGGCGGCGTCGTTTTCTACGGGACGATGGACGGCTGGTTCAAAGCCGTCGACGCGCGCACCGGCAAGCAGCTGTGGCAGTTCAAGGCGGGCAGCGGGATCATCGGCCAGCCGATCAGCTACAAGGGCCCGGACGGCCGCCAGTACATCGCGTTCGTCGCCGGCGTAGGCGGCTGGGCCGGCGCCGTCGTCTCAGCGAAGATGGACACCCGCGACCCGACCGGGGCGCTCGGCTTCGTCAATGCGGTCAAGGACCTGCCCCAAAAGACCACTGCGGGAGGCATGCTCTATGTCTTCACGCTTCCGCGCTAGTCTCGCCCTCTTGGCTGTTGCAACGCTCGCGCTTGCCGCGTGCGATCGCGAGGAACGGCACAGCCGTGCCAAGCCGATGGGAGAGACGGTACCGGCGGGGACAAGCCCCGACACCATCTGGCCAGGCGGCACGGTTCCGCAGACGCTCGATCCGCGCGCCAAGCTCTACGACAACAATGCGCCGGCGATCTCGCAAGGGCAGTCGCTGTACAGCCAAATGAACTGCGGCGGCTGCCACAGCCATGGCGGGGGCGGCATGGGCCCAGCGCTGATGGACGACGAGTGGCGCTACGGCGGCCGCATCGACCAGATCGCGACGAGTATCGCCGAAGGCCGGCCCAACGGCATGCCGTCGTGGCGGAGCAAGCTCACCGAGGACCAGATCTGGCAGCTCGCGGCCTACGTCCGCTCGATGTCCGGGCAACCGAGCAAGGACGCCGTTAACAGCCGCGCCGATGCAATGAGCGCAACCGCGCCGCAGACGCTGACGCCGCGCGAAACGGTCCAGACTTCCGACACCGCCGAGCAATGAGCATCCAGCACTATCAGAGCATCTTCGGCAATGCGGCGACCGAAGTCCGCCAGTTCAACACATTGTTCGTCATTTTCCTCGTCGTCTGCGCGGTCATGTATGTCGCGGTGATCGCGTTCCTCATTGCGGGAATCGCGAGGCGCCGCCGCGCAGCTGAAGCGAACACGGTCGAGGAAGGTCGGCACCACGAGTCCGATCCCGCAATGCGGACGGGCCTCATCGCCTGGGGCGCCGTTGTTGGCACCGGACTCGTCGCGCTCGCTATTGCGAGCTTTGTCGCCGACCGCTCGATGGCCAACGCCGCCGCGCACGAGAAACTGTCGATAACCGTCACCGGCAATCAATGGTGGTGGGACGTCCAGTACAACGCCGCCGACAATTCGAAGATGGTGCGCACGGCCAACGAGCTTCACCTGCCGGTTGGTGTGCCGGTCAGGATCATGCTTAAGTCGAACGACGTGATCCACAGCTTCTGGGTGCCGAGCCTCGCCGGGAAGCAGGACCTAATCCCCGGTCGCGATACGGACATCACAATTACGCCGCAGAAGGTCGGAATCTACCGCGGGCAGTGCGCCGAATATTGCGGCGCCGAGCACGCCAAGATGGCGCTTGTCGTCGACGTCGATTCCTATCCCGACTTCATCAAATGGTGGCAGCACCAGCTGCAAACTGCCCCAAAACCGACGACGCCGCTTGCGCTCGCCGGCTACAATTACGTCACCAGCCGCAACTGCAGCGCCTGTCATGCGATTGCCGGTACGCCGGCCAGCGCCACCGTCGGCCCGGATCTCACTCACCTAGCCAGTCGCCGGACGCTCGCTGCGTCAATGCCGATGAGCGAAGGCAATCTCTATGGCTGGGTCGCGGACCCGCAGTCGATCAAGCCCGGCACCAAGATGCCAACGATCGGGCTGGAGCCAAACGAGCTCCACGCCGTCGTCGCTTATCTCGAGACGCTCAAATGACCGAGCTGGAACGCGTCCGCGCGGAAGACCAACGCCTCGCGAAAGAGCGCCAGAGGATCGCGCGCGACGGCCCCAAGCTCACAGGCGCGAAGCTCGAGGCGAGGCTGGAACGCACGTGGCGGCGTCCACCGGGAATCCTCGGCTGGCTGGCCACCGTCGACCACAAGGAGATCGGCCGGCGCTACATCATCACCGCGCTGCTGTTCCTTGCTCTCGGCGGCATGCTCTCGCTGGCGATGAGGCTGCAGCTCGCGCAGCCGGACAGCAACCTGATCAGCCCGCAGCGCTACAACGAGCTGTTCACCATGCACGGCTCGACGATGATGTTCCTCTTCGCCGTGCCGGTGATGGAAGGCGTCGCCGTGTTCATCATCCCGCTGATGCTGGGGACGAGATCGACAGCTTTCCCGCGCCTCAATGCCTTCAGCTATTACATGTACCTGTTCGGCGGATTGCTGCTGTGGGTCGCGTTCCTGCTGAACATCGGGCCGGACATCGGCTGGTTCGCCTACACGCCGCTCTCGGGGCCGCAATTCTCGCCGGGCAAGCGCGCCGACATCTGGGCGCAGATGATCACCTTCACGGAGGTCTCGGCGCTGGCCGCCGCCGTCGTGCTCATCTGCACGATCCTCAAGGCTCGCGCTCCCGGAATGACGCTGGCGCGAATGCCGCTGTTTGCCTGGGCGATGCTCGTCGTCGCGGTGATGATCGTCTTCTCGATGCCGTCGATTGCCCTGTGCTCGGGAATGCTGATTTCGGACCGCCTCGTGGGAACCCAATTCTACAACCATTACGAGCACGGCGACGCGTTGCTGTGGCAACACCTGTTCTGGTTCTTCGGCCACCCCGAGGTCTATATCATCTTCCTACCGGCGACAGGCTTCGTCAGCGTGATTACCGAGACCTTCTGCCGGCGCCCAATCTTCGCTTATCCCGTCGTAGTTTTAGCCCTGATCTCGACGGGCATCCTCGCCTTCGGACTGTGGGTCCACCATATGTTCGCGACCGGCCTGCCGCGCGTCGGCTACAGCTTCTACACGTCGGCCAGTATGACGGTCGCGATCCCGACCGGGCTTCAGATCTTCTGCTGGCTGGCGACGATGTGGGACGGCCGACCGCGCTTCCAGGTGCCGATGCTCTACGTCGTCGGCTTCATCGTAACCTTCGTTATTGGCGGCCTCTCCGGCGTCATCATCGCCTCGGTTCCGCTCGACCTGCAGTTGCACGACACGTACTTCATCGTCGCGCACTTCCATTACGTTCTGATCGGCGGCGCAGTGTTCCCGCTGCTCGGGATCCTCACCTACTGGTTCCCGAAGATCACCGGCCGAATGATGAGCGAGACGCTCGGCAAGATCGGCTTCTGGATGCTGTTCCTCGGCTTCCAGCTCGCCTTCTTCCCCATGCACTTCGCTGGGCTGCTCGGCATGCCTCGCCGCGTCTACACCTATCCCGCCGGCCTCGGCCTTGAGCTTCCGAACCTGCTGTCGACGATCGGCGCGTTCGTCGTTGCGACGGCGGTCGGGCTGTTCGTCGTGAACGGCCTCTATTCGCTGTATCGCGGAGCGATTGCGCCGCCCAACCCGTGGGAGGCTTCGACCCTAGAATGGGCGACCACATCGCCGCCGCCCCCGTATAACTTCGCTCACGTTCCCGTCGTCGACAGCAAGACGCCGTTGTGGGACGCAGAGGGTGAGCTTCCCGTCGTCACCGGCCTTCGCGTGGATGAAAAGGAAACCCTTCTCACCACCGTGGTTGCGGCCTCTCCCGACCTGCGCGAACCCGTCCCAGCCGCGAGCCTGTGGCCGCTCATCCTGTCGATCGCCGTAGCGGTCTTCTTCATCTCATCTATCTTCTCGCCCTGGGCGGTGCTGTTCGGCTCAATCCCATGCGCGATCGCGGCCGCGGCCTGGTTCTGGCCGAAGGAGCTCAACCGCAATCCGGAACCGGTGATCACATGATCCTCGAGCCGCGCTTCACCGGCGACGTCGCCGACCTGCCGACCCACAAGTTCGGGCCGGGCAGCCTCACCTGGTGGGGCATCATCGGCTTCATGGTGATCGAGGGCACATTCTTCGCCCTCGCGTTCGCCGCATATTTCTTCCTGATGGGCCATGAGCAGGGCTGGCCACCCGAAGCGCGGCAGGCGCCGAATCTGCTCTGGGGGACGCTGTTCCTGATCGTCATCCTGCTCAGTGAAATCCCGAACACGATGATCAAGAAGGCCGCGCATGAGCGCGACGTGCCGGCGATCCGTGCGCTGATGCCGGTGATCATCGGAATTGGCGGTGTGCTGTTGATTATTCGGGGCTTCGAGTTCAACAATTTGAACTGCCGCTGGACTGACGACGCCTACAGCTCGATCGTCTGGGCGATCCTCTTCCTCCACACCACCCACATCCTGACCGACTGGGGCGACACGGTCGTGCTCTGGTTCCTGATGATGACCGACGTCGGTTGGGAGGGGCGGCGGCTGGTCGATACCGACGAGAACTGCATGTACTGGCGCTACGTCTGGCTGCTTTGGATACCGGTGTACCTGCTGGTCTACTGGGTGCCGCGGCTGTGAGGACGAAGAGCATCCGCGACGGCTTCATGCCCTGGGCAGCGCTTACGCTCGGCACAGCCGGCTATTTCATCGCTCATCAGATTGGGTCTGACGCGACATTCCAAGACTGCCGCGTCGGCAGTCCGTGGATCGTTCTGCTGGGCACATTGCTGGGCCTCGCGATCATCGGCCTCGGCGCTCTCGGCTCCTGGCGCGTCTACGCCGCAACCGCCGAGCCTCCCGCGCGCCGCTTGGCCTCCGCCGTCGGCCTGCTGGCTTGCGCGCTCTACGTAATCGGCGTCGTGCTGCCGCTGATCGCCGCGCTGGTCATCCCGCGGTGTTGGGCATGAGCGGCCATCACCATCACGCCGCGGCGCTCGGCTGGACGCTCGATCCGTTGCTGACCGCGCCGCTTGCGCTGGCCCTGATCATCTATCTCGCCGGGTGGTGGCGACTGTCGAAACGCGCAGCCACGCCAGTGCGTCCAATCCTGTACCTGTCCGGCTGGTCCGTCCTTCCGCTGTCGCTCACGTCGCCGCTCCACGAAGCGGGCGAGCGCAGCTTCACCATGCACATGATCGAGCACGAGCTGATCATGCTCATCGCGACCTTGCTGCTTGCAGCATCCGGCGCGGGAGCAGTTCTCGCCTGGGGTCTGCCGCGTCCGATTCGGCGGGGCCTCGCCGGCAGCTGGAAGTCCCCGCTCCAATCGCTGTGGCGCACCCTCACCGAACCAGTCACGGCAACGATCGTCCAGGGAGCGGTCATGTGGGCGTGGCACGCGCCGATCCTGTTCGACCGTGCGCTCGACAGTTTCGGCTGGCACGTTGCGCAGCACGCTTGCTTCTTCCTGAGCTCGCTTATCTTCTGGTGGGCGATGCTTCACCCGCGCCAACGCAATTACGGACTGTCCGCAGCCTGCCTGTTTGCGACGTCGTTGATCGGTGGCGCGCTGGGGGCTTTGATGAGCCTGTCGTCGAGCCCCTGGTATGCCGATTATGCCGCGATGGGCATGACCGGGATCGGGCTCGACCCAGTCGATGACCAAAGGCTCGCGGGCCTGATCATGTGGATCCCGGGGGGCGCGTTCCACGGGCTTGCTGCGCTTGCTCTCTTCTACAAATGGCTGAAGTCATCAGAGGGAGGCGGCAGTGCGCTCCCTGTCCACTAAAAGCTTCTTCGGCATCCTGTCCTCGCTGCTGTTCGCCGTCGCGCTCGTCGGCGTCATCTACGAATATATTGAGCAGCGCGAACGCATGCGGATGCATGCCTCGATCGAGACCGGCGGCGACCCGAGCCGCGGCGAGGCGATGTTCATCCAGTATGGCTGCGGCAGTTGCCACGCGCTCAAGAACGTGCGGACCGCAACCGGCATGGTCGGGCCGCCGCTCGACGGAATTGCCGTTCGCGAGATCATCGGCGGCCATCTCGCCAACAAGCCGGAGAATATGGAGCGCTGGATCCGCGATCCGCAGCATGTCGCGCCCGGAACTGCGATGCCGGACCTCAAGGTCGGCGAGGCCGATGCCCGCGACATCACCGCGTTCCTCTACACTCGCGCCAAATAGAGGTTCACGCCGCTTCGGAAGATTCACGCCAGTCGGATTGCGCGATGCGCACCAGCTTGGTCCCGCAGCGCCTACAGCGGCTGTGCCAAAGCCCCTTGATCTGGTGAGCATTCCGCCGGGAGCGGCGATGGCCGATTACGCCGCAAAAGATACGCAACAACATTGCCCGGTCCTCGAATGAAACTGACCGAGCGCGCGCCTTATCGAAAGTCTGTGACAGCTTGCCAAGTGGGCCGAGATTACGTCGCCAAATTGGCGCGATTGCCTTTCCCGGGGTGGCTGCCAGGGCGCTGCGGGATCAGCAGAATCAGCGCGACGATTGCGACCGCCAGAACCGCCGAAGCGATGGGACGGCTGAGCTCGAGCCCGCCCTTGGCGACCGGCTTGTCGAGGAAGTCGCCAACGGTCGCTCCAAGAGGACGTGTCAGGATGAACGCCGCCCAGAACAGGAACACGCGGCTGATGTTCGTCGCGAAATAGAGGATCGCAAGGACCGCAAGCCCTGCCCCGAAAACCAGCGCTCCGCCCGAATAGCCAAGGCCCGCATCGGCGATCCAATCACCGAGCGCAGTGCCCAGGGTCTGCGAGAAAGTGATCGTGATCCAGTAGAAGGTCTCGGCCTTGGGCGTGCTGATGCTGTTGACGTCGACGGTTCCCAGCGTCCGATGCCATGCGAAGAGCGACAGCAGCACGCAGGCGAGCAGCAGCAGCGAACCGCCGGGATAGCCAATGCCAAGCGAGCGATCGGCAAAGTCCGCGAGTGTTGTCCCGCAGGTAGTCGAGGCGACGATCGTCGCCCAGTAAAGCCACGGGTTGAACCTGCGCGCCCTGATCTGCGCCCACACCAGCAGAACCAGCAGAATGCCGAAGATCGCGGTGCCGATCAGGTAGCCGTTGGGCATCGGGTGATCGGTGGTCTCCCCGAGCCAGGTCATGGTGACGGTGTCCCCGCCCGTCTCGCCGAGCGTCGTCGCCAGGATCTTGATGATCCAGAAGCCGAGGGTGATCGCGGGGACCTTGGAAAGCGCGTCGGTGCGATCTGCGTTTCCGGTCACTTGCTTTCCTTCACTTGGGGTGGCCGCCCATCTGGGCAAACCCCTCGCTTGCGCAACGGGTTCATTAATCGCCCATCGAGGCGTAAAGCCACCCGCGGGGCAACGGTGCATTGGAAGGATGGAGGTGCCCATGGGGGGCAGGCTATTCATCGTTTGCGCAGCCGGCCTGCTCGTCACCGGCTGCTTCAAGCAAAAGCCGGTCGATCAGAACGCCGAATCGGCAAAGCAGATTCACCAGCTTCTCGACAATTGGTCCAAGGCCTTCGCGGCCAAGGACGTAAACGCGGTGATGGCGATGTACGCGCCGGGCGCGGCGCTGACCGCCTACGACATCGTCCCGCCGCTCCAGTACAAGGGCTTTGATGCCTACAAGAAGGATTACGCCGAGTTCTTCGCCCAGTTCGATGGACCGATCCGGGTGCAGATCGCGGACGAGCATCTCGAAGTAAGTGGCGACCTCGCCACCGACTATGCGCTCGAGCACATCACGGGGAAGTTGAAGGACGGTAAGCCCGCGGACCTCTGGTTGCGCGCGACCTCGGTCTTCAAGCGGATCGACGGGAAATGGCTAGACATCCACGACCATATTTCGGTCCCGGCCGACATGGCGACCGGTAAGGCTGCGCTCGACCTGAAGCCCTAGCGGAGCCGCAAGCCGAGCCACCAGGTCCGTGGCGTGGCGCGCTCGACCGCGCCATCGCTCCCGATCCCGGCCATGACCAGCGCGTCGGTCGCATTCTCGACGCGTGCAATGATCTGCAGCCCCCGTGCAAGCGGCCAGGTCGCGAACGCATCCAGGGTCGTTGCGCCGCTGAGAACACGCGTGTTGAGGTCATCCTCATATTGGTTGGCGACACGGTGCAGCGCGATCTGAGCTCCCTTTCCATCCCTCTCCCAGCTCGCCGACAGCGTGCCCGCAAACTTCGGCGTTTGCGCTGGCCGCAGGCCGTCAAGTGCGGCAGCCGAACCGCTCGTCACCATTCGCGCGTGCGTCAGGCTCATCGCTGCTCGCAGCGACCAGGGTCCGCGCGCCCACTCGGCAGATACTTCGATCCCACGCACGCTGACCGCATCGACATTCTGGCGCTGGCGGAAGGAGCCGCCGGCCGCGACGAAGCCGACCTGCGGGAAGGTGCCGGGTCCCTGGCCGAGGGTCACATTGGCGATCGCATGGCTGAGGCGGTTGACGAAGCCGGTGGTCGAGAGCCGCCACGGCCCCCCCGCATATTCGAGTCCTGCTTCGGCGCCCGCCAGGCGTTCGGGGTCCAACTCGGGATTGGCGGCCGTCGCATCGGCGCCGGCGCGGAACGGCCGGAACAGCTCGTTCAACGTCGGCATTCGCCATCCGAGATACGCCGCACCCCGCAGGCTGAGCCCGCCACCAAGAGGTGCAAGCAAGCCG